>ERZ773009.163-NODE-163-length-48875-cov-3.830234_pt1 | contig 48875 bp, 47 predicted proteins | sample MGYA00580663_ERZ773009 | MGnify/ENA primary metagenome ERZ773009 (study PRJEB29015, sample SAMEA2737969) | human oral metagenome | biome: human oral; feature: human-associated habitat; material: dental | place: China | collected 2026 ... | reverse complement strand
ATGATCGAGCGATATACACCAACTCAGCTCATCAGAGCTTCCTGAATGAGTCTGCAGGTCTTGGGCGAAGCATTCATAAACTGGTCATCTTGATGAAGTTCGCGATCGATATACCTAGCCATCAGGTTTTCCGCCGTCTCGCTTAGATAGTGCTTCTTGAACGCACGCAGGATGGCCTTCTTAGCCCCTGGATTTTCCCTGATCAGAGTTTCAATCGTGTCAATATAGGCATTACAAAGAAGGCCCCGCTGGTTGTATGCCTTCATGTCAGCCCGAGCCTGCACCTGCTGCTGCAGATCCTCAATCATCTGCTGTTGCTGCTCGATGACCTGGTTGGCCTGCCTGACGGCCTGGTTCCATCCAGCGTTGCGGCCTTGCTGGAATCCCTCGTCCCTGCCGAGGTTGCGGCCACGGGCGACGTAGACCTCGGGAGCCAGTTCCCAGGGATTTTGTTGTTGAGGGACGGGGCGTCCGGGAAACATGATGGGACTCCTTGAGCCTTGAAACCTGCGATTGAGGCTACAGAACACGTTCAGCCGTGTCAATCCCCGAGGGGGAATGGGTCGCGTGCCCTGAAATAACGGCAGGATAAACTTAATATTTTCTCATGAGCTGCCGACCTGGAATTGTTAAACAATGTTAAATAACGACCCGACCCGCTAGCTCTCGTCCTCCACCAGCAGTGCCAACAAGACCCACTGGCACCGATCCGTGATGATAACAATGGACGCCCTACCCGAATCAGTCTCCCAATAACCGGGCAATCTGTCCTTGCTCGGAAATCAACTTCACAGCCTTTCTATCGAACGACACAAAGGTTTCACCTCCAAGCCAGAATCCTTCGTATGCCATGATGCCGTCCGCGAAGTCACCACCTGCCTCAAGGATGGCCAGACCGGCCTCCACGGCGGAGCGGTTCATGACGACATTCTCGGCGGCCAGCAAATCCCGCAACGTGGTGGCCACCTCATCCTTCGAGAGCTTTGCTGCGCGACGAAGCACCCAGACCAGCTCGCACAGACAGGGCAATGACACGGCAATGACTGAAGCCTGCCTCAGCAGCTGGCTGGCCAGCCGTCCCTGGTACTCATCATCCTGAAGAACCGCGCGGACCAGAACGTTCGTGTCGACCGCGACCTTCACGCTTTCTCACCCGCCCAGCCTGCAGCTGCAACCTCATTCATCTCCTCGATGCTGATGGGCTTGCGGACCTTGCCGGCATGCCGGCCAATGAAGTCATTGATTGACCCGGTCGGCCGCGCCGCCCTGATCCGGATCTCGCCCCCCGGCATCTTGTCGAACTCGATCCGCTCACCGGGCCTGACCCCCAGATGCTGAAGCAGCTCCCGCTCGAGCGTGACCTCTCCTTTCATCGTGACTGCGAGAGACGACATGCCACCTCCTTCCGTTTCCGGCTTCATCCCATCGTACAACTATAACTTGCCTCAGTCCCCCTGCCCCTCATCCTCCACCGGCGGCGCGGATGACACCCGCCGCACCGGCCCGGCAAAGGTGGGCGGCAGGCCGTCCTCACCAGCGGCGCGCCGCCGGAACAGCGCCGCACGCGCCAGCAGCACCACCGTCACGGGCACCGTGATGGCCATGAACACCACCACCAGCCAGGCCCGCAGCACCAGCGTCTGGTAGGTGAACGAAAAGCACAGCACCAGCGCCGCGGCCACGCACCACAGCGCCAGCGTGGAGCCCAGCGCCAGCGGGTGCAGCCGCGTGAAGAACTCGCGGATGCGCACCAGTCCCAGCGCCCCGGTGAACGACAGCAGGCCGCTGATGATCAGCAGCACCCCGATCAGCACGTCGGCCCACACCGGCAGCGCACCGCCGAACATCGGGATCTGGCTGCTCATTCGATCACCTCGCCGCGCAGCAGGAACTTGGCAATGGCCGATGACGACACGAAGCCGAACATCGACATCAGCAGCGCCGACTCGAAGTAGGCATCCGACGCGTAGATGATGCCGCCGGCCAGCACCATCAGCATGCCATTCACATACATGTAGTCCAGCGCCATGACCCGGTCCTGCGCCGTGGGGCCGGCAAACAGCCGGAACATGGCGATGGCCATGGCCGCCAGAAAGCAGCCCAGCGCAAAATGCACGGTACCCGACAGCCACAGGCTCATTCGAAGATCTCCATCAGGAGCACCTCATAGCGTTCCTTGTACCAGGCCGCAAAGTCCTGGCCTTCCGGAACGTGAAAGACATGGAACAGCAGCCGGCTGCGGTCCATCGACAGCTCGCTCCAGACCGTGCCGGGCACGATGGCGGCAATGGCCGACAGTGCCGCCAGCGCGGCGGGCGTCCGCAGCTGCAGCGGAATCACCACCCACTGCGTGCGCGGCGGATGGCTGCGGAAGAACCACACGTGCCAGGCCACCTCGAAATTGGAGCGGATCACATCCACGAACACCCGGCCGATGAGCAGGAGCACCTTGCCGGGCCGACGCATGCGCACCCGCGTGGGCCGCAGCGTCTGGGTCATCAGCGGCACCATGATGGCCACCAGCGCCCCCAGCATCACGGTACCCGGGTCGACCGAACCCTGCAGCATCACCCACAGCGCCAGCAGTGACAGCGACAGGAGCGGAGCCGGAAGCAGCTTCATGGCGTGTCCTCCCCATCATCCTTCAGCAGCGGAATGCCCTGGCGCAGGATGCGCCGCGTGACCGACGGCGGCGGCAGCGGCCGCACGCCCTGCACCGCCTGCACGTAGCCGTGCGGGTCCTTCAGCTCGCTGGCGGCAGCCTGCAGGTAGCGTGCCAGCGGCTCGGCACGGAAGCTGATCAGAAGGCACAGCGTCAGCAACAGGCCGATGGGCAGGCATTCCAGCACCTTGAGCTGCGCGGCCGGCCGGTCGCGCGGCGTCCAGAACATCCGGATGCCCGTGCGCGAGAGCGCCACCAACGCCGCAAAACCGGCGGCGATCACCAGCGCCAGCATGACCCACGCGGCCGTGCTGACCGGTTCCTGCAGGGCGCTGCCCGCTTCCTCGGTGGACAGCAGCCCCGAGAGCATCATGAACTTGCCGATGAAGCCCGACAGCGGCGGCGTGCCGGTCAGCAGCAGCGTGCAGGCCAGGAACGAGAAGCCCAGGAAGGCGGTGGAGGCCGGAATGACGCGCCCGGTGAGCGCCTCCTGCTGTTCATCCAGGTTGGTGTCGCGCGGCGGCTCGATCTCGTCCAGGAAGAACGGCACCGGGTCGGCATCGTCGGGATTGGGAAACTCGCTCTCCAGCAGCCGGCTGCGGTCGATCAGCTCGATGAGCAGGAACATCGCCCCGGCAGCCATGGTGGAGCTGAGCAGGTAATACAGCGCGCCGCCCGTGACGGTGGGCTGATTGAAGCCGATGGCAGCCAGCAGCGTGCCGGACGTGACCATCACGCCAAAGCCGGTGACGCGCCCCAGCTGACGCGCCTGCAGCAGCCCCAGCAGGCCGAAGGCCACCGTGGCCAGGCCGCCAGCCACCAGCCAGTCGGCCCCCCAGCGCAGCGTACCCTCCTCGCCCGAGAAGCCCAGCGACCACAGCCGCAGGATGGCGTAGATGCCCACCTTGGTCATGATGGAAAAGAGCGCCGCCACCGGCGCACCGGCCGCGGAATAGGCTGGCACCAGCCAGAAGCCCATCGGCCAGACGGCCGCCTTGGTGAGAAAGGCCATGCCCAGGATGGCCACACCGGCATGCAGCATGGCCTGGTCCTGCGCCGCCACCTCGGGAATGCGCACCGCCAGGTCGGCCATGTTCAGCGTACCCGTGACGCCATACAGCATGGCCGCGCCCACCAGGAAGAACGACGAGGCCACCAGGTTGATGGCGATGTAGTGCAGCCCCGCCCCCACCCGCTGGCGGCCGGGCCCGTGCAGCAGCAGGCCGTAGGAAGCCGCCAGCAGCACCTCGAAGAACACGAACAGGTTGAAGAGGTCGCCGGTGAGGAAGGCCCCGTTCAGGCCCATCAGCTGGATCTGGAAGAGCGGATGGAAATGCACACCGATCCGGTCCCAGCGGGCAACGGCAAAGATGAGGGCCGCCGTGGCCATGACCGAGGTGAGCAGCAACATGGCCGACGACAGCCTGTCCAGCACCAACACGATGCCGAACGGCGTGGGCCAGTTGGCCGGCAGATAGATGCCCAGCGTGCCGATGGACCCCGGCGTCTGCCCCGGCGAGGCCGGCGCGGCGCCGTGGTGCACCGACCAGGCCAGCAGGATGGACAGCGCCAGCCCCACCAGGCATGAACCCACGTTCAGCCCGGCCAGGGTCTCGCGCCGCTGCTCGCCCAGCGCCAGCATCAGCGCGGCCGTCAGCACCGGCAGCAGCACCGGGGCGATGATCAGATGGGGTGACATCACGCCGATCATGCGTGTCTCCCCACGGGCAGCGGCCGCGCGACCGGACTCGTGCGTTTCGTCTGCGTCATCGTGCTCACCATTCCATGTCCGGGTTGCCGTCCACGTGGTCGGTGTCGGACAGCCCGCGCGAGGCCAGCATCACCACCAGGTACATGGCCGTCATGGCAAAGCCGATGACGATGGCCGTCAGCACCAGCGACTGGGGCATCGGGTCGGCGTAGTTGTCGAGGCTGGGCGCCACGTCCGGCAGCAGCACCGGCGCACTGTCGACCTTCAGCCGGCCCATGCTGAAGATGAAGAGGTTGACCGCATACGAGATGAGCGACAGCCCCATGATCACCTGGAAGGTACGGGGCCGCAGCAGCAGCCAGACGCCCGAGCCGCCCAGCACGCCGATGGCAATGGCCAGAATGATTTCCATGTCTACCGTGCTCCTTCAGGAGGAAGTGAGGGTGTCGTCGCCCGTGCCGCGGTGCCCGGCATCCCCTTCGGGCAGACCGGCCTCGCCTTCCTCACCGGCGATGGGACGACGGGTGCGCCGGATGGACTGGTGCGACAGGGCGGTGAGGATCAGCATGGTGCCGCCCACCACCACCGCGAACACGCCCAGGTCGAAGACCGCCGCGCTGGGCAGATGGGTCTCGCCGAAGATGGGCAGATTCAGGTGGCCCGTGTGGGTGGTGAGGAACGGATAGCCGAACAGCCAGGCGCAGAGACCACAGCCGATGGCAGTCAGCAGGCCATAGGCGATCCAGCGCGGCGGCCGCAGCTTCATGTGCGATTCCACCCACTGCGTGCCGGCCACCATGTACTGCAGGATGAAGCCGATGGAGACCACCAGGCCGGCAATGAAGCCGCCGCCCGGCTGGTTGTGGCCGCGCATGAGCAGGTAGATGGCCACCACCAGTGCCAGCGGCTGCAGCAGGCGCACCAGCACCGCGGGCACCATCATGTAGCCCAGTGCCGTGTCGGCCGCCGCCTTGGGGTTGACCAGATCGGTGACGATGTCGGGCGGCAGCCGCTGCTGCGACGGCAGCCGGGTGCTTTCACGCGGGGGACGGAAACGGCGCAGCAGCGCGTAGACCGCCAGCGCCACTGCCGACAGCACGGTGATCTCGCCCATCGTGTCGTAGCCACGGAAATCCACCAGCATCACGTTGACGACGTTGCTACCCCCGCCCTCGGACAGCGCCCGGGCCAGGAAGAACGGCGAGATGCTCTGCGAGAAGGGGCGCGTCATCATGGCCCACGACAGCAGCGCCATGCCGCAGCCCACCCCGATGGACAGCACCAGGTCGCGGCCACGGCGCATCCGCACCAGCAGCGGCGGCGTGCTGCGCCGGCCGGGCATGTCCTCGATCCGTCGGGGCAGCCAGCGCAGGCCCAGCAGGAAGAGCACCGTCGTCACCACTTCCACCGTCAGCTGGGTCAGTCCCAGATCAGGGGCCGAGAACCAGAGGAAGGTCAGGCAGGTGACGACGCCGGCGCCGCTCATCATCATCAGCGCCGCCAGCCGGTGGTACTTGGCCTGCCAGGCCGCGCCCAGCGCACACAGCCCGCCGATGATCCACATGCCCACGAAGTACGGCGAGACGGCCAGCGGCGAGCGCGTGCCGCCCTGCGGCAGCTTCAGCTGCAGGCTGGCGCTGACCAGCAGCACGCAGACCGCCATGATCAGAAAGAGCTGCTGCTGCAGCCGGCGCGTGCCGGCCAGCCGCGTGCCCCAGCTGCCCACCAGGCGCAGCAGCACCAGCACACCTGAAAACAGCGCCTGGCCGTCGAAGGGTTTGAGCCAGCGCAGCGGCACGTAGTCGCGGGTGCGGGTGCGACGGCGCAGCAGCACCCACAGCAGCACCCCGCCCACCATCGCCGCCAGGCTCATGGCCAGCGGCAGGTTCCAGCCATGCCACAGCGCCAGGCTGTAGGCCGGCAGCTCGCCGCCCACCACCGGCCGGGCCGCCGTGTCCAGGATCGGGCCGATCAGCGTGGCCGGCAGCGTGCCCACCAGCAGGCAGAGCACCACCAGCAGCTCGATCGGCACCCGCATCCAGTGCACCGGCTCATGCGGCTCACGCGGCAGATCGGTGGCCTTGGGCCCCAGAAACACGTCGATCGAGAAGCGCAGCGCATAGGTGACGCTGAACATGGCCGCCACCGTGGCCACCACCGGCAGCACCAGACCCACCGGATGCGAGGTGTCCAGGTCGATGGTGGCGGCGAAGAACATTTCCTTGGACAGGAAGCCGTTGAGCAGCGGCACCCCGGCCATGGCCGCACTGGCCACGAAGGCTAGCGCCCCGGTGACCGGCATGTAGCGGATCAGCCCCGAGAGCCGGCGGATGTCGCGCGTGCCGCTCTCGTGGTCGACGATACCGGCCGCCATGAAGAGCGAGGCCTTGAAGGTGGCATGGTTGATGATGTGAAAGACCGCAGCCACCGCCGCCGTGGGACTGTTCATGCCCAGCAGCAACGTGATCAGCCCCAGGTGGCTGATGGACGAATAGGCCAGCAGCCCCTTCAGGTCCGTCTGGAACATGGCCAGGAACGCCCCGAAGAGCAGCGAGGCGGCGCCCGCCCCGCAGATCAGCAGGAACCAGTCGTCAGTGCCCGAGAGCACCACCCACAGCCGGGCCAGCAGGAAGACGCCCAGCTTCACCATGGTGGCCGAGTGCAGATAGGCCGAGACCGGCGTGGGCGCGGCCATGGCGCGCGGCAGCCAGAAGAGGAACGGGAACTGGGCGCTCTTGGTGAGCGCCCCCAGCGCGACCAGCACCAGGATGGGGCGATAGAGCGCGTGCTCGCGGATGATGTTGCCGCTGGACAGGATGCGTTCCAGCTCGTAGCTGCCCACCACGTGGCCGATCATCAGCACGCCGGCAAACAGGCACAGGCCGCCCGCCCCCGTCACCAGCAGCGCCATCCGCGCACCGCGCCGCGCGTCGTCACGATGGTGCCAGTAGCCGATCAGCAGGAAGGAATAGATGCTGGTGAGTTCCCAGAACAGCACCAGCTGCACCAGGTTGCCCGACAGCACCACCCCCGTCATCGCCCCCATGAACGACATGAGGAAGGCGAAGAAGCGTGGCACCGGATCGGCCGGCGACATGTAGTAGCGCGCATAGAGCACCACCAGCGCGCCGATGCCCAGCACCAGCATGGTGAAGAGCCACGCCAGCCCGTCCATGCGCAGCACCAGATCCAGCCCCAGCGTGGGCAGCCAGGTGATGCGCTGCTCGATGACCTCGCCCCGGGCAATGGCCGGAAAATAGAGCGCCGCCTGCACCAGCGCTGCCAGCGAGATCACCCCGGCCGCCGTGGATTCCGCGTTGCGGGCGTTGGACGGCAGCATGACAGCGACAAGGCTGCCAAGCCACGGCAGGATGACCAGCAGAACGAGAGGCATGGGGGGTATCCGGGCCGAGCAGAAAGGATGTGGCCCGTCAATTATGCGGGAATTCCGATCGATCCGTCGGCTAACGTCAGCTAAAAGACGGGAAGTGACCGGCTGTCACCCCTGTTTTCGATCGACGGAGGCGCGCCCGTCGCATGCCCGCAACAACCCGCGTTCGCGGCAGGGTCGGCGTCAGGCCGGCGCGACCGATGCGCTCGGTACGCGCTCAGTTGAAGTGCACGTCCACCGGAAACTCGACAACGCGCGCCGGCACCGCCTGCTCGTTCTGGGCGTACTCCATGCGGATGGTGGCATGCCCGCCAACGACGGCAGCAAACACCCAGACCTGATAGACGCGGCCGTCGATGGTCCGCCGTTCCGGGCCGCTGACGTGGCGCATCTCGGGCGAGCTGCGACCCCGCCGATAGATGAGCAGGCTCTCGTCCACGGCCAGCCTCAGCTCCAGCGCCTGTCCCACCACCAGCCGGGTCTCGGTGCCGGCCTGCTGATCGGTCCGGATGATCCGCTCGCGTCGCCAGCCGTCGTCGTCACTATCGTGACCGCAGGCCGCCAGCAGCATCCCGCCGCCCAGGGCAGCCATGCCCTGCAGAACCCGGCGGCGCGCCGGCTCCCTGTCCCGTTCGGTCATCGTTGTCTGCATGTGCTTGCCTGATTCCTGCATGGACGCCTCCGATTCCTGTGCTTCCGACGCCCTGCCGGGCCTGCCCCGCACGCAGGGGCTCCCCTCGGCCCCAGCGGCTGGCGCCGGAAACGGATACCCTACCATCCCGGAAGGGCCGTGTCTGTATCAACCCCTCCCCAAAGTCCGGAGTTGCGTCCTGCATCGTCACAAGATGGAAACAGGATTTACACACCGACAGGACCAGCCATCCATACCGGCCGTCATGGGCGCAACGGCAATCCACGAGCACTTTCGGTAGACTTCAGAAGGTCTGGACAACCCGGCGGAACATCCCCTCCGCGTCGTGCACCCCCACGGTCGCACGGCCCGTTCCGCCCTTATTTCTTGCGATGGACAATCCTGCCAGTCTGCTTGCCGCCCTGCAGAACCGCCTCTATCAGCAGGCCCCCGAGAGACACGGCATATCGGGTGCCTTTCTCAAGGCCCTGGCCGTCTTTCTGGCCGTCGTGCGCGACCTGGCCTTCGGGCAGCTGATGCTGCGCGCCACCAGCCTGGTCTACACCACGCTGCTGTCCATCGTGCCCGTGCTGGCGCTCACCTTCTCGGTGTCCAAGGCCTTCGGCGTGCACGGCCAGATCGAGCCGGCGCTGCAGCGCTTCATGGAACCGCTGGGCCCCAAGGGCGCCGAGATCACCACCAACATCATGAGCTTCATCGACAACATGCACGTGGGCGTGCTGGGGTCGGTGGGTCTGGGGATGCTGCTGTTCACGGCCGTATCCACCATCCTCAAGATCGAAAGCTCCATCAACACCATCTGGCACGTGAAGACGATGCGCCCGCTCTCGCAGCGCATCAGCTACTACCTGTGCGTCATGCTGCTGGGCCCCATCCTGGTGGTGTCGGCGCTGGGCCTCAACGCCACGCTGGCCTCGTCCCATCTGGTGCAGATGATCATCAGCGTCGAGCCCTTCGGGCACCTGGCGGTGCTGGCCGGCCGGCTGCTGCCCTACGTGCTGGTCATCGGGCTGTTCCTGTTCCTGTACCTGTTCATGCCCAACACGCGGGTGCGCCTGCTGCCGGCCCTCACCAGTGCGCTGGTGGCCGGCATCTGCTGGCAGAGCGCCGGCTGGGCCTTTGCCCGCTTCGTGGCCGGCTCCACCCAGTACGCCGCCATCTATTCCAGCCTGGCCATCCTCATCATCTTCATGATCTGGCTGTACGTGAGCTGGATCGTCGTGCTGGTGGGCGCCAGCGTGGGCTTCTACATGCAGCACACCGAATGCCTGATGGCCCCCCCGGGCGAAGAGCCGCACCTGTCGGCACAGAGCCAGGACCAGCTGGCCCTGGCCATCATGCAGGCGCTGGGCGAGCGCTACCTGCAGGGCAGCGCGGCCCTGCGTACCGAAGAGCTGGCCCGGCGCTTCCATACGCCCGGCTATGCCATTGACGGGATCCTGGAAGCCCTGGTGGCCCACGGCATCGTCGTGCGGGTGGACAAGAGCGAGCCGGCGGCCTGGATGCCCGGCCGCGACCTGAGCAACATCACGCCCTGGCAGGTGCTGGAGGCCGTGCGCCATGCCGGCGACATCCATCCGCCCGAACCGGACGCCGACCGGATCATCCAGACCTTCTCCTACGCCCAGGACCAGATGTCGGCGGTACTGTCCACCATCAGTTTCCGCGACCTGCTCACCCAGCCACCACGGGAACGTCAGCCAGTGCGCAGCAACATGGCGCATGGCATCGGCAGCGGCCTGCACACCGCCCCCGGCGGCGCCGTCGTGACGGGCGCCACCAAGGCAGCACTGCCCTCACCGGACACCGGCGTCAGCCTGGCCGACGAGGTGGGCGGCGTGGGCCTGCGCAGCACGGCCCAGCGCCGGGCCGCGCTGCAACAGCTTGAGCGCCATGCCCAGCGCGATGCCGACGACGCGGCCCGTCTGTCCCCGATCTTTGCCGACGCGCCCCCGGTGGACCACCCGTTCGACGCTAACCGGCTGGAAGCCAGGCTGCAGGCGGCAGAGCGTGCCACGGCCAGGCCCGCCCAGGCAGCAGGTGCGCACGGCACCAGCGCCCCGGAAAAACCGGAACACCCTGCAGGGCAGCCGTCTCCGGCCTCGCCCACCGCAGCCGACAAGGGCATCGCGTCCCGACATTCCCCTGCGTCGGGGAGCCCCCCGCCTGCCATGAGCGCCTCGGCCACTGACAAGGCATCCCCGCACGTCGCGCCCGGCCCTGCCGCAGCCCTTCGGGCCGGCACGCCGCCAAAGGGTGCATCCCCGGCCCGCCCAGTGCCCTCCACCGGCCATGCCCGCGACCTGTTCCGCGGGTCGCTGGGCAAGGCCTGAAACCTGCTGGTCGCCCGCGCGCCGGGGCTTGATGCGTGTCCCGGCATGGCCGCTTGAACACGAGCGCCCTCGTCCCCAATAATCACCCGAGCCTCTGGTTCACCCCCATTCCGGCCCCGGCCACCCGCTGGCCGGCCCATCGCCCACCCATCGAGACCTGCCGTGCCCCCATTTGTCCGCGCCGTCCTGCTCATCAACACCATCTTCTACCTGCTGCAGCAGAACTTCTATTACGACATGATGGTCTGGTTCGCGCTCTGGCCTGACCTGACCGTGCTGCTGACCCACCCCTGGCAGATCCTCAGCTACAGCGTGCTGCATGGCAATTTCACGCACCTGCTGTTCAACATGTTTGCCGTCTGGATGTTCGGCTCGCGCATCGAGATGGTCTGGGGGCCACACCGCACTGCCATCACCTATCTGTCGGCCATCGTCTTCGGCGCCATTGCCCAGATTCTGGTCGGTGACCTGCTGTCCACCGACGGTGCCCCGATCATCGGTGCCTCGGCCGGCGTCTTCGGCATCCTGCTGGCCTATGCCCTGGTCTTCCCGCGCGAGCGGGTCATGCTGCTGATTCCGCCCATCCCGCTGCCGGCCCGCGTCTTCGTGGCCATCTACGCCGCGCTGGAACTGTGGCTCGGCCTGACCGGCACGCAACAGGACGTGGCCCACTTCGCCCACCTGGGCGGCCTGCTGGGCGGCTGGATCGGCTATCGCTACATCCGGCGGTAAAAGGCGTCGCCGGTAAAAGGCATATTCGGCGGCAGCAGGCACCATCCACGATGCTGGCCTGCTGCCGGGAAACCAACAACGACTGCCAGCAACCCGGCAGCACAGGAGACACACCTATGAGCAACGAACACTCCCATGCCCTGATGGAACGCCTGGGCCTTGCCCTGCCCATCCTGCAAGCACCCATGGCCGGCGTGGCCACACCCGAACTGGCGGCTGCCGTCAGCAACGCGGGGGGACTGGGCGGTCTGGGCGCGGGTGCCAGCTCGCCCGAAGACGCGCGCCGGATGATCGAGGCCACCCGTGCCCTCACCGACCGGCCCTTCAACATCAACGTTTTCTGCCATCGGACGCCCGCCCCCGATCCGGCCGGCGATGCGGCCTGGCTGCACCATCTGGCACCGCTCTATGCCCGTCTGGACATGGCGCCACCCACCCGACTGGTCGAGGTCTACCCCAGCTTCATGGATGACGACCGGATGCTGGACGTCCTGCTGGAAACCCGTCCGGCGGTGGTGAGCTTTCATTTCGGGCTGCCGGCGCCTCACCAGCTGCAGGCCTTGAAGAAAGCCGGCATCTGCCTGCTGGCCAGCGCCACCAGCCTGGATGAGGCCCGTCGGATCGAAGCTGCCGGACTGGATGCCATCATCGCGCAAGGCATCGAAGCCGGCGGCCACCGGGGCTGCTTCGATCCCGAGCCTGGTGTACCGCTCCCGCCCGACGAACACCTGAGCACTGCCGTGCTGGTGAGGCAGCTGGTCCTGAACACCCGACTGCCCATCATCGCTGCCGGCGGCATCATGGACGGCCACGCCATTCGTGCCATGCAGGAGCTGGGCGCCGCTGCCGCGCAGCTGGGCACCGCCTTCGTGGCCTGTCCGGAATCCGCCGCCAACGCTGCCTACCGGACACGCCTCAGGAGCGCCGACGCAGCCCATACCCGGCTGACCCGTGTACTCTCGGGCCGCCCGGCCCGTGGCATTGTCAGCTCGTTCATCGACTACGGCGAAGCACCGGATGCACCGCCGCCTGCCGCCTACCCGCGTGCCTACGATGCCGCCAAGCAGCTCCATGCTGCGGCCAGCCGCCAGGGTGAGCACACTTATGCCGCTCACTGGGCCGGCCAGGGCGCACCGATGATCCGCGAGATGCCCGCTGCGCAACTGGTGGCCACGCTGACCCGGGAGTGGCGGACAGCCTGATCGGTCTGCAGGTTCAACCCAGCCGATGGCGGAACAGCCAGGCAGCCAGCGGCAACGTCACCGCGATCATCACGACAAGCGGAACCAGGTGCGGCACGATGTCGACAAGCGTTGCCCCCTCCAGGTACACGCCCCGCGCAATGGCCACGCCGAAGCGCAGCGGATTGGCATAGGTGGCCACCTGCAGCACCTCGGGCATGTTGCGGACCGGCGTGAGCATGCCCGAGAGCATCATCAGCGGCATGACCACCAGGAAGGTGTAGAGCATGGCCTGCTGCATGGTCAGTGACAGCGCCGACAGCGACAGCCCCACACCGACGGCGGCCACCGTGAACACCAGGAGCCCCAGGTACAGCGTCACGATCGACCCTGCCATCGGGATCTGGAACCAGAAGCGGATGATCACCAGGATGATGGTCGACTGAAGAAGGCCCACCAGCACCGACGGCACCGCCTTGCCCACCAGGATCTGCATCGGCGTGAGCGGCGTCACCAGCAGCTGGTCGAAGGTGCCCTGCTCGCGCTCGCGCGCCACCGACAGCGCCGCCAGCAGCAGCGTCTGTATCAGGCTCAGCGAGGCGATCAGCGTCGGCATCAGGGACCAGCGCGACTCCAGGTTCGGATTGAACCAGGCACGCCGCTCGATCTTCACCCCGCCCGTGCCGGAAAGCCCCGCCGCCTGCCGCAGCGTCTGGTTGTAGCTACCCACGATGCTGCCCACGTAACCCGAGGCCAGCCCCGCCGTCACCGAATTGCGGCCATCGAGAATGAGCTGCACCGCCGTGGTCTGTCCCTGTGCGAGCCGGGACGCGAAGTCGGCCGGAATGCTCACGACGAACATGGCCCGACCCTCATCGATCACGTCGGCAATCTGCCGGGCATCCGCCAGTGTCGCCACCTGCCGGAACAGCCCGTTGCTCTCGACGCGGGCCAGCAGCCGGGCCGAGGCCTCGCTGCGGCTCTGGTCCAGCACCGCATAGGGCGTGTCGTGCAGGTCGTAGGTACCCACGTAGCCATAGAGCAGCGCCTGCAGCAGCGCCGGCACGAACAGGATGATGCGATTGGCCGGCTCCTTGAAGAGCGCCACCAGCTCCTTGCGGATCAGCGCCCCGATCTGGCGCAGCGCCAGCAGCCAGCCCAGCACCCCATGGATCGAATCCATCCTCTGGTCCCTCCGATCAATCCAGGCGCTTGCGCACCGTGCGCAACGTGGCCCACAGCAGCAGCACCGCATACAGCAGCAGAATGGCCAGGTCCTGCGCGATGGTCGGCCAGTGGTTGCCCATCAGGAACAGGCTCTTGGTCAGCCCCATGAAGTGCGTGGCCGGCAGCAGGTGCCCGATGACCTGAACCAGTGCCGGTGCGTTGCGCAGGTCGAAGATGAAACCCGACAGCATCATCGACGGCAGCAGGCTCCCCAGCAATGCCACCTGACTGGCCTGGAACTGGTTGCGCGTGCGCCCCGAAATGAAGAGCCCCATCAGCAGCGACACCACCAGGTACAGCGTGCCCCCCAGCACCATCATGCCCAGCGAGCCTCGCATCGGCACCTCGAAAAGGAAATGCGCTGCCAGCAGGCACATGGCCAGGTCCACCAGCCCCACGCCCACGTAGGGAATCAGCTTGGCCAGCACGATCTCCAGCGGCCGCACCGGCGTCACGAAGAGCGACTCCATCGTGCCGCGCTCCCATTCACGGGCAATGAGCAGCGAGGTGAGAAAGGCCCCGATCAGCGTGAGCACCAGTACCAGCAGTCCCGGCACCAGGAACCAGGTGCTCTCGCCGGCCTCGTTGAACCACAGCCGCTGCTGCACCTGCACGCTGCCTGCCGCCACGGTCTGCCCGGCCGGGCCAGCCCGATCCGCCTCCTTCTGCGCCCAGAGCGCCAGCACGCCATTCACGTAGGACTCGATGGTGGCGGCCGACGTGGATTCACTGCCATTGACCACCAGCTGCACCGTCGCGTCGCCGGTCTGCAGCCGCCCGGAAAAGTCCGATGGCACGCGCAGGATGGCCTCCACCTCGTGCCGGCGCAACCATTGTTCGGCCTCGGGCATGCTGCCTGCCCAGCGCGGCTCCATGTAGGTGGATCCACGCAGTCCGGCCAGCACCTGCTGCACCCGGGGCGACGCATCTTCCAGCACCATCGCCACCCGCACGTCCTTCACGTCGAAGGACATGCCGTAGCCGAACAGCAGGATCAGTGTCACCGGCAGCGCCAGCCCCACCAGCAGATTGCTGCGGTCGCGCAGCATCTGGTGGAACTCCTTCTTCACGAGCGCCCACAGGCGGTGCCAGAAACCCGTCGCCCTCATGAACAGCTCTCCTGCGTCCACAGGTCAACAACAGGGTACTGAGGGTGAGTGTCAAACAGGATGGTGCACTTCCTTGCCCGCAGGCGGGCGCCCAGCCCGGATGTCATTCGCCTGACTGACGGATTCACGATAGCGATCCTGGTCATGTCACAGCCTCCCGGCGTCCCTGCTCGACAATGGCGATGAACGCCTCGTTCATGTCGCTGCCCGCCCCGCCCGCAAGCTCGCGCACCTCGCGCGGCGTGCCCAGCGCCAGCATCCGCCCCGCATCCTGGATGGCAATGCGGTCGCAGTATTCGGCCTCTTCCATGAAGTGCGTGGTGATGACGATCGTCACACCCTGCGCCGACAGCGCCGTGATGGTGCGCCAGAATGCACGCCGCGCCAGTGGGTCGATGCCGCTGGTGGGCTCGTCCAGGAACAGGATGTCGGGCGCATGGATGAGCCCTGCCGCCATGGCCAGCCGCTGGCGATAGCCGGCTGGCAGCAGACCGCTTTCGGCCTCCGGATCCAGATCGAAGCGCTGCAGCATGGCCTGCGTCCGCTCGGCGAGCTGGCGGCCGTGCAGGCCATAGGCCGCGCCATAGAACGCCAGGTTCTCGCGCACGGTTAGCGTGGCATAGAGCGAGAACTTCTGCGCCACGTAGCCGATGCGTGCCCGCGCCCGCGCCGGTGCCACCCGCAGGTTCGCGCCCGCCACCTGCAGCGAGCCGCTGGTGGCCGGCAGCAATCCGCACAGCATCCGGAATGTGGTGGTCTTGCCCGCCCCGTTGGGCCCCAGCAAGCCGAAGATCTCGCCCCGCCGCACCTCGAACGAGGTGCTGGCCACCGCCGTGAAGTCACCGAAGCGGCGCACCAGATCGCGCACCACGATGACGGGTTCAGCATGGTCTGCCACCGATGAAGCGGTCGATGAGTCCGTGGGCACGCCGGACGCTGCCCAGTGGGAAGCCCCTGCCCCCTCATTCGGGGGCGGAGATGCCACGGACCGATCCAGCTGCTTCACAGCAGCTGGCAGCTTTTTCCCTGGGACCGTCAGAGCATCGTTCCACGATCCGTGCAGGGTGCGATCTGCTCCGGCCGCAGGCAGCCCTTCCGAAGATGATTGTCCACCAGCCTCCTCTGCGTGCTGGCGCAGCATCAGCATGAAGGCATCCTCCAGCTCGGCCGGTCGGGGATGCACCTCCGCGTTCTCCAGCAACGGCTGCAGCGCCTCCTCATCGACATCCGGCCGACGGATGAAGCGTACCTGCCCGCCACGGGGCACGGCGTCCACCACGACAGACACTGCATCCAGCAGCCGCGCCTGCAGCATGCGCGCGGCCATGCCATCCGGCGGCGTCGCCACGAAGGTGAGGCCCTGCGCCCGCTGCGCCAGCGCCTGCGGCGTGCCGTTGGCCAGTACCTGACCGGCGTTCATCACGTGAACGTGCGCACAGCGTTCAGCCTCATCCATGTAGGCGGTGCTCACCACCACGCTCAGCTGCTCGTCCCGCACCAGCTGCAGCAGGATCTCCCACAGATCACGGCGTGACAGCGGATCCACCCCCACGCTGGGCTCGTCCAGCAGCAGCAGTTCGGGCGATCGCACCAGCGTGCAGGCCAGGCCCAGTTTCTGTTTCATGCCGCCCGAAAGCTTGCCGGCGGGACGCGCCGTGAAGCGCGCCAGATCCGTCATCGCCATCAGCCGGGCAAAGCGTTCGCGGCGCACCGCCTGCGGCACACCATGCAGATCAGCGTACAGGTCCAGGTTCTCCTGCACGCTCAGATCCTCATACAGGCCAAAGCGCTGCGGCATGTAGCTGATGCGGTCCTGCACGGCCTGCGCGTCTCGGGTCACGTCCAGTCCCAGCACACGGAGACTGCCCTCATCCGGCGCCAACAGCCCCGCCATCATCCGCATCAGCGTGGTCTTTCCCGCGCCATCCGGCCCCACCAGGGCCGTGAGCTGCCCCCGGGTCACCGACAGCGATACCCGATCCAGGGCCACCCTCGGACGCCCATCCGGACCCGTGAAGCGCCGGGTCAGGCCCTCGGCGCGAACCACGAATTCATCCGGCCTCATGGTTCCGGTCCGCTGTGCCTGACTCCAGCCGCACCGTCACCGGCTGCCCCAGCCGCAGCGCATCATCGGGGTCATCCACCAGCACCCGCACCTCGTACACCAGGCTGGTACGCAGCACCTCGGTCTGCACCGACTTGGGCGTGAACTCGGCCACCGACGAGATGTAGCCGATCTTCCCGGCCAGCGTCCGTCCCGGCATCGAATCGACGCTGAGCTGCGCCGCCTGCCCGGGCTTCACCTGCCCCAGGCTGGACTCATCCACGTAGATGCGCGCCCATTTGGGAGTGGTCACCGCCAGCGCCAGAACCGGGCGCTGTGGCGACGCCATGTCACCCGGCTCCAGCAGGCGCGAACGCACCACGGCCTTCACTGGCGCCCGTAGTTCCCCCTGGTCCAGCTGGTGGCGCAGCAGGGCCAGCTGGGCACGTGCCGCCGCCACCTGGGCATCAGCTGCATCAATCTCCTCGCGGCGTGCGCCCTCCTGCACCAGTGCCAGCGCATCCTGCCGCTCCTTCACGGTGGCCTGCGCCACCCGGGCCGCACTGCGCGCCCGGTCCACATCCTGCACGCTCACCGCGCCGGAACTGGCCGTTGCAATCCGCTCCAGCCGCGCCTGCTCACGGCGGGCACGCTGGGCATCCGCCCGGGCAGCCGCCAGCCGGCTACGTGCCTGGGCAATCTCGGCCGGCCGTGCACCGTTCTTCAGCCGCCGCAGGTTCTCTTCCTGCGCCCGCAGCTGGGCCGCCGCCTGATCCGCCTGCAGTGCCAGCGCGCGCGTATCCAGCACCGCCAGCACCTGACCCGGCTGCACCCGGTCACCTTCCTCCACACCCACCTGCGCCACACGTCCGCTGCCCTCGAAGGCCAGCGACACCTGCCGCACGTCGATGTTGCCGTAGAAAACACCGGCGTCCTGTCCCTGCGGACGCCAGTGCTGCCAGCCGTACCAGCACGCCGCCACGGCGGCCAGCAGCACGATCATCACGATGGGTTTCTTCATGAGCGCATCCCCGGACGGACAGTGGGCCATCTCGTGGAACCCATCTTACCTTAAAGTTAAATTGAATTGAAATTGGCCCTATGGAAATATCAAGTGAATGCTGCTTACGTAAATGGCGACCATACGTCATAGATCACGGGCCTGCCTGCACCCCAGCCGGCACACCCAGGATGGCACAGGATGGCCAGAGCGCCGCAAATCAGGAACAATGCGCCCATGATCCCCAACACCGCCAATGCCCGTGCCTCACGTACCGACGGCGAAGCCACCCGCGCCCGCATCCTGCAGGCCGCGGGCGAGCTGTTCGGCAGCCAGGGCTTTGCCGAGACCACCAGCAAGGCGGTGGCGGCCCACGCCGGTGTGGACCTGGCCTCCATCAACTATCACTTTGGCAGCCGCAGCGGCCTCTACCAGGCCACGCTGATCGAGGCCCACCGGCGGCTCTTCACCGTCGACGCACTCAGCCAGCTCGTGCATGCACCGCTGCCGGCGTCCGAAAGGCTTCGCATCCTGATGACCCAGCTGGTCAGCCAGGCCACCAGCGCACAGACCAACTGGCACCTGGGCCTGCTGGCCGCCGAAGTGATGGCCCCTTCCTCGCACCTGCAGGTGCTGTTCCAGACCGAGAGCGCCCCCAAGCTGTCGCTGGTGCGCCAGCTGGTGGCCGAGATCATCGGCATCAACGCCGACGATCCGGTGGTCACACGCTGCATGTTCAGCGTCGGCGCCCCCTGCATCATGATGCTGATCGCCCGGCGAGAGCTGCCGGGGCCACTGCATGAGCTGCGACACATGCAGCCCGACGTGCTGGTTGACCACCTGCATCGCTTTGCGATGGCCGGATTGGCGGCCATCCGTGCCAGCCTCACGTCGCCGGCTGATCCTCAGCCCTGAGGGTTCAAGGGCTTGTCTGCCGACTCAGGATCTGCCTGGCGTCTGCACCGAACATCGATATCAATCCAACAGCGCCCACCGGCCTTAATCGCAGTTCTACACCTGATGATGGGCCGCCAACGGCTGTGGCGCCACCCGCTTCATTGAGCGTCCCAGACCGGCGGCCGGGAAAACAGGTCGGCCAACCCCGGGTTGTCCTGTTCCGGACGGTCCAGCATGTCCAGGATGGACTGATACTGGCTGCCAGACACCATGAGCAGGTGCTGATCAAGCAGTGCCTGCTCGGCGGCCTGGCACGCCGCCAAGTGCCAGCCAGCCCTCATTCCGCCAGCAGCTGCTCGGCCGGAACCTTGTCGCCGTAGACCGGGCGCAGGGTCTTCTCGTAGGCGGCTTTCAGGCGACCATCCTGCTTGAGCTTGGCCACTTCCTGGTCGATCCAGGCGCGCAGGGCGTCATCACCTTTCTTCACCGCCGGAGCGATGAACTCCGGCTCACCCAGCTGGCCGATGGCGACCTCATAGCCCGGATTCTCCTTCGCCCAGGCCCACAGCAGCGCGTTGTCGTGCGCCAGCGCCGCGCCACGACCATCCTTCAGTGCATCGAAGGTCTCGGTGTTCTGGTCATATTTCAGCAGCGAAATATCCGGGTACTTCTTGCTGAAATATGCATCGGCCGTGGTGCCCTTGTTCACCAGCAGCGTCTTGCCTTCCAGCTCGTCCACGGACTTGATGGGCGCCTTGGTGGGAGAGACCACACCCAGCGAAACCTTCATGTAGGGCGCGGCGAAGTCCACCACGCGGGTGCGTTCCTTCGTCTGCGTGAAGTTGGCCAGAATGATGTCCACCTTGCCGGATTTCAGGTATTCGACCCGGTTGGCCGCCTCGGTGATCACATATTCCACCTTGTCGGGGCTGCCCAGCAGGTCCTTGGCAAAGTCCTTGGCAATTTCCACGTCGAAGCCTTGGCTCTTGCCTTCGCTGTCGATGTAGCCAAAGGGTGGCTTGTCGCCGAACACGCCAATGCGGATGCGGTCGCTGGCCTTGATCCGTGCCAGCCCGTCATCAGCCGCCATCGCATGGCTGCCACTCACCACACCGGCCGCCAGCAGGGCGGCCATCAGTACCGGCTTGAATGCAAATTTCATGATGTCTTTCCTTTCCAGGTTGTTTTGGATACTTACCACTCAGACACGCGGTACGGTTCAGACCGCCCTTGCTGCTCAAACTTGAGGCACGACGCTACCGTACCCCACAACATCCATCGTCCATGCCCCTTTCAGAGCCAGAACACTGCCAGAGTGTGGAACGTCAGATCGCCACACACCAAACGCCGTCAGCCATCGGCGTCAGCCTTGTCTTCAATAGTCCAGCCCGTTCAGGAACACCCGGGCCCGTTCGGTCTGTGGCCGGGCAAAGAATGCGGCGGGAGCTCCTTCCTCGATGATCCGTCCCTGATCCATGAACACGATCCGGTCCGCCACCTTTTCGGCAAAGCCCATCTCGTGGGTGACGATGATCATGCTCATGCCCTCGCGCGCCAGCTCCAGCACCACGTCCAGCACCTCGCGCACCATTTCCGGATCCAGCGCCGCCGTGATCTCGTCCAGCAGGATCACCTCCGGGTTCATGCACAGTGCCCGCACGATGGCAATGCGCTGCTTCTGACCGCCCGACAGCTCGCGCGGCCAGGCCTGCTTGCGCGCCAGCAGCCCCACCCGCTCCAGCAGTCGGTCCGCCTCGGCCTCGGCTTCCGCACGGTCGCGCTTCTGAACCTTCAGCGGTCCCAGCAGGATGTTGTCGATGACGTTCATGTGGGCAAAGAGTTCATAGCTCTGGAACACCATGCCCACCTTCTGGCGCACCTGATCCCACGACACGTCGCGCCCGAAGACGCCCACACCCGCCATGCTGATCTCGCCGCCCTGGATCGGTTCCAGGCCGTTGATGGTTCGCAGCAACGTGCTCTTGCCGCAGCCCGACGGCCCCAGGATCACCACCACCTCGCCCCGGTGCAGCGTCAGATCAATGCCATGCAGCGCCACGACCTCGCCATAGCGCTTGTGCACGCCATGCAGCGTCAGCAGTGCCTCGCCGGACTCATCGCCCGCGGACTCATTGCCCGGCGCGGTGCGATGCGTTTCTTCCTCGTGCCTCATCCTTCACGTTCTCCCGTCCCGTTCCTGCGCCCCTTGCCTCACGTTCTCCGAACCCTGACCTTGCGCGCCATGCACCGACCATGCGTCCAACCCGCGGCGCCCGGTACATGGCATCCGTCCTCGCCCTGTCATGCCGCCCAGCGTCGTTCCAGCCGTGCCGCCCACCATGACAGCGGCCAGCACACCAGGAAATACAGCAGGAAGATCAGCCCGTAGATCCAGAACGAGGCCGTCGGCACCTTCGGCTCGATCATCTGCGAGCGCTCGATGATCTGCTGTCCCACCTTCACCACTTCCATCACGCTGATCAGCGCCGCCAGCGACGTGGTCTTGACCATCCGCGTGAACAGGTTGATGGCCCCCGGCAGCACCCGACGCAGCGCCTGCGGTGCCTCCACGTATCGGAACACCTGCGCCCGCGTGAGCCCCAGGGCCAGCGCCGACGTGCGCTGATGCGGCGGCAGCGACGAGAGCGCTCCGCGCACCAGGTCTCCCATCTCGGCCGTGCCCCACAGCGAGAACACGCCCACACACACCCACAGGGCATCCACGTGCCAGCCCGTCCAGGTAGGCAGCCCGAAGTACAGCACGAACAGCCACACCAGGATCGGCACGATCCGTATCGTCTCCAGGTACAGGCGGCAGCCGGCACGCACCGCAGCACTCCCGCTGCGCATCAGCAGCCCCAGTCCCGTGCCCAGCAGCGCCGAAGCCGCCACCGAGATCACCGAGATGTAGAGCGTCAGCCACAGCCCGTGCAGCAGCCGCGGCACGTTCTGCCCGGAGAGCAGCACCTCAAGCGCCGCCATATTCCGCCCTCCGCATCCGTTTCTCCACCCATGCCGCCAGCCACGACAGCGGCAGCACCAGCACCAGGTACGACACCAGCAGCATGAAGAGTGCCTCGTTGGTCATGTAGTCGGTGCCGATGATGTCCTTGGTGACGAACAGCAGCTCGGCTACCGACACCGCGTTGATCACCGAGGTTTCCTTCACCAGGAAGAGCGCATTGGCCGTCAGTGCCGGCAGCGCGATGGCCAGTGCCTGCGGCAGCACCACATGCCACAGCACCTGGGCCCGCTTCAACCCGATGGCGCGCGCCGACTCCACCTGTCCGCGCGGCACCGCCTGCAGGCCGGCACGCAGTGCCTCGGCCATGTAGCTGCCGCCCAGGAAGGTCAGCGCGATCACACCGCAGGTGAAGCCATCCCAGTGAATGCCGATCTTGGGCAGCCCGTAGTACAGGAAGAAGAGCTGGATGAGCAGCGGCGTGTTGCGCGACAGCTCGATGTAGGCCCGCGCCAGGCTGTCGAAGGGACGCACCCGGTAGCTGGTGACAAGCGCCACGGCCAGACCCAGCAGCAACGACAGGCTCACGCCCCAGGCCGAGAGCCTCAGCGTCACCAGTGCCGCCTGGACAAAGCGCGGAATGATTTCCTGCACGTAGGACCAATCCATGCGGCGGATTCTAGGCGCTTACATATGCGAAAAACGATGAAGCAGACCGCTTGCTCATGCAACTTCCGAATATGGCCCGTTCTTGACCCCCAAGAACGGCTCCTCGACGCGCTTCATGCCCCTGGCCATGCCCGTACCGTGTCCCATGACCGGCGACACGGTCCTTCCTTCCAACAAGAACCCTGTCAGCACGGTTTTCCGAATCGGACCATTGAACGTCGGTCCATCATCCCGGCCAATGATTTCCATCCACCTTGCAACGAGATTCAGGGTCAAGCGCACTGCCTTGCCGACCCTCAGGTTATATTGATGATTGTGTGTCACAGGCCGACAAGCTTGGCAGAAAGACACCGCCCTCCCCTCTCCCACGGAATCCTCCCCATGCAACTGACCGATCGGCAGACCCAGGTCCTGGCCACCATCGCCACGATCACGGCCGTCTCGATGTACGTCTCCTACATCCCCCAGATCCAGATGAACCTGGCGGGACAGAAAGGCAGCGCCCTGCAGCCGCTGGTGGCCGCCATCAACTGCACCCTGTGGGTGATCTATGCGCTCTTCAAGCCGCAGCGCGACATCCCGGTGGCGCTGGCCAACGCACCCGGCATCGTGCTGGGCCTCATCACCTTCTGGACCGCACTCTGAGGGACGGACGCCACCATGAAACTCTCTGCAAAAGCCGCCAGCATCCTGGGCATCATCGCCACCATCACCGCCATTGGCATGTACGTGGCCTACCTGCCGCAGATCCAGATGAACCTGGCCGGCCAGAAGGGCACCCCCATCCAGCCGGCCGTGGCCTGCGTCAACGGCCTGCTCTGGGTCATCTACGCCCTCTTCAAGAAAGGGCGTGACTGGCCCGTCACCATCTCCAACGCCCCGGGCTTCATCCTGGGCGGCATCACCTTCCTGACGGCCATCCTCTGACGTGCCGACGCCATGGCATGCCGGGCAACGCCCCCATGCCATGGCAGAGAACGCATGACGATATGCGTCTGACGCATATGGAGCCATCCTCGCCATTCGACCCGGCGGGCTGGCGCTAATATCGCCGGGACCAAATCATTTTCCCGGAGAATGCGTCATGCACACCCCTGTCCGTCGCCGCCTCGTCGGTGCCGCGCTGTCCGCCGTCATCGCATCGGCCACCCTGCTGCTCCCGATCGGGCACGTCCAGGCCGCCGACCCCGCCCACACGCATCTGGTTCTGGGCGCCACGGCCGGCTACAACTACGACGTGCTGAAGAAGGCCGTCGTGCCCCAGCTGGAAAAGGACGGCTACACCGTCAAGCTGATCGAGTTCAACGACTACATCCAGCCCAATCTGGCGCTGGCCGAAGGCTCGCTTGACGCCAACCTGTTCCAGCACATCACCTACCTGAAGCGTTTTGCCGAGGACCGCAAGCTGGACCTCGTGGCGCTGGTACCCAGCACTACAGCCCCCATGGGCATCTACTCGGAACGGGTGGGCAAGTTTTCCGACGTGAAGGAAGGGGACAGCGTGACCCTGCCCAACGACCCTGCCAACCTGGCACGTGCCCTGCAGCTTCTGGCCCAGCAGGGTCTCATCACGCTGAAGGGCGGCATCGACCCGCTGCGTGTGGGCACCCGGGATGTGGCCGAGAACCCCAGGAAGCTGCGCTTCGTGCCGGTGGAAGCCGCCCAACTGCCGCGCACCGTGGGTGATGCCACGCTGGCCATCGTGCCCGGCAACTACGCCACGGCCGCCGGCCTGGACTTCACCCGCGCCCTGACCCTGGAAAAGCCCCCGGTGGCCTACCAGCAGGTGGTGGCCGTGCGCCAGGCCAACCAGAACGCCCCCTGGGCCCAGGACCTGAAGAAGGCCTTCCGTTCCGAGGCCTTCCGCCAGGCCCTGGACCAGCACTTCCCGGGCTATGTCCGCCCCGAGGGCCTCTGACCTTCCCCTCGTTTTCTCCGGCCGGCCGGAACGGTCGGCCGGTACCTACCCTGGGACCATGGTCTTTCCATGCCGGAAATGATCATCCGGCGCACCGTGCCGCGTGCCAGCTTCTGTAGCCTTCGCCTACATTTTATCGTTGTTTCAATGATTTTCAGAAGTGCATGAAAATGCGAATGCGTCAGCGACTGCATGTATGAAATGAAGCGGGCGTCATCACGGCAAATTAACAAAGAAAGACTGCACGTTCGCAAGAAATCAGGCACAATCCCGCCCATGGCGGCCTGCCTTTCCGTATCCTCGCGGCCGCCGTCCGTAACTGCACACACATGGCTGCCGATACCCCCGTCACCTTCACCCCGCAGACGCCGCCGGGCGTCGTGCTCGCGCATTTCCGTCCCTGGCTCACCATCGCCCATCAGGTGCCCGGTCGCCTGCGTCTCAAGCTCGGCAAGGGCGCCCTCAACGGCGTCAGCTTCGAGGGGCCCGAAGGCCGTTCGGAGGCCATCACCACGGCCCTGCGCCGCATCCGGGGCGTGAAGAACATCAGCTGGAACCTGCTGGCACGCTCCTGCACCATCGAATACGATCCCGCCGTGATCCCGAATGCCGCGTGGCCCGATCTGCTGGCCAATGCCGACACGCCCGCGGCGCAGACCCTGCGAACCATTCTGGATGAAGCCCATGAACAACTTCGCCATGCCGCGCCCTGACCTGGCCTACGGTGGCCCCGGCCCGATCCTCGCTGTCGCCCTGCAGGAACAGCAGGCCTCCTGGGCCTTCTACACGTCGGCCGTGGCCACCCACGGCAACCAGGCGCCGCTGCAGACCCTGCTCGACAGCACCGCCCAGCGCATCACGCTGCTGGGCAACCTGTACCAGCAGTTCGGTGTTCCGCTCCCGGCCCTGTCCTCGCCCACCCCGGAGCCCCTGGTCACCGGCTGGCGTGAAAGCCTGGAGCGCGCCATGCAGGGCACGTTCAACAGCGCCGGCGTCTATCAGCAGCTGGTCACCCTCACCCCTGACCCCACGCTGCGCCGCGAGTTCGAACGTCTGCAGTCCGACCTGCTCACCCGTGACCTGCCCGCGCTGCAGCGTGCGTGGCAGGCTGCCGTCGACCGTGAGCGCCTGCATGCTGCCCAGGGCATCGACCCGGCCCAGGCCCATGTCAGCCACGGCCTCATCGGTGATGCCATGGAAGCGTTCTTCGCCCTGCTCACCCGCCAAGGGGGTGTGCTGGGCTTCACAGGCACCGTGCTGCGCGCCGCCCATCCCATGCTGGTGGCGGGCGCCGTCGTCGGCAGCCTGGCCGTGCAGGGTGGGCGCCACGCCCGCATCCTGCGTGAACAGCGTGCCGCCTGCGCTGCCGCCTGCGACTGCAGTGGCCAGGCCACGCCTTCCGACCATCCGGACGAAACGGACAATTCCCCCGATGCCGCCTGGTCTCCCTCCCATGACCCGGAGAACTGAACCATGCTTCCCATCCTGCCCCTGATCATCGGCGCCGCCGCAGGCGCCGCCGCCACCCAGCTCGTGCGCACCAAAGCCGTTCAGCAAGGCCTCAAGAAGGCCGGCAGCCAGATCCGTCAGGCTGGCGGCACGCTGAAACAGAAAGCCAGCGACGGTCTGGACACCGTACGCGAGACCAGCGCCGAGATGCGCCGCAAGGTGGCCGACAAGCTGCATCGCCGCAGCGCCGCCCACGCGGGCGACGCCGACAGCGCCTATGAAGACGCCAGCGCCCTGCTGCTGCCCGCCCCGCACGAGGAGGCTCCGGCACCGAAGAAGGGCAGCCGCAGCGCAACGGGCACCCGCAGACGTGCCGCGCGCAGCGCCAGCACCTCGCAGGCGGGCGGCGCCAGCCCCAAGAGCAGCCGCCGCACCACCGCGGCGCGCGAGGCTTCCGAGGAGACGCCGGCACCGCGCCGTCGCCCCCGCAAGCGTCCTCAGACCCCCAAGACCGAGCAGGCCGCGGCCTCCGCCACGCCTTCGACCGAATCCGGATCGAATGACGACGCCGGCCAGCACTGACCCTTTCGCCAGCACTGACCTTTCATGAGAACCCCCTTCAACCGTTCCGGCTCCCCCTTCGGCACCAACCTGCCCACCCCGGCTCGCACGCCCCAGGGGTCCGGCCTTGCTGCCAACGTGCCCGCCACGTTGCGCAATCTGGGCGCACAGGCCTTCCCCTCGCTGCGCCCCGGCAATCCGCCCCTGGCACTGGGCAGCACCGCCGTGGAAGACTTCTTCAAGGGCTGCATCACCACGGGCCTGCTCGTCACGCTGCAGGAACGCGCCGAGCGTGCCCGCAACGCCGACGGCAAACCCGCTGGCAAGCGCCTTGACCGCCGCGCCGTGCGCATGGCCCTGCAGGGCGGAGCCGCGCTCTCGGCCGGCACCGCCGCTGCCCGCGCCCTGCGCCAGTCCCGCCCTGGTGCCGCCCTGCTCACGGCCGCGGCCGGTGCAGCTGTCGTGCTGGCCGCCGAACGCTGGCTGGCCGATCGCCCTGCCCGTCCGGCAGTCGTCGAGGTGGACAACCTCGTCGACGACGCCCCGGCAAGCCAGGAAGACGCGTCCCCCCGCTACATCCAGATGGCACACACCCCGCGTGACGAGGCCTGAACCCAGCACGCCCACATCAATTTCCAGGATCCGCCCTCACACCCTTTCGCTCGGACCCCGGGTGGTTCCTGTTCCCCGAACACACGCTTTGTCCATGACGGAGAACTGAAATGGCCAAGAAAAATCAGAAGTATCCGAACCGCAACAATCAATTCAATACCTGGAACAACGACAACCAGGATCAGGATTCCAACGACAACCAGGCTTACCCCAACCAGGGCTTCGACAACGGCTACGGCAATGGCGGCTTCAATCAGGCTGCCTACGGCAACGCCTTCAACCCGCAAGGTTTCAACGCTCAGGGCTTCAATGGCCAGGGCTTCAATGCTCAGGGCTTCAATGCTCAGGGGTTCAACGGCCAGGGGTTCAACGGCCAAGGTTTCAACGGCCAGGGTTTCAACGCCCAGGGCTTCAATGCTCAAGGTTTCAACGGGCAGGGTTTCAATGGCTTCCCGCAGAATGCCAGCACGCCCAACGCCAACGTCAATGGCGCCTTCCCCAATGCCACTCAGGCCAACGGTCACAGCGCCTGGCAAAGCCTGGGGCTGTCGGACCTGTTCGGTGGCAACCGTCAGACCGAACAGTTCATCCTGGGTCTGCTGCTGGGTGGCGCTGCCGCCTATGTGCTGGGTGATCCCGAGAAGCGCGCCAAGCTCATCCGCATGGGCATGAAGCTCTACGCCGGTGTGGCCGGCAGCGTCGAGGAGTTCAAGGAGCAGATCGCCGACCTGAAGGCCGAAGTCGCGGCCGAGCAGGAAAACACCGAGGACTGATCCAGCCCAGGCCCGGCCTGTCCCCCGGGGCAGCCGGTGCCATGACCCGTCGGATGCACCGGTCCAGCCGGTCTTTCGGTTCCCACCACACGCCTTGCCATCCACGCATTCATTGCACGTCATGCCCCTGGAACAACAGCCGGACGCCAAAGGGCGCCCTTCTTCCTCCAACGCCGCAGCCCCCCTGCTGTTCGAGACGCTCGATGTGGCTCACCAGTCGCACGGCCGAGTCCGCTATCGCTACACGCTGCCCAAGGGCAGCGCCAAGCTGGCGCCTCAGGCACTGGAACGCGTGGTACGTGACCAGCCCGGTGTTACCGGCGTGCGCCTGAACCCGGCAGCACGTTCCATCGCCATCCAGTTCGACGGCAAGAAGACCAGCATCCCCAAGCTGCAGCGCGTGCTCTCGCACATTCCGGCCTCGGTCTGCACTGGCGCCAGCGGCGCCGCCGTCCAGGCTGCCAGCTGCGAGAAGCGCAAGGCCGGCGAGAACGTGCTGTCCACCGGCGGTGACCTGCTGGCCAGCGCGCTGCTGCTGCTGACCACCAACAAGGTGCCCCAGCCGCTGGCAAAACCGGCCACGCTGGCCGTCTCGCTGCCGCTGTACAAGGACGCCATCGAGGATCTGCTCAAGGAAGGGCTCAACAACCACGTGCTGGAAGCGCTGGCCGTGGCCATTTCCACCGCCAGCGGCGACCAGATGGCCGCCAACGCCACGCTCTTCATGCTGGCGCTGGGCGAGTATCTGGAAGAGTCCATTGCACGCCGCTCCGACGACCTGCTCAAGCATCTGCTGCATCCCGATGCCGACACGGTCTGGGTCGAGCGTAACGGCGAGGAGCTGCAGATCGATGCCGCCCTGGTGGTGGTCGGCGACACGGTCATCTGTGCGGCTGGCGCCGTCATTCCTGTCGATGGCACCGTGCTGAGCGGCGAGGCCACCGTCAACGAGGCCAGCATGACCGGCGAGAGCGTGCCGGCCCTGCGCCAGCGGGGTGACAGCGTGCTCTGCGGCACCGTCATCGAGGAAGGCCGCATCCGCATCTACGCCGAGCATGTCGGTACCGGCACGGCCAGTGCCCGCATCGCCAACTACGTCCAGCACGCCCTGCAGGTCAAGAGTGGCACCCAGCTCACCGCCGACCGTCTGGCCGACAAGCTGGTGCCCTGGATCCTGGGTCTGGCCGGCAGCACCTGGCTGGTGTCGCGCAACTGGAAGCGGGCCGCCGCCGTGCTGCAGGCCGACTACGCCTGCGCGCTCAAGCTCTCCACCCCGGTCGCCTTCAAGTCCGCCATGTACACCGCCGGCCGCGACGGCGTGCTGTTCAAGGGCGGCGACGCGCTGGAGCGCCTCTCCCAGGCCGACACCTTCGTCTTCGACAAGACCGGCACCCTCACCACCGGCACCCTGGTCGTCACCGACGTGCTGGCCTTCGACCCCGAGTTCGATCCCACGGACGTGCTCGACCTGGCTGCCTCGGTGGAAGAGCATTACTTCCACCCGCTGGCCCATGCCGTGGTCGAGGCCGCCCGCCGGCACAGCAACCGCCACTTCCCGCACGAGGATGTCGACTTCATCGCCGCCCACGGCGTGGCCAGCGTCATCCAGGGCAAGCGTGTCGTGGTCGGCTCGCGCCACTTCCTCGAGGAGCATGAGTCCATTGACATGGGCGCCCACGAGGAGGACATCGAGCGCCTGCAGGCTGAAGGCAAGACCCCGCTCTACATCGGCCTGGGTGGTCGACTGCTGGGCATCATCGCCCTGAAGGACAGCCTGCGCGCCAATACGGCCCAGACGCTCAAGCGCCTGCGCACCCTGGGCGTCAAGCGCATCCTGATGCTGACGGGCGACCACGAAGTCCGTGCCGCCGAGCTGGCCCGTGACCTGGGTCTGGACGCCTACCATGCCCAGCTGATGCCCGAAGACAAGGCCCGCATCCTGCACGAGCTGACCGCAAGCGGTGCGAAGATCGCCTTCGTGGGCGACGGCATGAACGACGCCCCGGCCCTGGCCGGTGCACACGTCGGCATCGCCATGCAGAGGGGTGCCGACCTGGCGCGCCTGACCTCCGACATCGCGCTGCTGGAAGACGACATCGCCCGCGTGGCCGATGCCAAGGCCATTGCCAACCGCACGATGAAGCAGATCGACACCAACTTCAAGCTCATCGTCGGCGCCAACACTGCCATCCTGGCCGGTGCCGCCACCGGCAAGCTCAGCCCCATCGCCACCTCGGTCCTGCACAACGGCAGCACCATCGCCATCCTGCTCAACGCCCTGCGCGGCGGCCTGCAGGCGGTGCCGGGTTCCACACGCAAGGGCAAGAAAGGTACCAAGGCATCGCCCAAGGCCCTGCCCGCCCCCGTGAACCACACACGGCCCGGCAAGGCGGCAGGCTGACGGCCTTCCTCCTCGGCTACGGCAGACAGGCCGGCACAGGTTCATGCCTGTGCCGGCTTTTTTCATGCTTCGAACAGGTATACGCTCATTCCGGGGGCAGCGGCGGCCCATCACGGCAAGCGCTGGACTCACGGAATGACCCATTTCTGGGGACCAGAATCTGCCCGAACGCCCTGATTGCAGCCCAGGTTGCGCCCCCTCCTGAACCATGAACGCCCCTGACTCCGGACCACGTCCACTTCACGGCATCCTGCGCCGTATCGACCTGAATCTGCTCGTCACGCTCGACACCCTGCTGCGAGAACGGCATGTCACCCGTACCGCCCAGGTCCTGAACCTGGCACAGCCCACCGTCAGCATGCAGCTGGCGCGCCTGCGTGAGCTGCTGGATGATCCTCTTCTGCTGCCCGGCCCGCAGGGCATGCAGCCCACGGCACGTGCCGAGCAGCTGCGCATCCCGCTGCACGATGCGCTGCATGCACTGGGTCAGGCCGTCGCGCCTCCGGAGCCCTTCGATCCCGCCACGGCACACCACACCTGGCGACTCGTCGCCACCGACTACACGTTGATGACGGTCCTCCAACCCATCCTGCCCCGGCTTCGAGAGCAGGCACCTGGCATGCGCCTGGCCATCCACCAGCTCTCGCCCCCGCTCCTGTCGCAGCGCGCTCGGCAGGATGACTTCGATCTGGCTTTCCACATCACAGCCGAAGCGCCGCCTCACCTGAGACGCCGCAGCCTTTTCCATGAACGCTACGTGCTGGCCGCCCGTGCGGGGCACCCGGTCCTGAAGCGGCGGCCCACACTGGCCAAGTTCTGTCGTCTGGAACATGCCATCGTCTCACCCGAAGGGGAAGGCTTTCAGGGCGCCACCGACCGGGCACTGGCTGCGGTCGGCCTGCAGCGCAACGTCGTGCTGTCGGTACCCCACTTCCTGTCGCTGCTGCATGTCCTGGCCAGCACTGACCTGGTGGCCATGGTGCCTGAACGTCTGGCAGGCAACCATCCCGGTGTCGGGGTTGTGTCTGCCCCCCTTGAGATCCCTGGCTTTGAGATGCTGATGCTCTGGCCGGAACGTCTGCACCGCGACCCGGCCCACCAGTGGCTGCGCGCGCTGGTCAGCGAACGATTCCGGAACGAGCCGTCCGAGTGAATCCTGTGCGTGGCGCCTTCAATGGCGTTGGCCGATGGGCACGCGATGACGAAGCGAAGTTCAGGCCGTTGCCGCCCTGTTTCAGCCTACCTTGCGCTGATTGACCACCCAGTGCGAATCCGTGATGTCGTAGATCTTCTGGATGTCGTCCATCAGGTGCGCGAAGTCGATATCCAGGTCGATGAGCCGGCCATTGCGCAGGTTGAACACCCAGCCATGCACGATCGGATAGCCGTCAGCCACATAGCGCGCCTGCACGCAATCCATCTTGATGACATTGATGCACTGCTCCTGCACGTTCAGCTCCACCAGACGGTCGTAGCGCTGGTGCTCGTCCTCGATGGCATCGAGCTCGTCCTTGTGCAGCCGGTAGACATCGCGGATGTTGCGCAGCCATGGATTCATCAGCCCATGGTCCTGGGGCAGCATGGCGGCCCGGATACCTCCGCAGTTGTAATGGCCACAGATGATGATGTGCTTCACCTTCAGGTGGCTGACCGCATACTCGATGGTCGACGAGACATTGAGATCCATGCCGATGACCAGATTGGCCACGTTGCGATGGACGAACACCTCGCCCGGCTCCAGCCCCATCAGCTCCTCGACGGCCACACGACTGTCCGAACAGCCGATGTACAGGTAGGAAGGATTCTGAGAACGAGACAGGCGTCGGAAATAGTCGGGGTCAAGTTCCTTCTTGTGCTCGGCCCATTCCCGATTGTTCTCGAATATCACCTGGTAGGAATGGCTCATGCGGGTTTCCTCGGTTGCACGAGATGGCTTCCATGAAACATCTTCATGGACATGGATTCTGCACGACATCCGTACCGATGTTGGTTGCATGGGCGTCACACAAGTTCCGCATCCTGGATGCATTCAATACCCGGCACTGTCGTCAGAATCCTGCCGGTATCTTCGACAGGCCGCACGCCCAGCCCGACGTCCGCAGCTACCCTGTTCTGCGCCACACTGTCAACATGGTTACAACTCCCTACTGACAGTATCGTTAATCATCCTCATTCTTAGAAACCATATACAATCCACCACGTTCCGTAAGACAGTGTCTGGTTTTCTTTCCATGGTCAGGGCTTTGCTGCCCACCCTGCAACCAGGCGTAGCCTTCCCGGCTTCTGTTTCTCAGGAACGCGCCACCAGACGGCGTGCGGCCCACGGCACCATCCCATCGTGCACGCCACCGTAGGGCGGCTCTCTGTGTGATTCCCTCGATGATGTCTTGTTCCCTTCGTACATCGGAGAACTTTAATGAGAAAGTCTTCTATTGATATTCGCACCAGCACCCGCCTGAAAGGCACGGCTCTTGCCGTTGCCCTGGCCGCACTGTCGTTCAGCGTCGGCGTGCAGGCACGTGGCCTTACCCACCCGGTCGATCCGGACTATACCGGCCGCGTTTCGGTGACAGGCGTTGCCTATCCGGGCGAGACCGTGGACGTGGCCGGCCGTGGCTTCAAGCCGGGCCAGCAGGTTCAGCTGCTGAGTGATGGCGCCACCATCACCACCCAGGCCATCCTGAATGTCGACGCCGAAGGGCGCATTGCCGGTCAGGTTGAGATCCCGCCCGAGTCGCCGGTGGGCATTCACCCGGTGGTGGTGCAGACGGTGAACCCCGGCTATGCCGAGATTCTGGATTTCAAGATCTCTCCCAAGCTGCCGTTCACGGGCGTCAACGCCTACCATATCGCCCGCGCACCGCTGAACCCCGGTCTGTACCAGGGCGCCTACAGCGCCCGCAGCCACGCCGTGTATGTCACCTCGGCCGTGGGTCGTGCGCCCAACCAGCAGTCCAGCCTGATGAAGGTCAACCCCAGCTCGCTGGCCATCGAACACCAGGTCACGCCGCCGGCCGATTCGACCGGCAAGGGCCTGGAAGCGGTCTACGGCGTCGCCGTGGATGACACCACCGGCACCGTCTGGACGGGGAACACGCGCACAGGCGCGGTGGCCGTGTACAAGCAGGACGACCTGTCGCTGGTCAAGCAGTTCCCGGACAAGCTGGCCCCGCACAACCACGGGGTTCTGGTCGATGGCCCGCGTCATCGGGCCTATGTGGCCGCCCACGGCAAGAACTACGTGAGCGTGTTCAATACCCAGACGCTGGAGCACAAGGTCAACCTCGTGCTGGAATCACCGACCCGCACCAAGACCCCGCCGGCTCCGCTGGGCTTTGCGCTGGACCAGGATGGCGGCAAGCTGTTCGTGGTGTCCACCACCGACCAGATCTACGTAATTGACGAGCCCACCGAGAAGATCGAGAAGGTCTACAACCTGAAAGGAGCCAAGGGCGCCATCAGCATCGCCTATGCACCGGAAGAGAAACTGCTGTTCGTTGTCTCGCAGGGCACCGACAACCTGCAGATTCTGGACGCCACCGATGGCAAGCTGAAGGCTGACGTGAAGGTCGGTGCCGGCCCGCTGGCCGTGGTCTGGGAGCCGGTGCGCAAGCTGGCCTACGTTGCCAACCGCGGCAGTGACTCGGTGGCCGTGGTGGATGTGAACGGCAACCTGGTGGCCAACCTGCCCGGTGGTTCGTATGCCAACCACGTCTTCACCGACGGCAAGGGCACGGTGTGGAGCGTGAACAAGGCACGCGGCCTGAACGATCCGCAGGGCGATCACATCAGCCGCTACGCCGCCAAGTGATCTGACCCGTTTCCGGCCATCCCGTGGGTGGCCGGATATCAGGTTCACGACGAAGCGCTGTCGCAGGATGACTCATCCGGCGGCAGCGCTTCTTTTTGCAAGTTGCGGCGTCAGTCCCGGATGGACAGTTGCGTCTGCGCCGGCATGGCCGTCACGCCGCCAGCTGCCTGCGAGATGCTCAGCTGCCGCACCGGCAGGTCGGCCACGCTGCGGACATGGAACTTGCGGTCAGCCCCCAGCGTCACCTCGATGGTGCCAGCGGTGGCGATGTAGCTGGTTTCCTGCCGGGTGGTGGTGTCACGCACGGCCACCCGCAGCACGGCCAGACGCGCCTGGCGACCGGCATTCCGGAAGCGGTTTGCGTCGGTGGTGATCTGATAGGTACCTGCGGTTCGGCCGGTGAATTCCACCCGCAGGAGGCTGTCCAGCGTCTCGGTGGCTACCGGCGTGCCACTTGTCGTGACTGCGGAGGCCGATGCTGCGGCGCCATTCACCGGCGTGGCCGGCGGAATTCGCCCATGGATCTCGAGCGTCGATTCGACGTGGTCATTCACGTCCACCGTCGATTGTTCGGACTGGCCGCTGCGCTGGAAGATGCGCCCAGCCAGTTGCCAGTAACCGGAGGCATTCGGTGCCACGTTGTTGTTGCCCGAGTTACCACTGCTGGCCGAAGGCGCCTGCGCCGTCTGATCGCCCGGATGGATGTCGCTGCCGCAGGCCGACAGCAGCACGGCCAGCGAAGCCGATGCAAGAATCATTGAAACCGGACGCATGCGCACCATGATCGCTCCTTCAGGAAAGGAGCCGATCATAAGTGCGCACTGCGTGCGCCAGCGTGACATTGTGCCGCGCCAGGCACGCCATTCCGCCCGGCGGCACCAGCGCACCGGACGGACGGACCATCAGGCCTGCATCAGAAGCTGATGCGTGCCACGCTTTCCTTGTCGGTCATCGTCTTTTCCTTGGGCAGCTTCACCGTCACGTAGACCGTGCCGGTCTTTGGGTTCAGCGCGAAGCTGTTCGGGTGCGTAGGCAGGTCGATAGTCTTGATCTCCATGCCGGTGCGCGGATCCAGAACCGAGATGTTGCCCGAGACGCGGTTGCTCACGTACAGGCGATTGCGCGGTGCGTCCAGCAGCATGGCCACCGGCTGCGTGCCCACCTTGATGTTCTGCAGCACCTTGCCGCTGGACGGATCCAGGGCCAGCACCTGGTTGCCCTGGGTGCGCGTCTGATAATTCAGGCCGCCCCGCTCCTTGCGAACCACGTCCAGGCGGTCGAAGCCCTGATCCACGGCCAGCAGGCGCTTGTTGTCGTGGTCCACGACCAGGTTCAGGAGCTGATCACCCTGCACCTCGAAGCGGTCGGTGATGGCCAGCGTGCCGATGTCCACGACAAAGAGCTGCCCCATCAGGTTGGAGACATACAGCTTGCCGGCGCCCGAATCCATCGAGATGCCGGTGGCGCCAAAGTTGAAGCCCGGGATGGTGCGCTCGACCGTCAGGGTCTCAAGGTTGACCACCTGCAGCTTGCTGTCGTGATAGGACATGGCAGGCAGGTACAGCCGGTTGTTGGCCTTGTCCACGACGATCTCGCGGTACTCGATCTTCTCGGGCTTGCCCTGCGCATCCAGCACGGGCGGCATGGTCACCGAGGACGTGACCTGACCGACGGTGGTGTCGAAGACCATCAGCGTGCCACCACGGGTGTCCACGATGTAGAGGCGATGCGCCTCGTCATCCAGCGCCAGACCATAGCCGGGCTTGGGCAGCTCGATTTCCGCCTTCACCGCCAGCGTCTCGGGATCCAGCTTGAAGAGCTTCGACTTCACGCCGGAAGCCGGATCCTTGGGGTTGCCCGACGAGACGGCATAGACCACGTCCTCGCTGGGCGAATAGGCCACTTCATAGAGCGCCGGCGCCACGTCCTGGCGAACGACCTGGGCCTGACCCGTGGCCGACTTGACCATGTTCATGGCCGAATGGCCGGCATCCTGCGTGGCAGCGCAGCCTGCCAGCGCAGCCGCAACGGCCAGCGCCAGGAAGGAAGGGGTACGGAAAGACTTGGGGAAGGATTTCATGGACAGGTCTCCTGTTTATGTCACAAAGGGGTTGGGTACCTGGCACCGGGAAAATGCCAGTTGCATACTGGCCGGGCTGCAACCTCCCGGGCCTGGAGAAACCGGAAAGATCCCTCTCCGGCTTCCGGTCCGGACTGCCCGTGATCCTGCAGGCAGCCCGACCTCATGTTGTCCCGGCCTCATGCCGGACAGATGGGATCAATACTGGATCCGGGCCACGCTCTCGTTGCTGCCACGCGCGGCGTCGCGGGCGTTCTTGATCGTCACGTACACCTCCCCCGTCTTCGGGTTCAGCGTCAGGCTGTTGGGATGCCGCTGCAGGTCCACGGACTTGAGCAGATGGCCGGTGCGTGCATCGATGATCGAGACATTGCCCGAATCACGGTTGGACACGTAGAGGCGGTTGCGCTCGGCATCCAGCAGCAGGGCCACCGGCTGCGTGCCGACGGCAATGTTGCGGGTAACCTGCCCATTGGCCGGGTCGATGGCCACCACCTGGTTGCCCTTGCCACGCGGCGTGTAGGCAATGCCGTCCTGCTGGCGCTTCTCGTCCAGACGGGCCATGCCCTGGTCCACGGCCAGCACCTGGCCTGCCGCACGGTCCACCGCCAGATTCAGCAGCTGGTCGGCAGCCACCTCGAACTTGCCGGTGACGGCCAGCGTGCCGGTATCCACCACGAAGAGCTGGCCAACCAGGTTGGAGACGTACAGTTTGCCGGCTGTCTCATCCAGCGCAATGCCGGTGGTTCCGAAGCCCAGACCCGGCACCACCTTCTGCACCTTCAGCGTATGGGCATCGACCACCTTCAGCACCCCGTTGCTGCCCGCCTCCAGGCTCATGCCCGGCAGATACAGACGGTTGTGCGTGCGGTCCAGCACCACCTCGCGGTACTTGTACATGCCATCCTTGTCCTCACCAGCGGGCTTGGCGGTCTTGCCTGCCCGGGAGGCCTTCGCGGCCATGTCTGCCTGGGAAGCCTTGGCAGGTTTCTGGCCGGGAACGGCATCCGGCGCTTCATTCAGCGCCACCGTGCCCACCACGGTGTCGCTGGCCACGTCCAGAACCGTCAGGGAGCCGGCACGGGTATCGGTGATGTACAGGCGGTGCGCGGCATCATCCAGCACCAGCCCGAAGCCATTGACGGACAGGGGAATCTCGCCTTTCACGTCCAGCGTCTTCGGATCGAGGCGCAGTACCTTGGAAGCCGGCGCATCCGGCCCGAAACCACCGGCCGACACCACGTAGACCACGTCCTGGCTGGGCGAGTAGGCCACTTCATACAGCGCCGGCGCCAACGCCTGGCGGGTGACCTGTGCCTGGCCTGCCAGCGACTTGACACCGCTGACGGCGGACTGGGCGGCATCCTGCGTGGCGGCGCAGCCCGAGAGCGCGGCGGCAACGGCCAGCGCAACCATGGAAGAAACCCGGAATGCCTTCATGAAAGAACCCTCTGGTGAAAGACAGGGAAAGGGACGGCGACGAATTCTCGAATGATAGAACGTTAGCGAATGGGAATCCAATGCAATACCATGCCCGAGGGCAGGTTTGTGCGTCCTCAGGCCCCCACGTCACGCATGCACGCCGCCATCCGCGACACCGCCTCATCCGTCAGGTGCGTGACGTTGATCCGTGTCCATGCCCGGAAATCCTGTAACACGGCGAAGGCCGAACCCGGCAGCAGCAGGATCCCTTGACGGGCCAGTGCGGCGATGAAGGCTGACAGGTCCTCCCGCTGCGGATGCCGGATCCACAGGAACATGCCCCCGTCAGGCTGGGTGGCGCACTGCCAGCCCAGCGCGGCCAGCCGCCGCTGGGCCTGCTTCTGGTGCTTCAGCATGCGGCGCTGCAGCTCCCGCATGTGCCGTGCATAGGATCCGTCCACCAGGATGGTGTTGACGAAGCGTTCGCAGAAGCCCGGCACGGCCACCGTGGTCATCAGCTTCAGCTCGGTCAGCCGGCCGATGATTTCCGGGCTGGCCACAATATGGCCGATGCGCAGCGACGCTGACAGCGACTTGGAGAAGCTGCCGATGTAGATGCCGTGCTCCAGCCCCGACAGCTCCACCAGTGTCTGGCGGCGCTCGGGATGGAAGTCCCCATAGACATCGTCCTCCACTACCAGAAAGCCGTGCTCGGCAGCCCGCTTCATCACCCCGAAAGCCGTGCGCGCCGACAGCGTGCCTCCGGTGGGATTGTGAAAGGTGCTGTTGCAGATGAAGAGCCGGCAGGGCTGCCCATCCGTCAGCGCCTCATCCAGCGCCTGCAGGTCCGGCCCGTCGGCGTTGCGCCGCACCCCCACGGGCGTGCCCCCGGCCAGCCTCACCAGGCGCACCAGGGAACCGTTGCAGGGCTCGTCCACCAGCACCCGGTCGCCTGGGCGTACCAGAAGGCGGATCACCAGATCCAGTGCCTGGGTGGCGCCCACCGTCGTCAGAAGCTGTTCGGGCGGCACGTCGATGCGCGTGGTGCGGCGCAGATGCACCGCCAGCTGATGTCGCAGCGGCACATGCCCCTGGATGTCTCCATAATCCGTCAGCGTCCGCTGCCCCATCCGCGCCGTCTTGCGCACGCCCGCCGCCAGGGCCTCGGTGTCCCGCCATTCGGACGGCAGCCAGCCACAGCCCAGCTTCAGATATTCCGGCCCCGCCTGCAGCAACCGGAACAGAGCCGTCTGCCCGGCTGGCGCGGTGTCCGGCGATACCAAGGACATGTCCGGCGGTGTGACAGGCAGACCTTTCGCCGGGGGCGACACGAAGTACCCGCGCCCATGCTGCACCTCCAGCAGCCCCTCGCTGACCAGCTGCGCATAGGCGCTGGCCACGGCGTGCAGGCTGATCTGCTCGCGCCGCGCCATCTGCCGCAGTGACGGCAGCCGCTCGCCGCTGGCCCACTGACCATCGGCCAGACGCTGACGGATCTGATCGACAAATGCCATGGCCTGCTCCTTCGGGCAAGAAAGCGCTGATTCTGCCACCGGGCTCAGACACTTTCCGCATTCGGAACCCGGCAAAAGACGCCGTTCATGGCCAGGCCCGTTCGGGTGGGAAAGCCCGGCATCCGTGGCTGTACCGGCGTCGGCACCCGCAGACGCAGCACGACTGTCCGGGCACTTTACTGCAACTGTTTGGCAAACAGATGGCGACTGTCTGACGAAATCGTGGCGAGCAGCCAGTAGCATCCCCATCCAGCAGGGACGCCAGAACCTGATCGGCAACGTTTCGCTGCCAGTCCGACTTACGGGGTCAGCCCGTTTCCGCTTTCAGCCCGTTTCCGCTTTCAGCCCGCTTCCACTGTCAGCCCGTCATCGACCGCACGTCCCATCGAGAAGCTTTCATCCTGCACACCCCATGTCCGCTCGCCTGCCCGCCCGCACGTGGCTGTACTTCATCGCCCAGTCCATCAACCTGACCACGGCCGTGATGGCCGTCACCATCGCCGCCCTGGTGGGCGCCGTGGTGGCCCCGCAGCCATGGATGGCCACCCTGCCCTATGGGGGCCAGTTCCTGGTGGTGATGCTGGCCACACTGCCAGTGGCGAGACTGATGCGCCGCCATGGCCGCAAGCGCATCTTCCTGGCGGCGACGCTGCCCCTGGCTCTGGCCGGCATCACCGGCTACCTGGCCGTGCAGGACCGCTCGTTCGGGCTGCTGATCGTCTCGCATGCGCTGCTGGGGCTGTACATCGCTGTGGCCAACTTCTCGCGCTTTGCCGCCACGGACGGCCTGTCCACCTCGCTGAAGCCCCGCGCCATGTCCCTGGTCATCGCGGGTGGCGTGGTGGCCGCCTTCACTGGCCCCAGCCTGGTCAACAGCTTGAGGGAATGGGCAGGCATCCAGGACTTTGCCCTCTGCTACGCCGCCTTTGCCGGGCTGGCCGTGCTGCACGCACTCACCATCCTGCCCATTCGCACCCGGGACGATGACACCCGCCAGCCGGGCCCTGCCGGTGTCCAGACGCATGCCGCCACGCCTCACCCTGTCGCCGCCAGCGCCTGGCAGCTGGTGCTGCACGACCGGCCGCTGGTGGCCGCCATGCTCTCGGCCGCCGTCGGCTACGGACTGATGAACCTGCTGATGATCCAGTCCTCCATGAACATGACCCAGCTGTGCATGGCCTTTTCGGACGTGAACCGCGCCATCCAGTGGCACGTGCTGGCCATGTTCCTGCCCTCGTTCGTCACGGGCTCCATCATCCAGCGCATGGGCACCCACGCCGTCATCGTGGCCGGCTTCATCCTCATCGCCATCAGCGCGGCCTTCAACATGGGCAACGACGGCTACGCCCTGCTCAGCACCTCGCTGATCCTGCTGGGCCTGGGCTGGAACTTCACCTACATCGGCGGCAGCGCCATGCTGAACGAGCGGCTGGACCAGCTGCGGGCACAGCCGTCGGCCGCTGCCTCGGCAGAGGATTCACCATCCGCCACCCAGGACGCAGCCCCGGCAGCCCACCGCCCTGACCCGACCGTCGAGGTCCAGGGCATCAACGACCTGGGCATTGCCGTGATGGCCACCCTGGGCGCCTTCCTGCCCGCCCCGCTGATGAGCTGGCCCGGCTGGGCCGGCAGCAACCTGCTGGGCGGGGGCGCCAGCGTGCTGCTGATCGGGTTGGTGGTGGCGGTGTGGCGGCGGCGGGCAATGGGTTGAACCTGGTCAGTACAGGGGTACCCCTTGTGGACGCTAACGGCGAGATGGGGTATCGGGATGCAAAGGGAGGTATCAGGACGGATCAACGTCCCCCTGCCATGCCGCAGACACGGCCTCGACCACTTCGGCCCATACACCGGGTTCAGCCAGTATCGGAATCTCGCGCACCAGCACATTGCTGAGGGCGCCCTCGTTCTGCTGCAGCGAACGGATCACCCGATCCGCCTGGGCATCCGGCATCTCCACAATTTCCTTCAGTGCGGCACGTGCCCGGGCATGCAGCTGAAGATAGCGGGATTCCTCCCGCATCTTCGTGGCCAGCGTCTTTCCAAGAACGTCCGCAAGGAAGCAGACATGCGGCCCCAGATCAGGGTATCGCCACACCGGGCGCGCCAGCGCATCCCCGGAAAAGAAGAAATTGGAACTGACACCATCGGGATACACAACGGGCTTGCGGGCAAAATCGACATGCTCGCGCACCAATGACATCAATGGCCGAGACACGCCGTCCAGCACCTGATCATAGCGTCGACGTACCTGGGCATCATCGGCGATCAGGCTGGAAACCGGCAGGATCATCGCGTCCGGCACCACACCATCGCGCCGCAGGATATCGTTGATGAGAAAGCGGTGAACGCGCCCATTGCCATCGGCCAGCGGGTGGATGTAGACGAATCCGAAAGCGACCACTGCGCTGCGCATCACGGCAGACTGACCCTGCGTCCGATCCAGAAAGACCCTCACCCCTTCGAGCATGGCCGCCACGTCTGCAGCGGGCGGCGCCACATAATGGACGATGTCCTGATAGCGCACCGTTTCGCCCACGAACACCGGCGACCGCCGAAGTCCGAACTGCCCCAGGGACGTGCGCCTGCCCAGGATCTCCTGCTGCAACTCCGCCAGAACATCGGCCGACAGAGGTACTGTCCCCCGCCCCAGCCGGCGAGCCATCACATCGGCAAAGCGCTGCACACGGCTCACCTGATTGCCCTCGCCCTCGATGCTGAAACTGGCCCGGCTTTCGCGCAGCGTCAACCACACTGCCGAACGCCTCAGCAGATCAGGACCGAACTCCGCCATGAGCCCGTCCAGTAGCTGATGCACGTCAAGGGACTCCGCAGACCTGACCGCCTCCGTCTTGACCACCAGAGGGCAGAAATGGCGGGTTCCCGGCAGATTGTCGACAACCCGCCAGCGGGACACCCGCTGCCCACGCCCCGTGGATGCCACCACCCGTCGCATCCCATCAAGGGCGTTCACATAATTACCTGCAAGGCCCACGGGCACGCGCAGCGTCTGGCCGGTCAGCCACTCATACAGGAAGGCGGCTCGACGCGCGTACTGCCCGGTGGGCTCGGCGTCCACCCAGGCCTGGATGACGTCCGGTCCGATTTGCTCGAACAGACGTGCAAGCAACCCCAGGTGCGGCACCTCGTGCCGCAGGTGAAACAGCAGATGCGCGACCACATCCGCGGATGGGCGGGCCGCCTCCGGCCAGGTTTCAAGCCAACCGTTGCCCGTCACCTGCGTGGCCCGACGGCCACCCATCCGGCTGACGACGGGCAGGTCTTCGGGCCACGGCAGCTTGAAAGCCTGAGCCAGCCAGGCGCCGCCGAGAGGATCTGAAGGCGGGGCATTCGTGAGCGGGGGAAGCTGGGCGGGCATGCGCGGAATCGATCATTCTTGCAATGAAACGATCAGCATACAGGGTTTTGGCGTGGAATCAATTCAAGGCACATCGCAAAATCCCGCCGTCCGTTCACCAGTCGCAGATCGGGCCAGGGAAAGTCTGAGCAAGCCTTAATCTGAGACAATCGGAAATCAAGGTCAGACAGCGGACGCAGAGGAACGAGGCGGCATGCAAAGAACGACACGCTCCCGCCGGATGATCTCCCGGAAGGTGTCATTGGTCACCGACCAGTCCACGACATCCACCTTCCAAGGCAGATCGGATTCGGAGAACTCGCTGCTGAGCGCCGCTCTCGTATCCAGGGGCAGCGGCGCCTGGGTGATAATGGCCAGATCCAAGTCCGAATAGGGTTTGGCGCGCCGCCGGGCCCTGGATCCGAACGCCCAGACTTCATGACCGGGCACGTGGCGTTGCAGGATGTCATGGACGATATCCCACTGCCCGGGCGAGATGTCGATATCCGGCGTGTCCTGCGGACTCATGAGCGTGAGGCGCCTGACTGTGCCTCGGCCAGCCGTCTTGCCAGGTGGGATGCTTCCTCCAGAAAGCGGGGGATGCCCGCCACCACGTCCAGAGCCACTTCCTCGCTGTAGGTATGGCTGGTCCTGGCCCGCATGTCCCGATAAGTCCGCCAGTCCGGCCAGCTTCCCAGCAGCAGATCCTGCTCGTTGGCGGTGCGGATCAGGTCCTGGAAGCTCATCCGGTCGATCTCCTGGGGAGAGGCGGAGGTAGCCTCCAGGAAGCGCTTCAGGGTCTTGTGGCTGATTTCGTAGGTGAACTCAAAGCGCTGGATCAGGCCATCGCGGATCTGCTCGTCATGGGTGTCCTGCCGATAACGGGTCAGACCTGCTTCCAGGCGGGCAATGGCCTTCTGCAGGAAGGAAAGGTCGACGGATCGTTCGCTCATGCCGCTTGGGGCCTCCCTGATAGTTCATCCAGCTTCCGCAGCCGCCAATAGCCCCCTCACTCCCACTCAATCGTCGCTGGCGGCTTGCTGCTCACGTCGTAGGTGACGCGGTTGATGCCGCGCACTTCGTTGATGATGCGGCTGCTGGTCTTCTTCAGGAGGCTGTAGGGCAGCTCGGCCCAGTCGGCGGTCATGAAGTCGCTGGTCTGGACGGCGCGCAGGGCCACGACGTAGTCGTAGGTGCGGCCGTCGCCCATGACGCCGACGCTCTTGACGGGCAGGAAGACGGTGAAGGCCTGGCTGGTGAGGTCGTACCAGGTCTTGCCGCTGTGGGGTTCGATGGTGGAGCGCAGTTCCTCGATGAAGATGGCGTCGGCCTGGCGCAGCAGGTCGGCGTATTCCTTCTTCACTTCGCCCAGGATGCGAACGCCCAGGCCCGGCCCCGGGAAGGGGTGACGGTAGACCATGTCGGGGGGCAGGCCCAGGGCAACGCCCAGTTCGCGCACTTCGTCCTTGAAGAGGTCGCGCAGAGGCTCCAGCAGTTTCAGGCCCAGCTGTTCGGGCAGGCCGCCGACATTGTGGTGGCTCTTGATGACGACGGCCTTCTTGCTCTTGGCGCCGCCCGACTCGATGACGTCGGGGTAGATGGTGCCCTGGGCCAGGAAGGTGGCGCCCTTGTGACCGGCGCCGCTGGCCTTGAGCTTCTCGGCTTCGGCCTTGAAGACGTCGACGAACAGACGGCCGATGATCTTGCGTTTCTGCTCGGGGTCGGAGACGCCGGCCAGGGCGTCCAGGAAGAGCTGGCTGGCGTCGACGCGCACGACCTTGGCGTGCAGCTTGCCGGCGAACATGTCCATGACCATGTCGCCTTCGTTCAGCCGCAGAAGGCCGTGGTCGACGAAGACACAGGTGAGCTGGTCACCGATGGCGCGATGGATGAGGGCGGCAGCCACGCTGGAATCGACGCCACCGGACAGGCCCAGGATGACTTCCTCGTCGCCCACCTGTTCGCGGATGGCGGCCACGGCTTCCTCGATGTGGTCACGCATGACCCAGTCGGGACGGACGCCGCAGATGTCGAGCACGAAGCGCTCGAGCATGGCCCTGCCCTGCACGGTGTGGGTGACTTCGGGGTGGAACTGCACGCCGTAGAAGTGGCGATCCTCGTCGGCCATGCCGGCGATGGGGCAGCTGGGGGTGCTGGCCATGAGCTTGAAGCCTTCGGGCAGGGTCGTGACCTTGTCGCCGTGGCTCATCCACACCTTCAGCATGCCGTGGCCTTCGGGGGTGTGGAAGTCCTGGATGCCGTCCAGCAGCCGGGTGTGGCCGCGGGCGCGGACTTCGGCGTAGCCGAATTCCCGGGTGTTGCTGCCTTCCACCTGTCCGCCCAGCTGCATGGCCATGGTCTGCATGCCATAACAGATGCCCAGCACGGGCACGCCCAGCTGGAAGACGGCGTCAGGGGCGCGGTCATCCACTTCATAGACGCTGGCATGGCTGCCGGAGAGGATGATGCCCTTGAGCTGGCCGTCGGCGGCGTATTGCCGGACCCAGTCGCTGCTGACGTCGCAGGGATGGACTTCGCAGTAGACGTGGGCTTCGCGGATGCGCCGCGCGATGAGCTGGGTGACTTGCGAGCCGAAATCCAGGATCAGGATCTTCTGATGGTTCATGGCGCGTGACAGAGGGGTTGTGACCCGCCCGGGCCGGGCGTGTCCGGAAACGAAACAGGCTGCCGACCAGGCGGCAGCCTGTATGGGGCGGCAACGATCACTCGACGTGATAGTTGGGCGCTTCCTTGACGATCTGCACGTCGTGGACGTGCGATTCACGGATGCCGGCGTTGCTGATCTCGACAAACTGGGCACGCTGCTGCATGGCGTCGATGGTGGGGCAACCGCAATAGCCCATGCTGGCACGCAGGCCGCCGCACAGCTGATAGATGATGGCGCTGACCGCCCCCTTGTAGGGGACGCGACCTTCGATGCCTTCGGGCACCATCTTCTCGGCGGCGACGTTGGAGTCCTGGAAATAGCGGTCGGCCGCGCCCTGCTGCATGGCGCCCAGCGAGCCCATGCCGCGGTAGAACTTGTAGGAGCGGCCCTTGTACAGGACGATCTCGCCGGGGGATTCCTCGGTACCGGCAAAGATGGAGCCCATCATGACGCTGGAGGCGCCAGCGGCGATGGCCTTGGCCACGTCACCGGAGTAGCGGATGCCACCGTCGGCGATGAGGGGCACGTCGGTGCCCTGCAGGGCAGCGGCCACGTCGCCCACGGCGGTGAGCTGGGGCACGCCCACGCCGGCCACGATGCGGGTGGTGCAGATGGAGCCCGGACCGATGCCGACCTTGACGGCGTCAGCGCCGGCATCGACCAGCATGCGGGCGGCGTCACCGGTGGCGATGTTGCCGGCAATGACCTGCAGGTCGGGGTAGTGGCGCTTGATCTCGCGCACGCGCTCGATGACGCCGCGCGAGTGGCCGTGGGCGGTATCGACCACCACCACGTCCACGCCGGCAGCCACCAGGCGCTCGAGCCGTTCATGGCTGTCGCCGCCGGTGCCGATGGCAGCGCCAACGCGCAGCTTGCCGACGCTGTCCTTGGAGGATTCGGGGTGGGTGTCGGCCTTCAGGATGTCCTTGACGGTCATGAGACCGCGCAGCTCGAAGGCGTCGTTGACGACCAGCACGCGCTCGAGACGGTGCTTGTGCATGAGCTTCTGGGCGTCATCCAGGCTGGACCCCTCGGGCACGGTGATGAGCCGCTCGCGCGGGGTCATGATGTTGCGCACCGGCTGGTCGAGTTCGGACTCGAAGCGCAGGTCACGGTTGGTGACGATGCCGACCACCTTCCTGCTGCCACCCTCGACCACGGGCAGACCGGAGATGCGGTGCTCGCGGGTGATGGCGATGACCTCGCGCACGGTCATCTCGGGGGTGATGGTGATGGGGTCGCCCACCACGCCGGACTCGTAGCGCTTGACCGCCAGGACCTCGGCAGCCTGCTGCTCGGGCTTGAGGTTCTTGTGGATGATGCCGATGCCGCCGAGCTGGGCCATGACGATGGCCATGCTGCTTTCAGTGACGGTATCCATCGCCGCCGAGACAAGCGGGATGTTGAGGCTGATTTTCCGGGTCAGGCGCGTGCGCAGGGATGCGTCACGGGGGATGAAGTCTGAATAAGCGGGGACGAGCAGGACGTCGTCGAATGTCAGTGCCTTCTTGGCTATCCGCATTGCTGTTTTTATCCGCAAAGCGGCATGATAGCAAATTATCCTTCGGGCTGGCGCTTCGTGGCACGGATCTGACGATCAGCCACGCTTCGTCGGCCCCACCGACCGTCGGTCCGTTCAGCGCGACTTTTTGCCACCCGGGCAAAACGTGCCGCCTTCGCGTCGGCCAGGATCGGGCACAGCACTTCCACCCGGTCGTCAGGCCGCAGCGGGTCATCCAGCCAGGCGCGACGACCGAAGCGGGACAGGCCCAGGGACTTGGCTTCGATGGCCTGAACAAGGCTGCACGGCTCGTCGCCCCCAGGGCGTGCGCTGCCCGGGCCGGCCTCATCCATCCGGGATGTCGGATGCTGCTGGGCTGGCGACGATCCAGACACAAGCAGGGCCTGCCGATCCGAAGCGACCGCCCGTTGCAGAAGCTGCCGGATGGTGGTGCCCGGAGGCACACGGTGCACAGTGCGCACCAGCGCGTACCGTACCGGCTGGCCGGCCTCGGGATTGGTAACCTCGGGATTGGTAACCTCGGGATTGATGGCCTCGGGACTGCTGGCCTTGGAACTCGTGACCCTGGGGGCCTTGGCGTCCGGGTACTGGATGACCAGTTCCACCATCAGGGCTGCCGCGGGCCTGTCCGATGCCGGCTGGTCCGGGGGTGCGGATGGCTGATCCTGCGGAGCCTTGCGGCGCGCGCTGTGGATCATGAGGCCCCGAAGCCCGGGCCGTAGCGGCGCTCGGCCTCCTTCACGAAGGCATCGACCAGGGTGTTCGCAATGTGGCCGAAAACGGGATTGAGCACCCGCGCGATGAGGCCGCTGCCCACTTCATAGTCCAGCTCCAGGTCGATGCGACAGGCATCCTCGGCCAGCGGCTTGAAGGTCCAGCCGCCCTGCAGGCGCGAGAACGGGCCGTCCTTCAGGCGCAGCCGGATGCTGGAGGGGCGCTGGTGGACGTTCTCGGTGGAGAAGGTCTGGCGGATGCCACGGAAGTCGATGGTGATGGCGGCCGACATGCCCTCGTCGGTGCGCGACAGCAGCTGCGTGCCTCCACACCAGGGCAGAAAACCGGGATAATCCTCTACCCGCTCGACCAGGTCGAACATGGCCTGCGCCGAATACGGCACCAGGGCGGACTTGCGGATCACGGGCATGGCTGGCCCCCGAACACAGATGGGATCCTCTCGGACGGGATCCTTTCAACAGGCACAATATCGACCATGTCGACCATTACAGAAAACCGGAAAGCCGGGTTCAATTATTTCATCGAGGAACGGATCGAGGCCGGACTGGCGCTGGAAGGCTGGGAGGTGAAGGCCATCCGGGCCGGCCGGGTGCAGATCCAGGAAGCGTATGTGATTGTAAGGCGCGCGGAGATCTTCCTGATCGGTGCGCACATCACGCCGCTGATCACCGCCTCCACCCACGTCAAGCCGGATGTTACCCGCAACCGCAAGCTCCTGTTGCACGCCGCCGAGATCGCCCGCCTGATCGGCAAGGTGGAGCGCGCCGGCTATTCGCTGGTGCCGCTGGACCTGCACTACACGCGCGGCCGGGTGAAGCTGGCACTGGGGCTGGCCAAGGGCAAGAAGCAGTTCGACAAGCGCGCCACCGAGCGCGAGAAGGACTGGCAGCGCGAGCGTTCGCGGCTGATGAAGAACGGCAACCGCTGAGCGTGCCTGCGCGGCCCCGGAAGGATCCCGTACAGCCCGCATCATCTTTGGGGGTGCATTCGCGCCGATTGCGCTAGTCTGTCAGAGAGGCCCGACGCTGTGCGGGTCCGTGGCGTTCGACATTCGTTTTGCCCAGGCCGACAGACATGGCGAAGAAGAAGAGCGACAGGTTCACCCTTCGGACATGGGTGACCGAATCCATGGGCTTCCGCGACCAGGAGGCCTCCCCGAAAGGCAACCGCAGGCGCGCCGGGAGCCTCTCGGTGCCTGCCGAGGCGAGTACAGAGCAGGATTCGGAAGAGAGCGATTTTCAGCCGACCCGCTGCGGCGCGTCCGGCACCGACACGCTGCCCCCCTACACGACGCACGGCATCAACGCCTTTCCTGGCACCCAAGGATCGGACGACCGTGCAACCAAGGGAAGCCGGCACGAAGTGGTCGTTGCCCGGGTGACCCGTGGCGAGACATCGCCTGCCGTAACGGACGGCAACGCCAGCTTTTCCCCCCGGGGCACGGTTCCGGGCAACGGCCTGTTCCCCATCGGAACAGTTCCAGG
>ERZ773009.160-NODE-160-length-49082-cov-3.743896_pt1 | contig 49082 bp, 44 predicted proteins | sample MGYA00580663_ERZ773009 | MGnify/ENA primary metagenome ERZ773009 (study PRJEB29015, sample SAMEA2737969) | human oral metagenome | biome: human oral; feature: human-associated habitat; material: dental | place: China | collected 2026 ... | reverse complement strand
TAATGAAGATATAAGGGAATACAGAACCTTTCAATACAGGACCGCCACCCCAGATAAGGTTGAAGCAAATTTACGCGTTTTGTTGATGGTCGCGTATTTGGTGTTGAGTTCCTTGACATAGTCTTGGACCTTGCTTTGGTCTACTACCAAGTTATTAGACCCATCGAATTGAATCCAGTCATTGATTTTATCTTTAGGAACAACTTCTTCCTTGCCTGAGATAGTCAAGGTAATCTTGGTATCCGCGACCTTGTTAATTTGATCCATGACTTGGGTAATCTTAGGATCGTCACTCTTGATTTTTGGTGCTTGGTAGGCCGAATTGATTTCAACCGAGGTGTTACCTGATTGCACTTGAGAAACAATCAGTTCCTTAACCTTGGCTACATCTAATTGGTTCCCGTCCTTTTCAGGGGTGACATGGTAACCTTGACCGTTAGAATACTCGATTTTAGCATCTTCAGCCGCTGTCCGGTTTTGGTTGTTCAAGCCAAAACCATCCAGAGTCTTGCTAAGGTTCTCGTCGTTAAAAGCCACGTGATTGAGCAAGACATTCTTATATTCGGTAGTGTTGAAGAAGCTACCTACCCAACCAGTTGGGTCTTGTGAATTATAGGCTGATTCCAAGGCCTTGTTGGCATCTACTTGGACACCTGCTTGTTCTAAGGTAAAGCGTCCTACTTCTTTGCCGTTCTCTAGAATGGTTACTTCCTTCTGATTAAGGTCCTTGCCAATCTTATCCTCCGCTTCCGCTAAGGTTAAGTTGGAAATATCCAAGGAGCCAAATTTAGTATTGGCTTGGAATTTCTGGGCGTAGAAGCCTACACCGGCACTGTAGCCCAAACCAGCTAATAATAAAACTGTTGTCGAGCCAATGATCAATCCCTTTTTCATGATTTCTCGTCCTCACTTTTTCTCTTATTCAAATACAGATTTTAGCATCGAATTGTGAATTTTCTTTGACCCTTCCATTAATTATTCTATATGATTTTGTTTCTTTTGTAATATGAGGGTCTCAATAGCATGTGAAACGCCATCTTCTTCATTGGTTAAAGTCACAAAGTCAGCCTTGGCTTTGAGGTCGTCTGAGGCATTGCCCATGGCTACCGCACAGCCGGCAAAATCTAACATCTCAGCATCATTAGCCGCATCGCCTAGAGCCATGACTTGCTCAGGACGCAGACCTAAGTGACGGGCCAACTGGTCTAATCCACTAGCCTTAGAAACACCAACCGGCAGAAATTCTAGGATAACCTTCTGGCTCCGCACCATGGACAGAGCTTGCCAGTCGGCCGCCTCAATGGTCGGAATCCAAGCATCTAGCACTGCTTCCGGCGCCAGAATCATGGCCTTATTGAGTTGGCTATTGGCCAGGAAGTCTTCGTCGGAGATTGGCGTTACGTCTGTTTTAAGAAACTGGGCGTCGCGAGCTACCAAGGCATTAGGCGTTGGATCCCCTACTAGGTAGATATGGTCGCGGTCAAAGGCCACCAACTGAGCACCCTGGTCCTTGAGGGGCGCCACTAGTTCCAGCGCCCGTTGCCGCGCCGCTTGGGTCAAGAAGCGTTGGAAGACCGATTGGAAAGGCGCCTGGGCCGACAAGGTTTGCGCCCCATTTTGCAGAATCATAAAGTCCGACTCACTTAAGAAAGGAAGCTCTGGAACATAGAAGTCCACCCCTGGTAGGGTCCGGCCGGTACAGATGACAATCTTAATGCCTGCCTCATGCGCCCGAGCCAGGCTAGCAATGTTGGTGGCACTAATGGTTTTTTGGTTGGTCAGCAGGGTGCCATCTAGGTCAATGGCGATTAAGCCAATGTCCTGAGCTAGTTCTTGGCCAGATTCCCTGCTGTCTTCTATTTGTTCGGCTGCCATTTGTTGAAACTCGTTAAGGGCAGGCGCCGCCGCTTGGCGTTTGGACTCGGCTTTTGCTGCCACTTGTTGGCACCAGGTCTTATCCCATTGGGTGGCTAAGAAGTCCTCTACCTCTATTTCCTTTTCCTTGCGGACCATGAGCAGACCATCGCCTAAAGGCAAGAGGCAGGCCCGTTGATCTTGATCGGTCAAGACGGCTTGGAAGAGTTCATTGAGCTTGCGATGAATCTTGCGCACCCGCTTAGGCCGTGTGTCTAAGGCATCCATGATGGTGCCCGCTTGCAGGACATCATCAATCAATAGGACGCCCCCCATCTTAAGCAGACGCATACAGTAAGGATAGAACTCCAGGTACTTGGCCTTGGCGCTATCCATAAAAATCAGATCATAGTGATTAGCCGGTAAGGTAGGCAGAATGTCGGCTGCATCCCCTTCTAAGACTGTCACCTTATCCGCTAGACCAGCCTGTTCAAAGTTAGACTTAGCCCGTTCAAACATGAGGGCATAGCGGTCAATCGTGGTTAAGTGGCCGTCAGATGCTAGGTGTTGGGCCATGAGACTAGCCGAAAAACCAATGGCGGTCCCGATTTCCAGGATTTGTTGAGGCTGGGTAGCGGCACAGAAAAAGTCCAAGAACTTGGCTGTTTCGTGAGGGACCACCGGAATCCCATTAGCATTAGCAAAGGCCTCCAACTGACCTACGACTCCTTCAAAAGGCAGTTGCCCCTCCCGCATCAAGTCGATTATTTTCTGCATGACCACTGGCCGGTGCATCATCTCATTCAACATAGTCCTGTCTCCTTCTCCTGACTTATTCACTGTCTATTATAATGGAAAAGACTTAAAAGCAAAAGACCCAGCCCTTCTCATCAAACTTTTAGATCTGGGTTTGGTGCGAGGAGGCGCCTTTTGGGGTATTTATATAAGAAGGAGGAAGCGCTATGTACCATCAAGAGGCAAGATTTTATCAGTTGGTCAAGCAAAGAGGCCACTTATCCCAGGAGGACGAGGCAGACTATCTGCGTCTCCTAACTGGCCTAGAGGGTGAGGCGCGGCTTGCCCAAGTGATTCAAGACCTGGGGCTGTCTATTTTTTATCTGACTGATTTGTGGATTCCCCTGGGAAAGGGCACGCAAATCGACGGGCTTTTGCTGGGGCCTCAGGGGCTCTACCTAGTGGGAATCAAGCATTATGGCGGGCAGTTTATCTATCAGGGATTTGCTTCCAGACTCAACGGGCGCCCTTATCAGCACGACTTACTGGGGCAAGTAGCCCGAGCCCAGAGCTTGCTCCAGCAATTTCTTAGGAGCCAGCAATTAGACTGCCAGCTAGTGTCCAAGCTGATTTTCAGCCAGGACCATTTGCAGGTCGAGGGGTTAGCTGCGGGTCAATACATGCTGTGGCCGCAGGCGCTGGCATGGCTTCAGGGGCTGGCAGACCAGATGGCAGGTCAGACTTGCAGTCGGCGCCAGCAGCTACTCTTGGATTTACTGGGGCCGCTCCAACATGCCAGCCCCTATCGACCGCGCCAATTGACTTCCATCGAGCGCCAAACTCTGCTAAGCGGTATTGGCTGCCCACGTTGTTTGCGGCTGGGCATGACCTGCAGTCGGTATAAGGCCTCCTGCCCGCATTGTGGGTTTAGGGAAGATAAAGCAGCCGCCTGTTTGCGAAGCGCCTGTGAGTGGGCTTTGTTAAATCATGACCTACCGCTGAGCCGCTCGGCAATTTCCAACTATGTGGGAAGCAAGCAATTGGACCGCACCCTACAACGCCAACTAGCTAAATATTTCCACCCACTCCACAAAGGCCACCACGCCTGCTACCAAAATGATTACGCCACCGTTTATCAGTGCCTGTCTCAGTATGATGGAGTCTGAAGTTGGGGAGCCACGTCGCGTTGAAGGTCCAACGCGACATGGCGGGGCCCCAATACGACGTGACGCGCTCGTTTTGGGGGTTTTGGAATCTTGGAACTCGAGCCACGTCGCGTTGGAGGCCTAACGCGACATGGCGTGCTCCCAATGCGACATGGCGTGCTCGTTTTGCTCCCTTTTTGGGTGTTTTGGTGCCTTTGGGGTGGAGCCACGTCGTGTTGGAGGCCCAACGCGACATAGCGTGGACCCAATGCGACGTGGCGTGCTCTTTTGCTCCCTTTTTGAGTGATTTGGTGCCTTTGGGCTCATGCCACGTCGTGTTGGAGGCCCAACGCGTCATGGCGGGCTCCCTATGCGACATGGCGCACTCGTTTACCCTCTTTTTGGGGGGATTCGGACCCTTGGGCTCGAGCCACGTCGTGTTGGAGGCCCAACACGACATGGCGGGCTCCCTATGCGACGTGGCGCACTCGTTTTGCTCTCTTTTTGGGGGATTTGGACCCTTGGATCTCGAGCCACGTCGTGTTGGAGGCCCAACGCGTCATGACGGGCTCCCAACGCGTCATGGCGCACTCCCAATGCGACGTGGAAGGGCGCAATACAATGTAGCGCGCCTTTGTCTGGGCACTTCAACAAAAAAAGCCACCTCCGAACTATGTCAGAGGTGGCAGGCCTAATTCTTATTTGGTTTCTTGTTTGCTTAACTTGTCAGCTAGGCCACTAGTGCGTAGACCCCATTTAATGAGTTCGACTAGCACGATAATACTGAAGGAGACAGCTAATACCAAGCCCCATTGTGGCAAAGTAGGTGCGGTCACGTCGAAGAAGTCGTTGATGCCTGGAACAACGATAACGCCTAGTAACATGACAGCCGACAAGAGGGCTGCACCGTTAAGGAACTTGTTATCGAAGGCTTTCCCTGTGAAGAGAGAGGTGAAGACATACTTGACGTTGAAAGCATGGAAGAGTTGAATCAAACCTAAGGTCGCAAAGGCCATGGTTTCGGCCAAGTTTTCTTGGTGGTACCATTGACCGGCTAACCAGTAGATGAAGAGGGTCAAAGCACTTTCCAAAACCCCTTGATAGAGGATACTTGGCAAGATGCCATTAGATAAGAAGCTAGACTCCTTGGTCCGTGGTGGACGATTCATCACATCTGGCTCGGCTTTTTCCATCCCCAAAGCAATGGCTGGGAAGACGTCTGTCACTAAGTTTATCCATAAGATATGAACAGGTTGCAAGATAGTCCAACCTAATAAGGTAGCTACGAAGAGGGTAATGACCTCACCCAAGTTAGCTGACAAGAGATATTGGACAGCCTTCTGGATATTGGCGAAGACCTTACGCCCTTCTTCAACCGCCACGACGATGGTTTCGAAGTTATCGTCTGCTAGGACCATGTCAGAGGCACCCTTGGACACTTCGGTCCCGGTAATCCCCATGCCGACCCCGATATCTGCTTGCTTGAGGGAAGGCGCATCGTTGACCCCGTCCCCGGTCATGGACACGGTCTTACCTTTAGACTGCCATGCCTTGATAATGCGCACCTTGTGCTCAGGCGATACACGGGCGTAGACTGACAAGTCTTGAACACGCGCTTCTAATTCTTGATCAGAAATCGCATCGAGTTCTGCCCCGGTCATGACGTGATGGTGGTTGTCTTCGTTTGGATTCAAGATACCTAGACGTTCCGCAATAGCTTGCGCGGTTTCAGCGTGGTCACCGGTAATCATGACGGTCCGCATGCCGGCCCCTTTGGCTACGGCAATGGCATCCGCGGCTTCTTGACGCTCAGGGTCAATCATCCCGACCAAACCAGCAAAGATTAAGTCATGTTCTAATTCCTCAGACTCGAACTTGCTAGGCAATTGATCAATAATCTTATAAGCCCCTGCCAAGACACGTAAGGCTTGACGCGCCATGCCTGTATTTTCGGTCAAGATGGCTTGGCGATCAACATCGGTCAAGTCGGTCACTTGGCCACCAAAGTCCTTATGAAGGCAGCGTTTGAGCAATTGGTCTGGCGCCCCTTTGGTGGCTACCAGGTAGCGACCATCCGCTAGCGGGTGGACTGTCGTCATCAATTTACGGGTAGAGTCAAATGGAATCTCGCCCACCCGTGGGAAGCTAGCCAAGCGTTCAGCCAAAGGATAGCCCTTGTCTAAGGCAAACTTAACCATGGCAGTTTCGGTTGGATCCCCAATCAAATTACCTTCGGCGTCCACTTCCGTGTCGTTAGCCAAAACAATGGAACGTAAGAGCGGTAAATCTAAATCTAAGTCTTCAGAGGCATTGTGGAGAACCCCATCATAGTAGGCTTTTTCAATGGTCATCTTGTTAAGGGTCAAGGTCCCCGTCTTATCGGAACAGATAATTTGGGTCCCACCCAAGGTCTCAACGGCAGGCAAGGTCCGAACCAAGGCCTTACGGTCTGCCATAGTTTGAGTCCCGATAGAGAGGATAATGGTTGAAATGGCTGGCAAGCCTTCAGGGATGGCAGCCACGGCCAAGGAGATAGACACTAAGAGCATGTCGGGAATCTGACGGCCACGCAACAATCCAACGATGAAGGTCACAGCCGCAATGACTAAGATCATAATAGTCAAGGTCTTACCCAAACGGTCTTGGTCGCGTTGCAATGGGGTCTTGGTTTTCTCAGCACTGGCTAACATGCTAGCGATATGGCCGACTTCGGTATTCATCCCGGTTGCCGTTACAATGGCTAAGGCACGACCGTAAGTCACATTGGTGCTAGAGAAGACCATGTTATGGCGGTCCCCAATCCCGGCACCTTCTTCTGCAATCACGCTGATGTCCTTATCAACTGGCACCGATTCCCCAGTCAAGGCTGCTTCTTCAACCTTTAGTGAGTTGGCTTCAATCAAACGCATATCCGCTGGTACAATATCTCCAGCTTCCAATAAGACGATATCGCCTGGCACCAAGTCATGAGACTTAACGGTCATGACATTGCCATCACGGCGAACGCGAGCGTCAGGTGAAGCCATTTCCTTGAGGGCGTCAATGGCTTCTTCAGCCTTGGCTTCTTGGACTACCCCCATAATGGCGTTAAGCACCACCACTAGGAGAATGATGACCGCGTCGTGCCACTCGTGGCTGGCCACGAAGGAGACAGCCGCCGCAATCACGAGGATGATAATCATGAAGTCCTTGAATTGCTCAATAAACTTCTGCAAGAGGGTTGAATGAGCTTCGGCCTTGAGTTCATTAGGACCGAACTCTTCCAAGCGTTGCGCAGCCACTGCAGCTGTCAAGCCCGTCTCAACATGGCTTTCTAAGCTGTCAATGACGGCTTGCGCCTCTTGGTTATAGGCTGATAATTTTGTTGACATAGTAACCTCCTATTTGATCCATTCCTTCATACTGGCCGCCCCAGCTTGTAAAAAAAGACCTATGCCGCCACCCAACGAGTGAATCAGCATAAGTCTCACTATTTCAGTCAGTACCAGCAGCAGATGCTACATATTTGTTGATACCAACGAGCTAGGCTCTAGTTACTCCCTTATGAAGTCAATGGTTATATTACTCTTACTATTATAGAGATAAGCTGCCAAAAAAGCAAGAAAAAAACACTTGCTATTTTGGCTTTGACAAAAGCAGCGATCTTGACGATTGAGGCCGGACGCGCTAGGATAGGAGTGAAGAAAAGTGGAGGGATTGACATGACAAAGACAGGCAAAATCATTCGTGTAGTAGGTGCCGCCATTATCCAAGATGGCCAGGTCCTCTGCCTACAGCGTAGCCAAGAAATGAGCCTAGCCGGACTCTGGGAATTTCCCGGTGGCAAGCTAGAAGCTGGCGAGACAGAAGCCCAAGCTCTGGCGCGGGAAATTAAGGAAGAACTGACACTCGAAATTGAAGTCGGCGACTGGGTAACGACGGCAGAGTACGCCTATGAATTCGCCACTATCCAGCTAGCAGTCTACAAGGCTAAGATCCTATCTGGCAATCTGACCCTGCTCGAGCACCAAGCTAGCCGTTGGGTCCAGCCCCAAGACCTTATGAGCTTAGAATGGGCGCCCGTTGATATTCCGGCGGCTCAGCTACTGGCCCAAGAAGGCTCCTCCTTATAGCTATAGACAAGACAAAGGCGACCAGGACCCAGTCCTAGTCGCCTCTATTTTAATGTCTGCGGAAATCAACAAAGTCATCATGCTGATGCATGTTGCTGTCGATGAAATAAATCAAGGTTTGCAACTCATTGGTTAAATCCACATGTTGCATACGAACATGACTTGGCACATCGAAACGCAATGGCGTGAAGTTGAGAATCCCTTTGATGCCTGCTGCCACCAAACGTTCTACAGCTTCTGCTGCCTCTTCTTGAGGTACGGTCAAGAGCGCAATTTCAATTCCTTGGGCTTCTAATTGTTCTGACAATTCATCAATGGAATAGACAGGAACTCCTGATTGAATGGTCCCAATCAATTTAGGGTCTACTTCGAAGGCCGCCCCGATTCTCACATTATTATTCTTGCGGAAGTTATAATGGAGGAGCGCATTCCCCAGATTCCCTACCCCGATGAGAGCAACCGATGTCAGACGATCTTGGTTGAGGGTCTTGGTGAAGAAGTCTAATAAGTAATCAACATCATAGCCATAGCCCCGTTTGCCCAAGGCGCCAAAGTATGAGAAGTCACGACGAATGGTCGCACTGTCTACTTTCACCGCATCACTGAGTTCAGTAGATGAGATCCGCTTCTTACCGGCATTCTGTAAAAATCGTAAATAACGATGGTAAATAGGAAGCCGGTTCACAGTTGCTTTTGGTATTTCTCTACGCATTTGATCACTTCTTTCACATAAAAATATTTCGCTTATTCTCCAGTCGATATCTTTAGTATATCATCATATTTGACTAGACTCCATTATTTAGGGGTGAACTTAATACAATTATTATAGTTCAGTAATAATTGTCGCACTCCTGCCTTTATCCGCTTTCATTTACGTGATAACACAAACTTCAAATAAGAATCTTTATGTGACTCAGGCTACGATGAGAGAACTTCTCATAGTGCAAACCTTTTCACTTTAGCATTTTTCCTTAAATATTCAACCCCCATTATGGCCTTATGCTAGCCACAATGGGGGTTGTTTTATTCGCTCAGTGACAAACGAAAGCGAGACCAGTCGCCCTGAATATAGTCCAGAAGGCCTAGATCTGAGCTAGCCACTTGACCGACAATGGCCTGGCGGTCATCCGCTGGCAAGTCTGTCAGGCAAATTTCCAGTTCATTGGCATAGCTGCCATAGTTGGCCCGGCCCAGGACTAGGTCCCCTCGCTGGCGAGGGCCAGGCTGCCCCACCACTTCTTGCCCGCGCAAGGCTTGGCGGGTTTCCGAGGCCCGAATGACCCAATCACTGGGATCAGGCCTGTTAGACCAGACTTGATCTAGCAAGGCTTGCGGAGCCTGGGCCCGTAACTCTACTAGACCATCATTAAGACTGGCCAGGCGTCTCAGTTGATCTTGGCTGACATCACAATCCCCTATGTAGACCCGGTCTACTTGGCATTGTGATAGGAGATAGAGGGCTGCCTGCTGACTTGGCCAATGGCGGGTCTGCTCGACTGTACAGAGGCCATCAAAGTAAGGCCCCCTAGCTACCTGGCCACTGACGAAGGCTAGACAAGGAATGCCTAAGGCATGCAGTCTTTGGTTTTGGGCCAGGATATAGGCCTGGCTGAGGCCACTATAGACCTTGGGATAATAGTTATGGGCAGCCCAGACCCGGCTCAAATCGATCCCTGCTTGAGCTAAGGCTTCTAGCAAGGTCTCCGTAAGGGTCGAAGCATTAAGGACCAGGTGACTGGACTGGCTGAGGACGGCCATCTGCTGGGGCGTTAGTCCGGCATCTACTCGCAAGGAGCCGAAGCCCCAGGCTTGTAGACGGTCCAGGCCATAACGATCCAGGCTAGCCTCATTAATATCCGCCATGACCTGGATTCCTTTTTCATGGCAGGCCGCCATGATTAGGTCAAGCTCAACCGGCTTATACTGTGGGGCCAGGTTAAGACTGGTAAAGGCATGGCCAAGGCCTTGCTGACTAAAACGAGCAATCCGAGCCAAATTGTCGTCTAGGGACTGATTACTATAGAAGGAAAAGCCGACTACCTGTCCTTTCATTGTGAATCGCCACCATAGACTTGAGCAATCCGAGCTTCATCCACCCCGAAGAACCAGGTCAAGACAAAGCCACCTAGATAAGCCCCTAGCATGGCGATGACAAAGGAGATTTGTGTGCCCGGCACCATAATCAGCAAGCCGAAGAGACCGGATACCCCTTGGGAGACAGCCCCTAGATGGAAGAGGACCGCTAGAACGCCCCCCAGACCTGAACCCAAGCAAGCCGTAATAAATGGTTTACCTAGAGGTAAAGTCACGGCATACATCATGGGTTCACCAATCCCGAGAATGCCGACTGGCAAGGAGTCACGAGTCAATTGTCTCAGACGTTTGTTGCGTGATTTGAGGTAGAGAGCCAGACCCGCGCCGACCTGACCGCCCCCTGCCATCATAAGAATTGGCAAGAGATAGTTGACCCCGGCCGTTGGCCCTTGCGGATTATTCAGCATGGTATGAATTGGCGTTAAGGCTTGGTGGAGCCCCACAGAAACCAGTGGCAAGAAGCCAACGGAGAGGAGGAAGCCACCGAGGGCACCCAATTGGGTATAGAAGTAATCTAAGCTAGCATAAATCCCGTCCGTCACTAGGGCTGCTAGCGGTTGAATGACAATGACCGATACCAGCACCCCGACTACGACGGTCAGGAGTGGCGTGAAGAAGGTATCCAAAAGATCGGGCATGATACGACGAATGGCCCGCTCTAGGTAGGCGAAGAAAATCCCCATAAAGAGGGCGGCTAGGAGCCCACCAGCCCCTGGCGAGAAGGCCTTATTAGTTATTGGAAGAAGAATTGGCGCATCTGCCACCTTAGCTAAGAGAGGCATGCTTGGAACTGCCACGGACAAGGCACCGGCCATGCCACCCAGAACAGCACTGCCCTTGAATTCTTTGGCCGCATTCATGCCCACATAAATTGGCAAGAAGGCGAAGAGGGCCCAACCCATGGTCCGAATAGCTTGGAACCACCATTCGCCGGCCCAGGCATTCTGGTTGGAGACATTGATGACATTGGCAATCCCATTGATCATACCGGCTGCAATAATCCCCGGCAACAAAGGAATGAAGATATTGGCAATCCGTTGCAAGAAGCGTTGCAGAGGCTTGTCATACTTAGCCTTTTGCTGGTCTTTGTTGGCCTTAGCCACTTGGTCGGCTGCCAGCTCTTCATAGCCCAGACTGAGGCCTGTTAATTGGGCAAAGGCTGACCCAACTTGATTGACCTTGCCCGGTCCTAGGATGACTTGCACTTGGTCTTGGACGACTAGGCCCATGACCCCTTCCACTTGCCTGAGGGCCTCTTGGTCCACTAGGGATAGATCGCGCAGGGTCAGGCGCAGACGCGTCATACAGGTTGCATTGGCCAGGACATTGTCCTTGCCTCCCACTAGGGATAGAATTCGACTTGCTAATTCATTCATGGTAATACCTCCTTAATTTGATCTTGCTTATTTACTGACTGCTGGCTGGCCTGGATAGCCTGGGCAATGTGGTCTTGATTATCAGCCAAGAGGGCTTGAGCACCCGCCAAATCACAACCCGTTAAGGCCATGAGGATGGCGCATTTGACCTGGCCCTGGGCTGCTTGAAAATAAGTCGCTGCCTGCTCCAAGGACAAACCGCTTGTGGCGGCAATAATACGATGGGCGCGGTCAATCAATTTCTGGTTAGTGGCTTGGACATCGACCATGTAACCTTGATAGACCTTACCTAATTGAATCATGGCAGTGGTGGAAATCATATTGAGCACCAACTTTTGCGCCGTCCCCGCCTTAAGTCGGCTAGAGCCGGTAATAATTTCTGGTCCCACTGGAATTTCGATTGGATAATCTGCCCACTGGCTAATCTCGGCCTCCTTAACACAAGCAAGGCCCGCCGTCAAAGCGCCCTGCTCCTTAGCATAACGTAAAGCAGCCACCACATAGGGGGTGCGGCCTGAGGCTGCGATACCGACTAAGGCATCTTTGGCTGATAGTTCGAGGGCGGCCAAGTCCTGGACCGCTGCTGCTTGGTCATCTTCCGCCCCTTCAACGGCCTGGGTCATGGCCTCTAAGCCACCAGCCATCAGGGCTTGGACTCGATCAGGGGCGACGCCAAAGGTTGGGGGACATTCCGAGGCATCCAAGAGGCCTAGTCGGCCTGAAGTTCCTGCCCCTATATAAAAGAGGCGACCGCCTTGAGCCATAATGGGTACCAGGGCTTCTATAAAGGCATTAATCTCTGGCAAGGATTGCCTGACGGCTAAGGGGACTCCTTGATCTTCTTGATTCATGCGCTGGGTGATTTCGGCCACTGACAGGGTCTCAATGGCCTGCGACAGGGGGTTGGCTTGTTCTGTTGCTAACTTGCCTAGTTCCATAGTAGTTCCTCCTTCCTACAAGCTTATTATACCCCTTATGTAAGCGCATTACAAGGCGCTGTCTAGCTTTTTGTCAAGACATTTCTTGCATTACAACAATTCTTGCTCTGTCTTATCTTAGAAGACAAAAAATGCCACAAGACCCTTCAAACTTAGAGGTCTTGTGACAGCTTATTTGATACAACGGAAACCAATATGGCTGGCCGTCACCAAGGCGTCCGCCCCATTGCGGGCCCCTAGGCGATAGCGCTGGCAGTAAGAGGCATGACAGAGGAAGGAACCGCCGCGAATGGCGTACTCCCCTTTCAAGTCCGCTAGACTTGGAAGAGGCTGGGCCTGCTTAAAATCCTGCAAAAGTTGATAGCGGGGATTGACGCACCATTCCCAGACATTGCCGATGACCTGATAGAGCCCCCAGTCATTAGGGGCGTAGGTCTTGACCGGCGCCGTGCCCAAGTAGCCGTCCGCCTGGCTATTAAAACCAGGAAAGTCCCCCTGCCAGGTATTGGCATGATAGCACCCATCGGCTTCTAGCTCCTGGCCCCAAGGAAAGGTCGTGGTCCGGCCAGCCCGAGCCGCATACTCCCACTGGGCTTCAGTGGGCAAAGTCACCCCTGCCCACTGACAGTAAGCTAGGGCATCGGCCAAGGAGACATGGACCACCGGGTGGTCAGCCAAGACGTCTGTGGCAAGGGGGCCTTCAGGTCCAAAAGGATGGAGCCAGTCGGCGCCCGCCACTACCCGCCACCAAGGCGTGCCCGGCACCCGTGGGGCCTTGGCTTCTAGGTCTTCTGACAGGAGGGCTTCAAAAACCAGGGAGCCTCCCGTCCGACTGGCAATGGTCTGGTAGCCAGTGGACGCCACAAATTCAGCAAATTCCTGGTTAGTGACAGGCGTTGTAGCCACCGAGAAGGCCGCCACTTGCATGGGAATAGCCGGGGCCTCATAGTCTTCTACAAAACCTTGTCCTAGGGGCGCCCCCATTTGGAAGTGCCCTGCTGGTAAATCAACCCATTCCATAATTAGACCTCCTGACGAGGATAACCCATGACATCCCCACGTCGGGCGGCTGCCAAAGTGGTCACTAGGGCTGACAGGGGCCGCGCTACTAGACGCCCATCCTCAACAAAGCCTTCTTCACGATTGGCTAAATAGGCAACCAGCTTCTGAGTCAATTCCAAGACTACGGGCGCATAGGCTTCTTGCCCATAGAGGTTGACCTGCTCATAAGGGTCGGCCACATAGTCGAAGAGCTGATAGCGGTCCTGAACCGGATACCAGATTAACTTATAGCGTTCATTAAGGACAAATTGACTGGAATCTTGACCTAGAACATGCTCCCCGTGGATATCGGTCCGCCAGCCGTCAATTTGACCTAGCAAGAGCTGGCGCACGCTGCGACCGTCTGTAGCCACTTGCTGGCCCAAGACCAGGTCTACCAAGGATGGGAAGATGTCTTGAATCTTAACCAGTTGCGGAATAGTATGATGGTGGGCCGCAATCAGATGGCCAGGGTCATAGATAAAGGAAGGAATTTGGATGCTGCCCTGATAAGGGTAGCCTTTGCGGAAGAGGTCATGCTCCCCTAGTTGGTCGCCATGGTCGGAGACAAACCAGAAGAGGGTATCTTGGGCATGGCCGAACTCTTCCAAGGCCGTCAGGAAGCGACTAATTTGATGGTCCAGATGGGTCACCAAGCCATAGTAGCCTGCCAGCAAGCGCCGTTGATCGTCGGGCTTGAGGCGCCCTTTTTTACTATCAATGCTAGGCACGGCATCCACCAGCTGCTCCCAATCGCCTAAGTGGCGATCCCATTCCTGACCCAAGAGTTGATAATACATATCGAAATAATACTGAGGCGGATTAAAAGGCGAATGTGGCTTCTCAAAGGACAACTTGAGGAAGAAAGGCACGGTTGGGTCCTTGGTCTTGAGGAATTCAATGGCTTCCGTCACCAGCCAGTTGCTTGGATGGAGAGCCTCCGCATAAGGCCAAGGTCGGGCCATCCAGGAATTACAATTGAGGCCGTCGTCCATGAGATCGGCTTGATGCCCTAAATGCGCCTTGAGGAACTTGAGATAGTCACTGGACTGCTCAAAAGAAGCCCCATAAGCCCCATCATAGTGCCGATCGACATGGAGGTAGCCGTCGTGTAGGGTCACATGGTCAAAGCCCAGACGCTTGCGGGCTGGGTAGACGTGCATCTTACCGATACATTGGGTTTGGTAGCCCGCATCCCGGAAGGTTTGGGGCAGGGTCTGGGTGAAATTCCAAGGCATAGCGTCCTCGTAGCCCACCCGTCCCGAATTGGCCTGGTCCAAGCCAGTTAAGAGGGCTGCGCGGGCTGGCACACAGGACGGCACCGGCGAATAGGCATTGACGAAATTGTAGCCTTGGCTGGCCATCATATCTAAGGTTGGGGTCGAGAGAAAATCAGGCCCCTGGTTAATCCCTAAGGCGTCGGCCCGCATCTGGTCGACGACAATAAGCACCACATTGGGGCGTTGCTTGCTGTTGGTCATGGTAGTGGAGTCCCTCCTCATTCGGTCGCATGATCAACGACCTGTCTTCGCTTTCATTATACACCCTCTGGCATCAAATTGCCTATCTTCTACTAAAAAAGATGAGAATATTAACAAAAATTACAAAGCAGGGCCAAACTTGAGCCAGCCTTCACCCTAAGAATTAAACCAAGCAAAAAGCCTGACTGAGAGTCAGGCTTTTGTTTTAAGATTTTGCTTTTTTAACTTGGCTTGCATATAAGCTTCTAAGTCACTGAGCGGGGCTACGGGCTGGTCCTTGGTCAGGCGGAAAGAGCGGCTTTCAAAAACTAAGATTAAGTCCACGCTGACCAACTTACCCCGACTGGTGGTTCGATCCAAACGCACCTTGCGCAGGCTAGACCAAGGCAAGACATAGTGACGGCTGCCTAGCTCAATCCGGACCTCGTCTCCCAAATCTTCTATGGTGACGGTTCGCGTCCAGAGAAAATTATAAAAGGCATTGGCCAGGAAAAATAGTAGGAGCAAGAGAACAACGAACAATAAGGGTCCATATTGATTATCGCGCGGGTAGAAGTCCAAGTCCAACAAGAAATTGACAAGGTCCTTGATTCCTAATTGCGCTAGACCTAGCAAGACCAGAATAGAGAGCAGGCGTTGGCCGACAAAGCGACTGACCCTTAACTTGACTTTATTCAGTAGATACTTGTTTTTACTTGTCATTTTGGCCTAGGCCTCCTTTTTGGGCTTGCCTCATGCCCTTTTCTAAATATTGTATCAGCCACTCTAGCTTAGCTAGCTGGCTATCTGAGGTCAGGTAGAAGCTGCGGCCATGAAATTTGAGGACTGCCGTCTTGCTGAAGATTCCACCATTACGTTTGGGCGCGATGAAGGTCTTCACACGACGCAGGCTAGTCCAATCATAGCCATAGAGCTTGTGATTAATCAGGATTTCCAGGCTTTGGCCACGATCGTAGATGGTGACCGAGCGTTTCCATAGGGCATTGTAGATTAACCAAAAAACTAGGGCCAGACCTAATAAGACCAGAAAGACGGGCCAACTCTTAGAGGACAAGTGGAGGCTCTTATCCATCCAATTGACAAGGGGCATTATCATCGTCGCCCAGATACCACAAATCACGATAAAGGATAGGGCCTTAGCGCCCCAAAAATAAGACACTCGACAATCCAAGGTCATCACCAGGTCTTCTTGGCCTGGAGCCAGGCGCTTGGCTTTAGCAATAATCAAATTGGTCTCCCCTTTGGTCTAAATACTTCTGCAAGCCTTGAGCGAAATAGGATAGCTCTTGGCTGGCTTGGCCCCAGGCATCGATGTAATAATAGCCATCGCCTTGAAAAAAGAGTTCTAGTTTGATGCTACTGATTTCTCCGAAGCGATCATAGAAGTGCTCAATTCTCATGTCCTCCAGATCTTGCCAATCAAAGCGCTGCTCTTTTTTCCCAACGATAAAAGAAACGTCTTGGCCCCAATCAATAATTCGCAAGTGTCGATGCAGAATTTTACGCTGGATCCTATTCCCTAGCCACATAATAGGAATGACAGAAAATAAAGCGATCATAAGAATCATGATGGCAGAGCTCTGTTTTTCGACTTTCATCATCATCTCCAGCAGGAGCATAATCCAAATCGCCCAAATAACACATCCCCCTGGGATAATGATTAAGCTACTCAGAAAACGTTGCTTCTGTTGAGGATTAAGGCGAACCTCCCCATCAAAAACCACAACACTTCCATCTTCACCTTGCATGGTCCCCATTCTATCACCTCGCTCCTTTCTTTCATTATAACTTAGCTCTGGGCACTTGAGAAGTCCAAGCTTTCTTAGAAAAAGGTAAACAAAAAAGGCCAGGAATACTTCCTGACCTTCGGCTTCTTTTAATCGGCTCGGCTTAGCTCTGTACAAGATAGGTCTCTAGGGGTTGGGCTAGCTCCAGCAGAGCGCCCATGGTCTTATCGGATGAAGATAAGCGGTAAGTCCGATCCTCAAAGACCAAGACTAGGCTAACTACGACTAGGCGACGTGATTTATTGTGAAGCTGGGATGGCTTGACACCGCGGAGCTCCCGCCAGTCATAGCAATCCACTCGGCTACCTACTTGCACCAAGACTTGACTCCCCAAGTCCACAATACGCACTTTCCGCTTCCAGATCCAGTCGTAGAGCCAGAAACCCAAGCCCAAGCATAGAAGTGCTGTCACTAGCACATAGGCTAGACTCCAATTCTGCAAGTCCCGATTCAATAGTCCCCAAGTGACTAGCCAATGTACGCCATAGGCAAATAAGAAGGCCATGAGGATGGCGATGACAACACCGCTATAGAAGCGTAGGCCAAACAGATAGCTGACCCGAAGCTTGCCTTCAAAGAGTAGCTTTTCCTCTCTATTCGAATTTCGATATTGCATCTTATCTCACCCTTCCTTACCTTCTCATTATAACTTAGCTAACGCCGCTTGAGAAGCCTGCTTCTTCTCGGAAAGAATCACATAAAAAAGGCCAGGCACAAGGCCTGACCTGCTACTTCTAATGGCTTATCCCTGCTTTAGATAAGCCTGGAGGGCTTGACCTAACTGGCTCAGGGCCACCATACTCTTATCCGATGAAGAGAAACGGTAGGTGCGACCCTCAAAGACCAAGACTAGGTTATAGGTGCTGACCTGACCACGTCTAGAATAGAAGCGATAGGCTCTGACCTTACGGAGGGTCTGCCACTTATAGTAGGCCTGGTCACGGCCAACTTGTAAGCAGACTTGGTCGCCTAGGTCCAAGATACGAACTGATCGCTCCCACAACTTATTGTGGAGCCAGTCACCCAGCATCCAAATCAAGATACCCGAGATGATGAAGGAAGCCACGCTCCAACCTTTCAGGTCTTCTTGCCACAAGCCCACTGCCTCCAACAAATGTAGGCTGAGGATAAAACCACCGAACATGACCAGGGCCATGAGGAGGCCGCCTAAGAAGCGCACACCCAAGATATGGCTGACCCGAACCTTGCCTTCAAATAGTAAGTGATTGGCTTCGTCATTCTGTCTAACTTGCATGCTTTCACCCTTTCTAGTCCTTTCATTATAACTTAGCGAGGGGCCCTTGAAAAGCCTGGCTCCATTTGCCTAGCTGTCAAGGGGCTCAAATTTAATAAATTGTTAGCGACAAGTTAAGAAAGACTTAATAGTTGTTTCAAAAAGTCTTCAGTTTCACCCGCTATAGTAAGGTCATCAAATAAATCCAAGGAGTGATTTCCATGTCAACCAAACACACACTAACCAAACTCAGCCTTGTTGCCTTACTAAGTCTAGGTCTTGGGGCCGGCAGCTTATCCCAAGTGGTCTTAGCTGAGGAAAGCAGCGCAAGCTCTAGCCAAATGCCAGAAGATAAGCAAAAAGACGAAATGAATCAAGCCCTTGTCGGCCAATTGATGGGTCAAGGTAAACACAAGGTCATGGGCATGGCCAAGGTCACCGCTAAGGAAGTAGTGCTAACCGGCTTTTCAAGTGATGAAGCCCCTGACCTCAATGCCTACCTAACCAAGGATGGCGATGTAGAACATGGCCTCAAATTAGGTAAGGTCGATGCTAAGGGTGCCATCCAAGGCTACAAATTGGACAAAGTCGACCTCAGTCAATACAACACCCTCACCATCCACTGCGACCAAGTCAATGAAACCTTCGGTTCTGCTATGTTGACCAAGTTTTCTGACGGGGCCATGGACCAAGCCATGAAACGTATGGGCGAACTCATGGGCGCCAATGGCAAGATGGTCATGGGTTCTGTCAGCATCGAGAAGAACCAACTCAAACTCAGCAACTTCAAGAGCGACAAGGCACCTGACCTCCACGTCCTCCTTAGCAAAGACGGCAAATTAGAGACAGCCGTTGAAGTCGGTGCGGTAGACAGTGAGATGATGGAACAAAGCTATGACCTTAATGGTTTGAAGGCAGATGGCTACAACAAGGTCTTAATCTACTGTGTTGAAGCGCATGAAGTCTTTGGTCAAGCTGACCTTAAATAAGCTTTCGAGCATCCCAACCACCTGAAGTCCTTTCAGGTGGTTGAAGTGCTTTGGGCATAAGGCCTACAAGCGTCGCTGACCCCTTCCCCTCTCAAGCTATGCTATAATGGCATTGCCCCTGCTACTTTCAAGCAGGTTTTGATTTCAGTCATTAATCGAAAGGAGGGTCCCTATGACCCACATCCTCCTAGTTGACGACGAGCCAGCCATCCTGGATATCGTCACCCGCTACTTAACTAAGGAAGGCTATCAAGTCACGACCGCGATGAATGGTCAGGAAGCCTTAGACCACTACCGAGCTCAGGCCGTCGATCTGATTATCACGGACATTATGATGCCCCAAATGGATGGTTATGACTTCATTGATGCCGTCTTGCAATTACGCGAAGACCAACCTTTTATCTTCATCACGGCCAAGGATCAGGCGGTCGATCGCATCTATTCCCTGACCCTAGGAGCCGACGACTACCTGACCAAACCCTTTAGCCCACGGGAGCTGACCTTGCGGGTCAAAAATCTCTTGCGTCGCATTCAGCCCAAGCAAGCGGGGCAGTCGGTTTTGAGCTATGCACCCTTTGCCATCGACGAGGGGCAACATCGCGTCACGCTCTACGACCAACCCTTGCAACTCTCACTCAAGGAATTCCAGCTCCTGGCCCTCTTCCTCAAAAATCCCGGTCGGGTCTTCGCTAAATCAGAACTCTTCCTCAAGATTTGGGAAACCGATTATATGGAAGATGCCAATACCCTTAATGTCCATATCCACTCCTTGCGCGATAAATTAGCTAAAGTTGCGGGTCAGCGTCCCTACCCTAAGATTGAGACAGTCTGGGGACTGGGCTACCGCTTAGGAGGTGACCCATCATGAAGCTGCGTTCACTTGTCTTCCTGGCCTTTCTTACTTCCACCCTCTGCGCCCTCCTGCTGGTCTGGTGGGGCCTGCAGCAAATGTTAGTCTCCCCGAATGTGGCCTATATCATTATCTGGATGACCTTAGGGGCTAATTTGCTAGGGGCCCTAGTGGGCTTCTGCCTACTGCAGCCCAGCGTCAAATCCCTGCAGCAACTGAGCCGTGACGTCCGCCGCGTGGCCAACCAGGACTTCCAGCCAGTCCAGACCATCAAATCACCGGCAGAATTGGCCTCACTCGCTGCCAATATTAACCTCATGATTCATGATCTCAACCAAAGTTTCCAGGCCCTAAGCCAAAGCGAGCAAGACAAGACCCGCCTCATGGCTAGCCTAAGCCACGATATCAAGACGCCTCTAACTGCTCTCCAGCATCAAGTTGAAGCGCTAGAAGATCAGATGGTGTCAGAAGATGAAATGCAAGCCCTCTGGCAGGCCATGGCCCATCAAATCGACCGACTCAAGACCCTGACCCAGCAACTCATGGAAGTTGGCCTCATGGAGAAGCAAGCCAATCAGCAGGCTAGCCAAATCCAAGTCCAGACCCTCCAACTGGATGATTTTCTCATACATTTGCTGACCAGTATCCAACCCCATTGTCAACAGAAGAAACAAGAACTTGAGGTCAAACTAGCGCCAGAGCTAGAGACCATCCAGACAGACGGTGACAAACTATCCCGTATTCTCCTCAATCTCTTGGAGAACGCCAGCAAGTACTCGCCAGAGCAGAGTCGCATTCAACTCCATATCCAAAAAGAAGGCCAAGGAATCGGCTTCCATATCATTGATCAAGGCATGGGCATTCCCGCCCAGGACCTGCCTCATATCTTTGATCGTCTCTATCGGGTCGAACAGTCCCGTAATCGGGAGACAGGCGGCGCCGGCCTGGGACTCTATATCAGCCAAACCCTGGCCCAACAACTGGGGGGCCAGATTGAGGTCACCAGTCAAGTCAACCAAGGCAGCCACTTCAGCTTATGGCTTCCACTATAGCCATAGCAAAAGGCCAGGAAAACCCTGGCCTTTTTCTTATGGTCTAAATAATTGATGAGCCCGCCAGGTCAAGTGGCTAGAGAGGCGACTGATCGGCTCCCAAGTCAGCCATTTGAGTGAGACTAGCTCATAGACGCCCTCTTGGGCATAAGCAAGAAGTGAGCTCCACCCCTTATGGTCATGGTCATGGTAGACAGCACCAGGCGGCAGGGGGCGGTTTTCTCCAGAAGACTCGGACTCCCGCTGCTGACGGGATTCGGTCTCATCAGAGGAAGACCAATCTTGCTGACTAGAGCCAGATAGTTCACTGTCTAGCTCAGCGCCCTCAGGTAAGCGGAAATCTTCAGACTCTAATTGATTGAATCCAAAGAATTCAAATTGGCCCTGCACCTCACCGGACGGATCCAGGCAACGATAGTTAAGACTAGTCATTTGGAAGTCGTCCTTGCTGAAGCGAACTTCCATATAGTTATAGATATCTTCTACTGGGGTGTCTTCAGGTACTAAGGTGATTCCCAAAGTCTTAGACGTAAAGTCTGACAAGTCAAAGTTACGTTCTAGGACCTTAAGACGATAATCGTGGGGCCCTTCTTCAAACTGGAAGTCGGCCTCATGGTCCAGAATCCAGTCTAGCATGAGACGGTAGTTAGGTCGCAAGCGAAAATCCTCGGGCATCTGGATGGCAGACCATTTGTTAGTCCGCTCAGTATAGAGGTAATAGTTCTGGTTGGTGTCCCCCAGATAGTAGACCTCCATATGGTTAATACCCTGACTATAATCCAAATAACCCTGGAGGATCTTGCCAGTCTTGGCTTCATAACGATAGGCTGCTTGATAGCTTGACTGGCTTCTTCGATCGCCAGAGACTCCCTTGAGGGCTACCGAGGTCAAAAGGTCCCGGCTTTTACGTACTTGATTGAGGACATCCTTGCGGTCTAACTTTGCACAATCATGATTCTGCCATTCTTCAGAGCTCTCCTCATGCCCTGATTCCTGGCTACTAGCAGATTCCAGACTGACAGTCGCCTGCCCTTGGAAGCCTGGCCAGCTTAAGGCCAAGGCATTAGCAGTCAGAGCCGAGACCAGTAGGTATTTGAGACTTTTCTTCACGTCACTTCCTCCTTCATCCGAATATAATCGACTTGCTTCTTGTCCCTTCTATTATAACAAAGCGGTCAAGACGACACAAACCCCTCGGGCCAGTCTAGACTAGGCCGAGGGCTTGCTTAATACTTAGTTGGCGTCTTGGGCGACAATTTCTTGCACCCATTGGATGAAGTTAGCCGACGCATGGCCGGTCCGTTCAGCTGTGGTATTACCTTGCCCCCAAACCGTGGCAAAGTCCACTGATTTGACAGCCCCATTAGCTTGATTCTCTAGGGCTAGGGCCAGGTTAGTTTCCACCGTCAAGGCCGTGTCTCCTTGGCTAAGGCCGGAACGAATCCGCCAGTGAGGTGCTGGTTTAGAGGTTTGGTAGCCAGAATAAGCGGACGTCAGATAGAACATTGGATTGTAGAGGTCCTGACGTTCTGCAATGGTCTTACCCAGACTATCGGTCTTAGCCAAGTCAGACTCAAAATCCGTCACATACTGGCTGTTCCAGTCGGTCAAGCTCTCATACTTGGCCTGATTGTTCTTGAGCAGGCGGGCCACTAGCTGGTCAAAGTGAAGCTCATTGGCTTCCGCTACCCCGAAGACCGCATTCTCCGCTAGGCTACGGTCCAAGGCATCGAAGGCAGGCACAGACTTGCTGGCCGTCTTAACATACTTGGCGAAATCCGCCAGGCTGGAAATCTTGGCGGTATTAGTGGCCGCATCATAGGTCACCCATTGAGCCTCAGCATTCAAGCTATCAATATAGGCTTGAGCCGTCTCATAGGTGACAGATTCTGTCGATCCACCCAGACCAGCACCATCGCTGGTATAAGGGAAGCTGGTATCGGCTAGGAAGTTATTGAGGGATTGATTGACGACCCCTTCTAGATAAGTGGCATAGGAGCCTTGGGTATAAATCCCCTCACTAGATTCTGTCAGGGTCAAGGCTTGGCCTTCATGTTTGAGGCCTAGCTGATTGATATAGTTGGCATATTCCTTAGCCAAGTCTTGGGATAAGGCCTGAGTAAAGGTACCCTCTGCCCGCGTATTGCTGTCAGCGAACTGACCCAGGTTCCATTCATAGGCAGCATCCGCATAATCCAAGCTGGTAATGGGACTCCAAGTCATAGTCCCATAAGGCGCATCGGAAATTGGGTTGCCTTCCTTGTCCTTCATGGCTGCCCCTAAGGCTTCCAAGTAAGGATTGTAGAGGGTCGAATCCCCACTAGCCCCTAGGATAGCAGACTGAGCCCCACCGCCACTATGGCCAAAACTCACAATCTTGTCGGTGTCACCTGGCAGGACATCCTTGTTATAACGAACATAACGGATAGCGGCCTTAAGGTCGGTGACGCCCCATGGTGCCCCGCCCACTACTTCTTGGCCCTGGCTATCGGTGGTGTTGTCGCGGCCACGAATACCAGGTTGCAGATAAATCATCCCGGCCTGGGTATAGTTGGCAATGCCGTCAGCAAGCCAGGTTGGTGCCTGAGAGGCATTAAAACCCGGCGTGTTAACCGGTAGGACATAAGGAGCAGTCGCAGCGGTAAATTGGCCCACTTGGGCGTCAGCCTTGACGCTGGCAGTATAGGTCCCATCGCCATTGGCAGTCGCCTCTAAATAGGCACCCGGCACATAAATACCCAGGGTCTCATAGTCCAAGGAAGCAGGGTTGGCGACATAGACCACGCCGACTTGCCAGTAGATATCATTAGCCTCATCGTATTGCCAAGCCGCATTGTCAAAAGTCAAGCTGTATTGGCCGACGGTGGTCCTTTCTTGGCTCGACGCTTCTTGGTTATTGGCCTCTTGGGCTAGCACAGGCACTTGGCTAGCCAGCAGATTGGCACAAAGCAAGGTCAGGGCGCTTAGTTTCAGTTTTCTCGATAGGGTCATATCATTCAGTCCTTTCACTTATTAAGGGCTGGAGAAAATTAATGGGGGGGAAGATTTACTTGTCACCTAGCCAGCAAATGACTTCCTGGCGCGGTTTACGGCTACGGGGATGTTTAGGGTCCTTGAGTCGGTAGCCCAGGGACAACATGCTAGCCACCCCTTCGCGCTCCGGATCCAACCAACCTTTGGCAGCGAGTAAGGCATTGACCGCCTCATAATCGAAGCCTTCGATTGGGCAGGAATCAATGCCCAGCAAGCTAGCACTCAACATCATATTAGCTAGGGCGATATAGGTCTGCTTACTCGTCCAGTCAAAGAGGGCCCGCGGACTATCCAGACGCATGTGTTGGGTTTGGAAGGTTTCATAGAGGGTCAAACGACTATTAAGGTCATGGTCAGAAGTCAGGCCTCGACGAATCAGGCTGGCCCGCATAGAAGGACCGTCATAGCGGGCATTCTTCTCCGCCAGGAGGATAACAAAGTGGCTGGAGGTATCCAATTGCGGTTGGGCACCCCAGGCTAGGGGTTGGAGGTCAGGTCGGATGGCTTGAATTTGGTCCCGGTCTAAGACCAAAAACCGCCAACCTTCCAGGCCAACTGAAGAAGGGCTAAGCCAGGCAGCGTCTAGAATAACCTCCATATCCTGGCGGGATATATGACGACTGGCATCATAGACCCGGACAGCTACCCGGTGGTCTAGGGCTTGACGAATTTGTTCTTGAATGGCTTCTTGTGTCATGGCATACATCCTCTCTAGGCTTTTGTTTTAGTATAGTCTACTGGTCTCCTTAAGTCTAGACAAACGCTTTCTTCTAGCCCTGGTCCAACTAGCGCGCGGGACGGGACTGTGTTATACTTGAGGATGACAAAGGAGCGATATCAACCATGACATTTTTTAAGTTTTCTGACAGCAAGTGGGCCAGCTGGGCCAAGATTCTGATTATCACTGCCCTGGCCTATGCCATTGAAAGCCTGGTGCCAGCCCTGGGGGCTTCCATGCTGGCCATTCTGCTGGGCATGGCCCTGTCCGCCTGGCGTCCCCCTGCCTCGACCAAGCCAGCCAAGCAAATCAGTGGCCAACTGCTCAAAATCGGCATTGTCTTTCTGGGCTTCGGCTTGTCCTTTGCTAAACTACAAGCAGTGGGCCTCAAGGTCTACCTGGTCTTGATTCCAGTCGTGGCGGTGGCCCTCTTGAGCGCCCGCTACCTAGGCCGCTGGATGGGGATTGGGTCGCGTTCAGCCTTCTTAGTGGGTATGGGGACGGCTATTTGTGGTGGCTCGGCCATTGCCGCCGCTGCGCCTATTGTGGAGGCTGAGGACTCAGAGATTGCCTTCTCCATCACCACCATCTTCCTCTATAATACCCTGGCCCTCTTTCTCTTCCCTCTCTTAGGGGCTTGGTTGGGCTATGGCGACCAAAGCTTCGGCATCTTCGCCGGGGCTGCCATTAACGATACCTCTTCGGTCGTGGCAGCTGGCTTCGACTTTAGTGAGGCTGCTGGTACCACCGCCACCATCGTCAAGATGGCCCGGACCCTACTCATTGTGCCGGTTTGCCTAGGCCTGATTGGCGCCCGCTATAAGCAGGCAAGCGCTCAATTAGTTGACGGCCAAAGGGCTCAAGTCAGCTTGTGGGCACAAGCCCGCCGCCTCTTTCCTAGCTTCATCGCCTACTTCCTCTTGGCGGTCCTGGCTAGCTCCCTCCTGCCTCTACCTGCTTGGCTGCTAGACGGCTTCAAGTTGCTAGCCCGCCTGACCATGATTGCAGCCCTAGCTGGGGTGGGCTTGGCCGTTGATCTCAGACAGTTGCGCCGGGCCGGTAGCCAGTCCATTATCTTGGGTGGCCTCTGCTGGGCCCTGGTCATTGTCACGGCTAGCCTAGCCATTCATTTCTTCTACTATTAAGATTAGCAGCGAAAGGATGAGGACCTTGAAGCATCGCGATAAAGTCGATCTCTTCTTGACCCTACTGGCCGGCCTGCCCCTCCTAGCCAGCGGCCTCTTCGGCCTTACTTATATCACTAGCCTCATGCTAAGTGACTATCAGCATGTCCTCTGGATTGCCCAGGCCATGTCAGTCCTACTCATTTGGATTGGGGGCTATTTCTGCTATTATGCTTGGCGCAAGAGACGACGCATCCTGAGCGACTATGATCTCCTCTACCGCCACTATCCCGAACTGGCTGACGACTGGAGTCGCTTAGGTCGCCAAGCCCAAGTGGCCGATTCAGATCTAGGGATTTACTGCTATAAAGAGCATCTGGTCATCACCGCCCAAGGCCTCTACATTTGCCCCCTTCAGCAAATCGCTGCCGTGGGCTACCAGGTGCAAAAGGTCACCGTCAGTCGCCACCTCAAGGAAGCCCATCTCCTAGTCTACTGCCGCGACCTGGCTGGTCACAAGGAAATGCGGGACCTCGGCCGACAGACAGGCGCCCGTGAACGTGCCCTATCTCATTTCTTATCCGACCTTAAGACGCTTGCGCCCCAGGTCCAAGATGTCAGTCATAAATAATAAGCTCACACAAGAAAGAGCCCAGCTAAGCTGGGCTCTTTTTTCATATTATTTGTCTGCCAAGGCTGGCAGAACCGATACTACTTGATGTTGGCAGTCTACAGCAGCTTCAAGCGCCGCTAGAATGTCGGCCACCCGCTCCTGAGGGCAGAGGGTCAGGATGCTAGGACCCGCCCCCGAAATGACAGTGGCATAGGCGCCCTTTTCAAGAGCCGCGGCCTTAACCGCCGGAAACTCTGCGATTAGAGACTGACGGTAAGGTTCATGGAACTTGTCTTGCATCATGAGCTGACCCATGGTCGGATAATCGCCCTGCATCATGGCCATTAACATGACACTGGTCAGGGCATTTTGGCCAATGGAATCCGGCTTGGAGTAGACTTCAGGCAAGACACTGCGGGCTGCCGCCGTCGACAACTCATAGGCTGGGGTGGAAATAATGACCCCGACCCCTTCCAAGTTGCCTACTTGATAGAAGAGTTGATCGGTCTCCGGCTCATAGTAACCCACGAAGAGGCCCCCGGTGATGCAGGCCCCCACATTGTCGGGGTGGCCTTCCTTGGCACTGGCCAGGCGCACCTTATCGAAGGTCGACAGACCCAAGTCAGCAAAATCATTGGCCAGCTCAATGCCAGCCACAATGGCTGAAGCCGAGCTACCCATGCCATGGGTCAGGGGAATCTGACTCTTCATAGTCAAATGAAGGGGCGCCAAGGTTTTGCCATAGCGGGCCGCCGTTTCCAGAGCGACTGCCACCACTAAGTTGGACTCATCCTGGGGCAGACCAGCCATAAAGTCAGTCTCAAAATCCACCTGCCAACGCTCAGCCGGACGAGCTGTCACCGTTAGATAGCGGTCAACCGCAATCCCGATGGAGTCAAAGCCCGGACCCAAGTTGGCACTAGAGGCAGGAAAATCCTTTTGCCATACCATGGATACCGCCTCCTAGACCATGAGGTAGCGCGCCACCACGGTGGCATTGGCTTCTAACTTAGCCAAGACAGCCGGGCTGATGGCCTCGGTCTTAATGGTCAAGCCTGGCGCTTCAGCCAAGGTTAAGTAGCCGATTTCTAAGGTTTGGAGAACAGCGCGAACATGGCTAGCTGGCGCGTCAAAACGTAGGTAGTAGCAAGCCGGCGCTTCCTGGCTGACAATGGCTAATTCTTGGCTTGGCAAGACAGCCGGAATGAAGCCACGGTCGGCAATTTGCAAGATGTCAGACACCACGGCAGAAGCGGTCTCCAGACTGCCGGCACCTGGCCCCCAGAACATGGTTTGACCAACCGCATTGCCTTCCACATAGACGGCATTGAAAGCTTCAGAGACACCAGATAAAGGATGGGCGTTTGGCAAGAGGACAGGCTCTACCCCGACTTGAATGCCGGCAGCTGTCTTGGTGCTCTTACCCAAGAGTTTCATGGTATAGCCCGCTTGCGCCGCAATAGCGATGTCGCTGGCATCCACTGTGTCAATCCCCTTGACGCTGACTTGATGGAAGTCCACGCGGGTGTCATAAGCTAGACGAGACAAGAGGGTAATCTTACGGGCTGCATCAAAACCACCTACGTCATTGGTTGGGTCGGCTTCGGCATAGCCCTTTTCTTGAGCAACAGACAGGGCATGGTCATAGGTCCAGCCGTCTTGGGTCATGTGGCTAAGCATGTAGTTAGTCGTCCCATTGAGAATCCCCATGACACCGGAAATTTGGTTGGCCGCCAAGCCCACTTGGACCCCGTTAATAATGGGAATCCCACCGGCTACACTGGCTTCATAGAGCAGGCTGACGCCCTTTTCATTGGCTAGGGCTTGCAGCTCATCAATGTGGAGGGCTAGCAGATCCTTGTTGGCAGTGACCACGTGACGGCCTTGGCTCAGGGACTGACGGATGACTTGATAGGCGAAGTCCACGCCCCCCATGACTTCCACCACGAGGTCGATGTCTGCTTCATAAATATCTTCTACCCGATCGGTGAAGACTGCTGATTCTAAGCCCAGACGGTCCACCTTGTCGGGATCCCGGGTCAGAACATGGCTGATGACTAGGTCTTCTTTATATTTTGCTTGGAATTGGGCTTGGTTCTCAGCTAAGACCTTGACGACCCCGCCACCTACCGTACCGATACCACATAATGCGATTTTCATTCCTGCTCGCCTCCATTTCAATTCTACTCCTCTAAGTTTAGTGGGAATGGCCTGTTTTTTCAAGTAAATTTCATAAGAAAGTATATCGTTTGGGCAAAATATAGTGTATCATAGTAACTGTTAGGCTCTAGCGCCAATCTGATAGAAGGATGGATAGATATGATGATTGTAGCAAAATTCGGAGGCTCCTCCCTGGCCAACGCCAGCCAGATTAAGAAGGTAGCCGCCATCATCCAAGGCAAACCAGAAATTAAAGCCGTCGTTGTCAGCGCCCCAGGCAAGCGTTTCGCTGAGGACATTAAGGTCACCGACCTGCTCATCGCCCTCTTCGATGCGGTGCAAGCAGTCGTAGGCCAAGTAGGCCACCAGACGGAGGCCCTATTGCAGGCTGAGCCAGTGGCTGAAGCCCGTCAAAAGGTGCTGGACCGCTATGCCAGCATCCTAATCGAGTTGGGCCTGTCGACAGAGCTTTTGGCTTATTTTGAAGATACCCTAAATGGCTATATGGCCGATATCCAGGAGCCTGAGCGCCTGCTAGATGCCCTCAAGGCCTGCGGCGAAGACTTCAACGCCCAAGTCATTAGCCACTACCTGGTCAGCCTGGGCCTTAACGCCCACTATGTGTCGCCTAAGGAAGCCGGCATTTTAGTGACGGATGAGCCCTCTAATGCCCGCCTCTTTGATGAGTCCTACGCACAAATCGCCAAACTCCGCGACCGGGCTGGCGTCCTCATTATTCCAGGCTTCTTCGGCTACTCCAAGGGTGGCGACATCGTGACCTTCTCCCGTGGGGGTTCTGATATTTCCGGGGCTATCATCGCCAACGGCCTGGGCGCCGACCTCTATGAGAACTACACCGACGAGTCCTTTATCTACTCCATGCATCCGGGCAAAATCGCACGGCCGCACCCCATTAAGGAGATTACCTATAGCGAAATGCGGGAGCTATCCTATGCCGGCTTCGGGATTTTCCATGAAGAAGCCCTGGAACCTGTCTACCGCAATGATATTCCGGTCATGATTCGCAACACCAACCAGCCGGAAATCGCCGGCACCAAGATCGTCTCCAAGAAGGAGCTAGATCCCCGCTATCCAGTCACCGGGGTCAGCTCGGCGACCGGCTTTACCGCCATCTCCATCAGCAAGTACCTACTCAACCGGGAAATGGGCTTCATGCGCCGCGCTATCCGCTTCTTCGAGGAAGCCGGCGTGCCAGTTGAACACGTGCCTTCAGGCATCGACAGCATCTCCCTGGTTATTCGCTCCGCTAATATCCAATCGCCAGCGCATTTGGCCGGCATCCTAGAGACCATTCAGGACAAACTCAATCCTGACTCCATCCAAGTGGAAGACGACCTCTGCATCTTCGCCATCGTCGGGGAAGCCATGCGGGAAAATGTCGGGGTTGCGGCCGCAGCCAGCCGGACTTTCGCTGAAAACCACATTAACATCCGCATGATCAGCCAAGGCGCATCCGAAATCAGCATGCTCTTCATGATCAAGGCCGAGGACGAAGACATCGCCCTCCAAGGCCTCTACCAAGCCTACTTCCCACGCGAAGCCCTAGCCACCCTAGCCGCTGCCGCGCAAGGAGAATAAAGAAAAGTGCAGTTCAGGACCTGAACTGCACTTTTTGTCTGCTAGTTTGTGTTGAGGGTGGTGGCTCGCACACAATTTCGGCCTAATCACCTTTTTTCCTGGCCTATGAGCTCGAGCCATTTTCGGCGCAAACCGCCCTTTTTCTGGCCTAAAGCCGCGAGCTAGTGGTCCACTCGAAAAAGTGGACCACTGGCTCATCTAATTTCGGCGTAAATCGCCATTTTCCGGCCTAAAGTCTCGAGCTAGTGGTCCACTCGAAAGAGTGGACCACTAGCTCATCTAGTTTCGGCGCAAACCGTACTTTTCCGGCCTAAAAGCCCGAGCTAGTGGTCCACTCGGCAAAGTGGACCACTGGCTCATCTAATTTCGGCGCAAACCGCCCTTTTCTGGCCTAAAAGCCTGAGCTAGTGGTCCACTCGACGGAGTGGACCACTAGCTCGGGGCGAGGGCTAAGGCTCCGTCACTAGCAACTCAATAACGGGCTCAATAACCTCCCGCTCTAAGCCTAGGCCCTGGAGTTCTAGCATCTTATAGGCTAGCGGCATGTCCTTCTTAACCAAGGCCCAGATTTGGTCCTTGGCCTGGTTTTCCATTTGGGCTTGCTCGATATAAGAGAAAATGACCTCTAAACGCACTTGTTGCGAGTCACGCTTCAGCTGCTTGAAGGAGAGGGTCACATGCCCATCAGCTTCAAGGCGCACCAGGCTGTCGCCCTGGTCATTGTGGCTAACCTCAACTAGGCGACCCTGGCCCGCTAGCGCTAGGTCCGTCAAACAAGCCCCCACAAAGGTCAGCTCATAGGTCCGAAGCCCAGTCCCTTGAGGCTCAAGCTTGACTTCTTTGCCATTAACAAAGGTCAGCCCGGTCGTAAGGAAGGCCGTGCCGGCCCAAGTATCAGCTACAGTTTCAGCCTCTTCCACCAAGTCGAAATGGCCATCGGCGCCAGTGAAGACCTTGATGGCCAAGACGCTTGGATTAGCTAGCGAATTGTCCGTTCCATCCTCCCCAGACAGAGGCAGGATGGCGCCCGCCTTGGCGAAGAGCCCCATGCGTTCCAGCGGCCGATAAATCGATAAGCGCCGGCCCCCACTATAGCGCAAGCCAGTCTGAATATCATACCAAGTCCCCTCCGGCAACCAGCCATCGAAGCGAGAACAGAGCGAACTCTGATGACGTGGCTGGGTCAGGGGCATAACCATGATTTGGCTACCAAAATAATATTGATTGGCTACTTCATAAGCCGCTTCCTCTTCAGGGTGCTGATAGTAGAGGGGCTCAATCAGGGGCTGAGCCTGATAGGCTGCCCGGTAGTTCATGGTATAGAGATAAGGCAGGAGCCGGTGGCGCAGGCGCAAGTAGTCCTTCATGCTGCTAGCATATGGCTCCGGATAGCGCCAGGGTTCTTTGCCTAGGAATTCTGAAGACGAACTATGCAGACGCATAATAGGAGAAAAGACACCCAGCTGGTACCAGCGCAAGGCCAGCTCATTGTCGCGGTAGCCGAAGATGTGGCCGCCGATATCATGACTCCACCAACCATAGCCGATATTGCTAGCCGTCGCCGTGAAATAAGGCTGGAAGTCCAGCGATTCCCAGGTCATGTGGCTGTCACCCGAGAAGCCCACCGGATAGCGGTGACTACCAGGACCGGCATAACGCGAGAAGGTAATGCCTTGAGGGCCACGGGATTGAATATCGTGGTAGTGATAGTGGTTGAGCACCCAGAGCGGGTCCACACCCTTGACGGTCTGGCCCTGTTGCCAGTCAATCCACCAGAAGTCTACCCCTTGCTCTTCTTTTGGATGGTGCAGGTGTTTGAAATAAGCCTCTAGGAAGCGAGGTGAGGTCGGGTCGAAGACCACATATTCGCCACCCTCCCAGTCTAGGCCAAGCTCTTGGGCCATTTGCTGGTACATAGACTCAAAAGGCCGGACCCCATCGGCTGGATGGACATTAAGGGTAATGCGCAGCCCATGCTGGTGGAGCCAGGCCATAAAGCCTGCAGGATCCGGGAAGAGCTCCTCATTCCAGGTGTAGCCGGTCCAGCCGCTGCCATATTGAGGCGGAACGGAGACCACATGCCAATCCATATCGATGACCGCCACGGTGAAGGGCAGGCCCTCGGCTTCAAAACGTTCAATCAGCTGGCGATAGGTGGCCTCGCTATAACGATAGAAGCGACTCCACCAGTTGCCCAAGGCATACTTAGGTAGGAGGGGCTGGGGCCCGGTCAAACGATAGAAGTCGGCCAAGCAAGCCCGGTAGTCATGGCCATAGCCAAAGTAATAGAAGTCTTGGCTGTCACCTTGCTTGACCTGGTACCAACCATCCTGGGTCAGCTGCAGACTCTGGCTGTCATCCAGGACGCTGAAGCCAAAACTGGACATAAGCCCCCGCTCCAGCGGCACCGCCCCATTGGCGTGGTCCAAGGTTTGAGCCGTTCCGCCCAAGTCTTGGATGGGGTCGCCATAATGCCAATCACTGTGGTAGATACTGAAGTAACCCCGTAGCTTGAAGACCAAGCCCTCTCTAGAGAAGGCCTGCTTGTCATATTGAATGAGCACATGGTCGGTGATGATTTCCATTAGGTCCTCCCGCTCCCGGATCTCATAGTGAGGCACAGGAAAGTCCCGGTTCAAGACCGTCTGGGTCTGACCATCATAGAAGGTCCCCGTCGGACTATACTCGGCCCGAATCAAGCGGGAAGTTAAGATGGTGAAGCGATAATGGGGACCCTGAATAATGGCCCCCGGTGCCGCCAAGGGCTGATAGTCTCCATAGACAGCTTTAATCATGGCTAGTACTCCCTTCTAAGGATAAATTCTTGTTAATGATCTTGGCGGGGATGTATTGCTGGTGCTGGCCTTGACCGATCTGACCGGACGGCAAGACCCGACTTAAGCTGGCCATAGCCTCTTCCCCCTTGTGGACCTGATTGAGGTCAATGGTGTTGACCTCGGTCGCCAAATACTGAAGATAAGGAATGTTGTCAAAACTCATGAGGCGCCGATTTGGGTCCCACTGCCCTAGCTGGCTTTGGCTGACCTTGACTAACTCCATAGCCAAGACATCGGCGGTCACCATCAGGCCCCGATAGTTGGACAGGTCCTTAATCAAGTCATCCAATTTAGTGTTGAGGTAGATGGGCAAATCCCCCTGGCCGCCAGCCGCCTGATAGGCCGCATTGGCCCCCGCATAACGGGCCTGAATAACCCCCACCTGGTCGGGATCAAATTGATAGCTTAAGAAAGCTAAGTCCAAGCCCTGGCTGCGAGCTAGCAATTCCACCCCGGCATAGGCTAGATCATAGTCCTTGGAGTTGAGTAGCTGCACATGGTCAGAAGCCTCTACTAGGGCCTGGCCTGACGCCGTCAAATAGGTATCGATGAAGACTAGGGGCTCGCTGACACTTTCTATCATAGCCGCCGCCATATGAGCATCGCAGCCCACCACGATATGGCCCGCAAAGGCCCACTGGCGTCTGACTTGGTGGACGGCCTCTAGGCTCTCTATATTATGAAGTAGGATGTAGTAGTTTTCTTGCCTGGCAATGCGCTCAATGCCCTCTAGGAGGGAGGCCACAAAAGGGTCAGAATAATTAAAATCCCGTCCGCCACTATAGAACAAGACACTGACCAAGCGTGAGGCCTTGGTCACTAGGGCTTTGGCATTGAGGTTTGGCGTGTATTCTAGCTCCTGGGCCAGGGCTTGAATATGAGCCACCGTCTCCTGGGAGACCTTGTGGTGGCGGTCATTCAAGACATTGGATACGGTCGCGATACTGACATTAGCCGCTTGGGCAATGTCTTTTAGGGTTGCTTTTTTCATTAGGGTCGCCTCAAATCTGACGATTACTTGCTGGAACCTGTCGCAATCCCGGCAATAAATCGTTTTTGGAAAATAATATAGACAATGACAATCGGAATGATTGAAATGGTCGTGGCAGCAAAGAGGCCGCCGTAGTCGGTGCCATACTGGCCATTGAATTGACGTAAACCTACCGCCAAGAGTTGCTTGGACTTGGTGTTAATCATCAGGTAAGGCCAGAGGAAATCTTCCCAACTCCATAAGAATTGGAAGATGGCTAAACTAGAAATGGTGTTGCGTGACATAGGCAGAATCAGGCGATGGAAGATATAGAAATCCGAACCCCCATCGACTCTTGCCGCCTCAATCAACTCATTGGAGATGCCTGAGATGCTTTGCTTGAACATGAAGATCCCGAAGCCGCTGACCATACTTGGGATAATCAGAGACTTATAGGAATCCAGCCAACCGAACTTGACCATCATCTCATATTTAGGAATAATAGTCACGGCCCATGGCAACATCATGGTACTCATGACCACCGCGAACAGCAAGGATTTGCCCTTGAAGGTGAACTTGGCGAAGATAAAGCCAAAGAGCGCGGAAGTATAGATAATAATGGCCGTAATGGTCACCGAAATCATCAAGCTATTCCAGAACATACCCATGAAATTGAATTTTTCCTGGATATTGGTGTAGTTGTTGAAGGTAGACATGCCCGGGAAGAGGCCCCCACCTAACTTGACAATCTCACTATTGGGCGCAAAGGAAGACACCAGCATCCAGATAAAGGGAATAATGGTGATAATGGCTAGCGCCGCCAAAATCAGATTCAAAATCAGGGTTAAGATGCCTTTAGATTTCATTGTTGGTCACCTCCCATATCCATATAACGGAACATTAAGAGCGTTAGAATGGCAATGACGACGAAGAGAATGACCGCAATGGCCGAAGCCGTCCCAAAGTTATAGTTGACGAAGGCCTCGTCAAAGATTAAGTAGGAGATAACAAAAGTCGAAGTCCCCGGTCCCCCTTCCGTCATAATCAGAATTTGAATATAGGTTTGGAAGTAGGAAATGAGAGAAGTAATGGTGACGAAGAGAGTCACTGGCTTGAGTAGGGGCAGGGTAATATTCTTGAAGGTCTGCCAGCCATTGGCCCCATCAATGCGACTGGCTTCATAGACCTCTTCCGGCAGGCCCATGAGCCCCGCTAGGAAGAGGACGGTCGCATAACCAAAATCTTTCCAGACGGTCATGATGATAATGGCAATCATGGCCCAGTTAGAGTTCTTGAGCCAGTTGATGTCCAGATGGAAGAAGCGATTAATGAGCCCAAACTGAGGATTAAACATCCACATCCAGACGAAGGAGACAGCCACCATTGGGGTGACAGTCGGCATATAGAAGAGGCCTTGGAAGAAGGTCCGCATCTTGGTCATGCGCGAGAAGAGCATGAGAGCCAAGGCCAAGCCCACTGCCAACCGCAAGACGGTCGAGACAAAAGTAAAGAACAAGGTATTAGTCAGCGACTTCCAAAAGAGCTTATCCCCTAATACGAAGCGATAGTTCTCCCAACCAATATAGTTGTACTTCTGGGTCAGCGGATTCCAGTCATGCAGACTCCCGGCAAAGGCCTTATAGATGGGATAGAAGAGGAAGACAGCAAAATAAACGATCAGGAAGAGGACCGACACATTACGAAAGTTGAGTTGTTTTTTCAGGATATTCATCATTTTAACTCCTTTTAACAACGAGAGTGAGTGAGTAGCTGACTACCCCCTCACTCTCAGATTGAGATGCTGCCTCATGCCAAGTGGCCTAGGGCAGATCTGCTATTCTTATTGATAGGCTGATTCTAGCGACTTGAAGGACTCATTACGCATGTCGCGTTCCATTTGACGCTGCGCATTTTCTAAGGCTGAATCCAAATCCACGCCATTATAGAGCACTTCTTCGGCTGCCTTCTTGGCACTGGTTTCCATGGTAGCAGGGAATGGGCCAGGCCAAATCAACTTCTTGATACGTGGTGCAATGACAGATAAGACAGGGTCTGACTTGAGTGACTTATCTTCTTGGACGCTATTCTTGGTTGGATAAGAAGCATAGGCTTTGGCTGCTTCTAATGAGTATTGGTCGTTAGCCAAGAGATACTTGAGGAAGTCTTGGGCCACTTTTCTTTGTTCTTCTGATTGGTTCTTGTTAATACCTGGGGTGCTTTCGCCGTTGTAGCGGTCATAAGCAAAAGGCTGATCCTTGCTGAAGGTTGGAGTCGCGAAGACGCCATATTCCACATCTGGATACTTAGTCTTGAGCTCGTTAGCGAACCAGCCCCATTTGTAAACCATAGCAGATTGTTGGTTACCGAAGCTTTGGGTATCGTCGGTCCCGAAGTCCTTAGAGCCCACGCCATCTACCTCATAGAGGTCTACGAGGAACTTGAGGTTTTCTTTGGTTGTCTCATTGTTATAGTTAGGAGTGGTGCCATCTTCTTGGAAGAGCAGAGTCCCCTTTTGGTAGTTGAGGCCTTGATAAAGACCAGCGTAGGAGCCATTCCAGTTGAAACCGGCTTGAACCAGGTTGTCGCCTTCCTTAATGGTTAATTTCTTAGCCACTTCGCGGAACTCATCCCAGGTCTTAGGAATGTCCTTGTCCGTTAAACCGGCTGCTTGCCACATCTTCTTGTTATAGTAGATGTTACCCGTATTCATGACGATATCGAGATAGTTGACTTTACCGTCCACGACATGAGGCTCTACCCCAGTGAAGTCTGCCTTAAGATCTTCAGTTGGAATATCATAGGCTTCCAGGTAGCTGGATAGCAACTTGTCTTGGGAGTTATGAATATTGAAAATGGCTGGGCCATCTGAACCTTGTAAGGCCAAAGGCAACTTGGTCCAGTAATCATCCCAAGGATGGTTGACCACTTCAATTTTGACATTAGGATGCAACTTTTGGTAGGACTCCGCTAACTTGATAGCTGGGTCGCCGTCATTCCAGGTCCAATACTGAATGCTGATATCCTTGCCATCATTGACAGGCGCCTTGGTATCATATTGGACTTTTTGGCCGAGCGTGTCGTTAGCCTGAGCAGAGCTGAGGGGCACCACACTAGTAGCTAACAAAGCAGAAAAGGCCACAAGCAGTGACTTCATCAACGGTTTTTTCATAGGGAACAGTCCTTTCTTCTGGTTAGGTTAAACGTTTAACCTTTACTTGAGTGTATCACTCGGGTCGGAGTTTGTCAAGCGCTTTCTTTTTGTTTTTAGGCTAGACTCCTCGTTTTCTGGCTAAAAAGGGCGAGCTAGTGAGATACTGGCTCGCACGAATTCGGACCTTTCCCTCGGTTTCTGGCTAAATCAAAGGAGCCAGTGGTCCACTCGGGAAAGTGGACCACTAGCTATCACGAAATCAAGGCTTTTACCCTGTTTCCCGGCCAAATCTGAGGAGCCAGTGGTCCACTCCGGAGAGTGGACCACTAGCTCGCACGAATTCGGGACTTTTACCCTATTTTCCGGCCAAATCTGAGGTGCCAGTGGTCCACTCGGGAAAGTGGTCCACTGGCTCATACGAAATCGGGACTTTTACCCGGTTTCCGGCTAAATCAGAGGAGCTAGTGGTCCACTCTGGAAAGTGGACCACTAGCTCTTACGAAATCGGGGCTTTTACCTGGTTTCCTGGCCAAATCTAAGGTGCCAGTGGTCCACTCCGGAGAGTGGACCACTGGCTCTCACGAAATCAAGCCTTTCCCTCGGTTTCCGGCGCAAGAGCATACGGCTATTTCCCTGTCAAAGTTTATAGGCTAATCGGCACCGGTGCCAAGCCAATCCTCTCACAAATCTCTCTAGACAATTATTCTCAGAGTGCTATACTTAAGTTGAACAATAAAAGAAAGGAGGACACACCACAAATGGGCGCAGGAGACATCTTTAAGTCTTATTAAGGTGGGGTCTAGCCAGGAAGCAAGTATCAAGGAATGCTAGCCAGCGCATGCCCCACTCTTATCTTAGTTAATTTTGGTACCGCCTTCATTCCAGCGTAACCAACATTTCGAAGCGCCACCGAAAGGCCACCCACCCTAGCGCTCATCCGCCTCAAGTCCAGCCACTGGTGTCGTCAAGTCAGTCTGGCTCTGGACTTGGCCCTTATTAAACCCAAAAGCTATTTAGGAGGAAAGATCATGGAAAACTCAAAATTCGTTGATAAATTTGCCGCCTTTGCCGGTAAACTCGGTAACCAGATTCACCTCAAGACCCTGCGGGACGCCTTCGCCACCGTCATGCCCCTCTATATTCTGGCCGGCCTGGTCGTTCTGCTCAACAATACTGTCTTCAAATGGCTCTTCACCGGCGATACCCTGACTAATTTCCAATACTGGGGCATCACCATCGCCAACGGGACCCTCAATATCTCTAGCTTAATTATCGCCGTCATGATTGGTTACTATCTGGCCCAAAACCGCAATTACAGTAACCCGCTAGCAACTGCCATGCTGTCACTAGTGGCCCTGGTTGTCATGATGCCTAACACCGTCCAAGTAGCCGTCGACGGCAGTGAAGTCAAGTCAGCGGTCTCCGGCATTCTGCCCTTTGAAAATATCGGGACCGGCGCCATGTTCGCTGGGATTATTGTGGCTCTGGTCGCGACCGAGCTCTTCATTCGCCTAACTAAAGTCAAAGCCCTAACCATCAACCTTGGCGACAATGTCCCACCCGCTGTCGGCAAATCCTTCGCCGTCTTACTACCTGTCATCCTAGTGATTTCCTTCTTCGGGCTAGTCTCTGCCCTACTCTTCAAGATGACGGGAATGAACCTGATCAACCTAATCACCACCTTCATTCAAGAACCTATTCGGCATATCGGGACCGGTCTCTGGGGTGCTATTATTATCTACTCACTGGGCAACATGCTCTGGCTCTTTGGGATTCACCAAGCCGTCATCTACAGCTCCATTCTTGAACCCCTCTTGCTGATTAACATTACGGAAAATATCGCGGCCTACAACAGTGGCCAAGCCATCCCTCACATTATCAACCTGTCTCAAGTCCAATCCTTTGCCCTGATGGGTGGGAGTGGCTCCACCATCTGCTTGCTGATTGCCACCTTCCTAGTAAGTAAGTCCGCCGTCAGCAAAAATGTCGCCAAACTAGCCTTGGGGCCTGGTATCTTCAACATTAACGAACCTGTCCTCTTCGGCTACCCAATCGTCTATAACATCTCCCTGGCCATTCCATTCATTGGCGTGCCAGCTCTAGGTATTCTAATCAGCTATCTGGCAACTTCCCTAGGCCTCATGGGACCATGTGTCATCCAAGTGCCTTGGACCACCCCAGTCTTCTTCAATGCCTTCCTAGCAACCGGTGGTGACTGGCGTGCGGTTGTCGTGCAGGCTGTCATTCTAGCTATTGGCGTCATCTGCTACATCCCATTCATCAAGGTCAACGACCGCGTGTCGCTAGAAGCCTAAGTTAAGGAGTGTTTGATTATGAAGAAAATCCTACTGATTTGTAATGCCGGCATGTCGACCAGCATGCTAGTTAAGAAAATGCAGGAGAGCGTCCAGGAACAGGGCTTGGACCTGGAAGTTGAGGCCCAATCCCTGACCGAGGCTAAGAAGCATCTGCAAGACTACCAGGTCATCTTGCTAGGCCCTCAAATCCGCTATGAACTCGCCAATGTCACGGCCGCCGCTAATGGCCTGCCGGTGGCTGCCATCGATATGCGCGACTATGGCATGATGAACGGCCCCAAAGTTCTTGCCCAAGCCCTGGAATTGCTAGGTGATTAAGATGACGGGAGAAATGGAAATGATCTGCTTCCAACTCATCGCCAACAGTGGCGCGGCTAAGTCTGCCTACCTGGAAGCCCTGGAACTGGCTAAGACCGGTCAGAAGGAAGCGGCCCAAGCCAAACTGTCGGAAGCTGAAGAATGCTTCGTCCTAGCCCACCAGGTCCATAGCGAGCTTATCCAAAAGGAAGCCAGCGGCCAGCAAACCCCGGTCTCCTTGCTCCTCATGCACGCCGAAGACCAAATGGCCAGCGTGGAAGTGGTCCAGCTCCTAGTCAGAGAACTCATGGCCGTCCACCAAGCTAAATAATGTTTTTATGGCTGATTCCGGTAAATCATGACTTCACCGCAACCGTAGGAATATTTGCCGTAAATATCATTGTAGGCGGACTGATTGGCTGCATCGTGATTATATGGCAGCTTCTTGTTGCCGCATGGTATATTCCCCTTACAATATACAGGCTTGTAAAAGAATAAAGTGCAGAAAGAAGTGTTTACATGGAAAAAAGAGAGAAAATTATCCGAAGCTGGTTTGATATGTGGCTCTACAAAGAAAATACGAATATTCAAGATTTGTTTGAAGAAAATGCCGTATACATAGAAAGCTGGGGACCGGAATATCACGGAACAGAAAAAATCAAGCATTGGTTCTATGAATGGAATACTCGCGGAGATGTTCTTAAATGGGAGATTCAAAAGTTCTTTCATAATACGGATCAAACGATTGTCTTTTGGTTTTTTGAATGTGAAATGAAAGACGGTATAAAACAGGGCTTTGACGGAATATCGGCTATAACATGGAGTATGAATGAAAAAATAGTAAAGCTTCAGGAATATGGCTGCAATACGGAAAGATATGATCCTTATGCAAATAGTGAAAATCCCGTATTCAGAGATGAATAATCGTTATGGTTCTAAAAAAATAGCGGACACGGCAACCGGAAATTCATGGCTGCCGTGTCCGTTTTTCTTTGGATAATTTTTTTATGTTACGCAGTAAAACCTCATTTTTAAGGGTATAGGTATCAATCCCTGTCTTAAGCTGAAAAGCTCTTAAAAAAACAAGATTCTACAAAGCATTTATACCCTCTATTTCGTAACAAGGCTACGCTTTTTCCTCATACGCTCCGCCGCCTGCTTTCTTGTGATTTTCTTTCTGCAATCAGGACAATATTTCGCATGATTGGATTTTGAAGCAAAAGGGGCACCGCATACTGTACAGCGGCGTTTTTCCTCCCTTTTCCGGCAAAAAGCACTAGGCAGCCTCTTCCGCATCACGGTAGGCCTGGGACTTGCGATAGGAGCGCCACCAGAGCCAAGAGAAAGTAAGCGACAGCAGACCTAGGCCCAGTAGGATAGCTGGAAAAAGGAATTTGAAATAAAACATTAGTCTCTCGGTATTCTGTGACTTTACATAAACAAAGTTCATCCAACTAAACACAAAATGAACAAAAAGGTGTAAGTCATAGAGGGCATCTGATACGACAACGCCCACCAATATCGCGGCTGACTTACGTCCAAAGTGCTCTGATAACAAAACTAACTGTGCAGTGAAGACTAGTGCGAAAAGCACCAAGGGCATCGCTTTAAATTCTTTGATTTCCGCGAGAGCTTGTAGGGCACTTAAGACTATCAGACCAAGGAGAAGCAGATATTTTGTCAGCATATAGAAGGATTTATAGACTAAGCGCTGATTGCGTGGCTTGTCTTCTAGATTAGGCGACACTTCCAATCCTTGAATCAGAAGATAGAGAGATTCACTTGGGCTATCTTCTATTGCGGACCATTCCGACTCCCAGACTTCCAATGCAGTGCGACGAACTTTTTTAAGGGACATGACTAGCAGCAGCATAGATAAAATAGATAAACAAGCGCCTATAACTAATCCAACTGTCAAGAGTGCGACATAGATAAGAAGAGCCAAACCTAATCCACCTTCACCATAACCATGTCGACCATTCCTATTAAATATCATAGCAATAATCAAGGCAATATTGACTAAATCCCAGACCATGAGAACAACATAGGCACTAGATTGGTAGCGGAAGCGTCCGAAGAGGGACATACCTAAGCCAATTAAAGCCGGTAGCACCACCCAAAGCCATATTCCATATACCGGTCTATACTCCAAAAGTAAATCAGGTATCCACCAGAAAAAAGCATAGATAATCAGCATAGTCAGACGAAAGATAAGCGTGACATGGTGCGTGAATTTAAAGCCCCTTATGGCTTGCCAGAAATCCTCGCGATTCTTTCTATCTTTGTCAGAAAGTTGTCTTGTCATCGGAACACTCCTTTATTCAAGTGGCTGGGATGGCCCCCTCTATCTCTAGCTTCCCTAGCCCCATAATGGAAAATCATTAACCTAATTATAGCAAATCTTAGTATAGAAGGTAAACGGATTATTTTAGGAGATTTAATGGAAGGTGGCGGTTGGCTAGGGCTGGATGCTTTTTCTGCCTGAGCCAGTCCATCGATCTGTCTATCTATGGACTGGCTACACGGGACAGGCCCTTTTTCGGGGCTTTTCCGCACTTTCTGACTGCGCCAGTCCATTGTTCCGCCTATCTATGGACTGGCTACACAGGGGGACAGCACGATCCGCCACCCTACCTAGCAGGTGCCTTTCGCTAGCATGGCTACCAGCCAGCCCCTACCTCACGCCACCGTCCTGCATGAGCTGGATCAACTGACGCAGCCAGAGAGAATCTTGGTCTTGGCGCTTGTAAACTAGGCGGATGCCGCGGTCGATGGACTGGCCCTCAATGGGCACCTGACACAAGCTACCGCGCTCTAGTTCCTTGGCAACCAGGCGCTTGGAGACGATGGCGACGCCCAGGCCATGGATGACGGACTCCTTGATACTGTACTGGTTATCCACGATCATAGGCGCCTGGGTCATGAAGCGGGGATGGTCTAGCTTTTGCTGCAAATAGCGGACCAGGGACGAGGTCTCGGTCTTAGAGATGTAGGTCTCCTGGTTGATATCTTCCAGGCTGACGCTCTCTCGCCCAGCAAAGGTATGGTCAGGGTGGCAAATCAGAATGAGGGGATCCCGCTCTATTTCCACGCAGGCGAAGCGGCTGGTGTCGATAGGAATGTAGTCTGACAGCAAGGCAAAGCTAATGCTGCCCTCGTCTAATTGTTGCAAGACTCGCTTTGATCCGCCAATCTTAAGGGACAACTTATAGTGGGGATAGTCACGCTTAATCTTAGCCAAGAGGGAGGGCAAGAAGCTAGACGAGATACAAGAAGTAGCCCCTATCATCAGGTCCTGGTGCTGGCGGTCCTGGTCTTGGACTTCCTTGATCTCTTGTAGGGCTTGCTGGTAGGAGGCTAGAATCTGCTGGGCGGCTTCATAGAAGAGCTGGCCACAGGGCGTCAGCCGCAGCCCCTTCTTATCACGGACGATAAGTTGGCAGTCCAACTCTTCTTCTAGGCGTCGCAGTTGCTTAGTGACATTAGGTTGGGAGACATAGAGTTCTTGGGCGGCCTTGGTGAAATTCTGGCAGTCCACTAGGGTCACGAATAGCTTTAATTTATCCAGATTCATTGTCCACACTCCCTTTCAATTCTATTATAATTGCTCCGACAGTCTTTGACTAGCCTTTTATAACCAAAAGTTATGATAGCGGTCTAAAAGGATATTAGACGCCCCCTCCTAACTAGTGTAGACTTAAGTTAACGTCGACGAGTTATTATTCACACACTAATAGAAAAGGAGTCTTATCATGGGAACCACCAAACCAACATCAAAAGCATCCTGGTTGGGGCTTGTCTTGGCAATCACCGTATTCTTCGGCATTGTCTTCATGCCACCAATCGAAGGCTTAGCCGTACCAGCTCAACGTAGCTTGGCTATCTTCTTATCCGCCCTCATCCTCTGGATTGCTAAACCTATTCCAATCTACCAAACTTCCATTATCGCCGTCCTCTTACTCCCTCTGATTGGCGTAGTCGAGAAGCAAAAGGAAGCCTTCGGCACTCTGGGTTACGATATTATCTGGCTCATGGTAGCCGCCTTCGTCTTAACTTCTGCTATCAGCGAAACCAACTTGGGTAAACGCATTGCCCTATCTATGGTGGTCAAATTCGGCCGGACCCGGGTGCAGACCTTAGCCGTCCTCTTAGCCGTCAACTTCATATTGGCCTTCTTCGTGCCATCTACTACCGCCCGCGCTTCATTGATCTTGCCTATCTCGATCGTGCTCTTGGAAGTCTATCAAGAACTACCGGGCCAATCCAAGTTCGGCAAACTTATGATGCTACAAAACGTACAGAACAACGCCTTCGCCACTTCCATGGTTATGACCGCGACTTCTGCGCAAGTCATCGCCATCGGCTTCATCAACAAACAAGCTGGGGCTAACCTAGGTTATATGGACTGGTTGATTGCGTCCTTGCCACAAGCCCTCCTTACCGCTATTCTGGTCTTCCTAATCGGGGTTAAACTCTTCAAGATTGACAAGGAAGGCGGCCAAGAAGCCCTGGCAAATGTCAAGGCGACACTAGCTAAACAGTTAGATGAGTTAGGTCCGCTTAGCTCAGCTGAGAAGCGTGTCGGCATCATCTTCCTCATTACCCTCATCCTTTGGGCCACTGGGGACTTACAAAAATCCCTCTTTGGATTCTCTATCTCAACTGAACAAACAGCTGTCTTAGCTATGTTGCTCTGCTTGCTGCCACACGTGGGCGTCTTGACCTGGAAACAAGCCAAAATCAAATGGGATCTGATGATCTTCTCAGCCGGTGCTTATGCTGTAGGGAATGCTTTCGACAACACTGGCGGGGCCGAATGGTTAATCAAGGGCCTAGTGGATGCTATCGGCTTGGATAAGCTAGATCACTCACTGATTGCCATTATCTTAATCTTCATCACCGTCTTCAGCCACCTGATCTTCACCAGCAAGACCGTCCGGACCACCATTCTGATTCCGGCTATTATCTCCATCGCCATGACCGTGGGTATGAACCCTGTCAGCCTAGCCTTGGCTTGCTCGCTAGGGATTGCGACGACCATTACCTTGCCACCACACTCCAAGGTCAATACCCTCTACTTCGGGACTGGCTACTTCTCTGTCCTCGATGAACTCAAGTTTGGCCTCTTAGCCTGCTTCGTTCACTCTAGCGTCATCTGCGTCCTCTACTTCGCATGGCTCCAATTCGTCTATAAATAGAAGGTGAAAACATTGAAAAAGAAAGTCATTGTGGCCATCGCCGATGGCCTGGGCGACCGTCCTATTTCAGCCTTTGACGGTTTAACCCCTCTCCAATACGCCAAGACTCCTCATCTGGACCAGTTAGCAACTGAGGGCATGACCGGGATTATGGACCCGATTGCTCCCGGCATCACCGTGGGAACCGATATGGGCCACCTGATTCTCTTCGGTAATCCACCCCAACACTATCCTGGCCGTGGCCCTCTAGAGGCTGCCGGGGTGGGCATGGACCTGGAACCAGGTGACGTGGCCTTCCGCTGTAACTTCGCCACCCGCGACGACCAAGGCATCGTCGTGGACCGACGGGCTGGCCGTATTCGGGCCCGGACGGCAGAATTAAGTACTGTCCTCTCCTCTATTCGCCTGGAGGATGTCCAGTTCCTCTTCAAAGAAGCCACCGAACACCGGGGCGTCCTGGTCATGCGGGGACCTGGCCTCAGCGCCCAAGTCACCGACACCGACCCTAAGGCCCCTAACGATGGCTCCCCTATGAAGCTAGCCCAGCCTAAAGACCATAGCCCTGAAGCAGCTAAGACCGCCCGTCTGCTCAACGACTACCTGCAGACTATTTACCCGCTGCTCAAGGACCATGAAGTCAACCAAGAGCGGCGCCGGCATGGCCTACTGCCAGCCAATACCGTTATTACCCGTGGTGCTGGCCAGTTCTCTAATATTGACAAGGTAGGCCAGATCTATGGCTTCAAGGCTGCCGTCGTGGCGGGGGAAGACACCGTTCTAGGGGTCGGCCATTTGACCGGCTACGACACCTTCAAAGATCCTAGCTTCACCGGTAACATGGACACCAATGCCCTGCTCAAGGCCCAAAAAGCCATTGAACTAATTGAGGACTATGACCTGGTCTATGTCCATCTTAAGGTCACCGATGTGATGGGCCATGACAATGAGCCCACCAAGAAGGCCCAAGGCATCGAACTCTTCGACCAATTAGTAGGCTACTTGATGGACCACCGCCCAGACCAAACCCTGATTGCCCTTTGTGCCGACCACTCCACCCCATGTGAGAAAGGCGAACACAGTGGCGAGCCCGTGCCAATCCTAATCTCCGGCCCAGGCGTCCGCCGAGATGCCGTCACGGTCTACGATGAAGTTACCTGCGCTAGCGGAGCCCTCAACCGCATTAGTGGCCACGACTTCGTCTGGAGCCTGCTGGATTATCTGGAAGTTATTCCTAAGCAGGGGAATTAAGAAAAATAGAAATATGCCCAGTGCAATTGACTTGCGCTGGGCTTGTTTTGTTAGGGATTGGTGGGGGGCTTGTTCATGGGCGGAGCCAGTCCATTGATCTACCTAACTATGACTTGGGTTAGCGAGGTTAGGCACCTTTATCATATGAATATATATGTTGTATGTTTAGTTTTAAGCGGTGGAATCCTTTTTTTCGGGATGAGTAGAGTCTTCGAACTTTTCTTTAATCTCCGAAAATAGTTCTCTATCAGACTCCACAATAATCCTGTCTCCTATTTTCCCCATTGTATCACTATCCTCACAAATTAACTTTTTGATCTTGTTCTGTACCTTAAAATACTTTCTTCAAAATAGTATACCGCCGCTCAAGTATCATAATACCTGTGCGGCGGTATCTTAGTTCGCGAATAGAGCCAGGTTCTGGCCTTCGGACATTTTTGCGATGTTTATAATATTCAGTCTGTTTTTTTCCTGCTCGTTCCAAGGTCTTTGCGGCCCCGCCCCAACCATGCGATACAAAACAAATCAGGAAATTACATCTGTCTCCTATCGCTGTCACACCTTTCTCGTGTTCTAAATCTCATCCTATTATATTTCCTTCACAACCTTAGTGAAAATCAGATGAGTGAAAATATCATCAACTTCCTTGGCGATTTCCCTTGAATCCACAAGTGTACCAAGCTCAATATTTCCTTCTTGTCCGTGATAGGATAAGTTTGCTGATGTAATTAGTGTTTGTTGTTCATCAACTGAAATCACCTTTGCGTGTAAAGCGGCCATAGAATCATTACTTCCCGCAAAATTGTATATATGCAAAAATCTTCCTTTGTACCGGCAAAGTTTATCTAAGCCTTTTTGGTTCTCGATGTTATTCACAAAGAATTTCACATAAACACCCTTTTGGCTTTTCTCAATAAGGACATCAACAAGGTCAGCAAAGTATCCGGACAGCGAATATCCCGTAATCAAAACACTTCGTTTTGCTCCCCGGATCAGCCCTTCAACAGTGTTCTTTGTTGATTTTGCTCTTACAGAAAAAGATGGAGGTACCGTAGTTACTAATGAAGCAGATACAGTCTTTTCTTCGGCAGAGGCCGCTGTAACTAATTGATATATCTCTTCTGCTTGTTTCTGAGACAAGGAAGGGTATCGTTTCATTATTTGCGGAATAGATTGTTTTGTATTCGCGATTCTGTCCGCTTCAATTTGACCAAGTAAAATATCTAAATTCACATTTCCAGTTGACATAGCTCACACACCAACTCTCTGAAATACGACTCTCGTTCGCGACTTGCAATGGGGACTACAAAGCCACGATCAAGCATACGGTTTCCATTTTCACAGGCTGTTTCAGAAATCATACAACAGGAATGGCAGGCTGCTCCGTTAAGGTTATTTCCAGCCGGAGCATTGCTCATACATTCTGGATCATTAGTGCAGAGAAGCGCCTCTTGGAATGCATCTTTCATCAAAGGAACTAATTTACCAATGTTACCTAGCTCTACTAAGCCTCCTAATGACCCTTCCTTGTCAGCACTTCCTGTGTACAGGAGAATTCCAGTCATTTTTTCACTAAAGTAGATTCTTTCTCGTATTGCCGAAGATGAATATCCAGATGCCATCGACATTTGCTTAATTAGCAAATGTGCGAAAGTATGCATTAAAACATAGGTTGCATTTCTCTTTACATTTAATGTCCAACCTTTAGCATTGCAGAACTCTTCATAGCACTCTTCGTATCTCTGGGAAAGTGCCTTTACTGACGGAATACCAAGCCACTTCTCTAATGTCTCTTTATTAAACTCGATGAAAACACCTTCGCCATTGACCTCGGCCGCCGGCAACCATTTTTCACTCTTTCCTTTATTAAGATAAACAACATTAGCTTGGACATCTGCATCCGGATCAGGTGCATCTACACGAGTGAATCCAAGCAATACTTTCACTTCACGAAGGCGAGTGATTCTGATAACCCTACTAAAATAGGATTTCAGATATGCTGGCAAACTGCCCTCCTCTGCTTTGAAGTGTTTTTTATTAGAAGCATAAGCAGGATCATTATGATGAGTGATAGCATCATACTCCATCTGCTTAATTTCTTTGAACTCTGTTATATTACTCAATCTACGAGTTAGGGCTTCATCAAACTCCGCGCGAGTATATTTTTCAGCAAAATACTTTTTATATGCGGCAGTTACACCATCATCTCCCATTACATCCTTCAAAAGTTCAATATCATGAAGATGTTCATCGACTAAATTGTATAAAGGATTAACCCACGGCGGAATAGAAATAGCACTCCTGCTTACAGAGAAATAGACATTTGATGCACCTCTCTGTGATGGGATTACCTTTTTATCACATCTTTCATTTCTTGATCTCGGACGGAAAGGATGATGACCTGTACAGCGCAATTCGCTAAAGTTATCTTCTTGCGTAGCTCCACTCATGCTTCTTTTAGCACCACACAGTTCACACTCAACCCACATATCCGCAAGCGTTGAAGTATTTCCTGTCGAGTACATTTTTAACTTTCCTTTGCAGTTGGTCGCGCCACGATGAACCCACCAACTCCACGGAAAATCATCCATGTGTCCGTTTTCGCAAATAGTAATAAATCGAGACGGATATGCAGGTTTGTGGCAATCCGGACAAGTAACTCCGAACCTCAAATACCTTTCCAAATCAAAGTTATCCCGTGCATCGAAAAGACGACCACACTTCAAATTTGAACACACATGAATGGAAGGGAAAGAAATTACCGGCACATCACCAGAACATGAAGTTCGAGGCATATAAAAGCAGTCAACACCAAGATAGGAAGCCAATCTTCCGTCAATAATTTTCTTGCCCTTTTCTTTCCAATAGTTAATATCAAGTACCGTTACCGAATCCTTGACAGCATCAACAATCGCGCCTGGGCCGAATGTTGTAATAATTTGGTTAGGGCGCAGTTCGCCCAATTTGTTGTTATCGTATCCTGCCATCTTACTCCTCCGTGTAATAGAACATATTTGCCGCGTTTTCCACTTCACGCATAGAGCTTAGTGTAGCCTTCTCGGTATCCTTACATGACTGTCCATAATAATTCATAAGGCGGTTATATTTATCAGTTCCAAAAACATAGT
>ERZ773009.158-NODE-158-length-49415-cov-11.556017_pt1 | contig 49415 bp, 42 predicted proteins | sample MGYA00580663_ERZ773009 | MGnify/ENA primary metagenome ERZ773009 (study PRJEB29015, sample SAMEA2737969) | human oral metagenome | biome: human oral; feature: human-associated habitat; material: dental | place: China | collected 2026 ... | reverse complement strand
GAAAGGTTTATGCTATCTGGATTCCGATTGATAATACAATTGCATCAGCGTTTGCGACTGTAGTATCTAGCAATAAAGACGCTAAAAAACCTATATACCCAAGTGCGACTGCTATGGTAGAAGAAGGTGGACTAGCATCAGTTGTTGTTGATCAACATGACCTTGGAGTTGCAACAGGAAAAATGGCTGCTAAAATCTTGAAAGGTGCAAAACCAGAAGAAACACCAGTTGAAATTTTTAATAAAGGTAAGTCAGTCATCAATAAGAAGAATGCCAAAGAACTTGGAATTACTGTACCAGAAGATGCCCTCAAAGAAGCTGGACAAGTGATTGAGTAAGGAAGGAGACTTAAAAACTCAAGCCTTAGTTGAGTGGCAAGTTTTAATACAAAGTTAGGATAGAATATGATTATTTCGATTATTTCACAAGGTCTTTTCTGGTCCATTTTGGGTCTGGGAATCTTTATGACCTTTAGGATTTTGAATTTTCCAGATATGACAACAGAAGGCAGCTTTCCTCTGGGAGGGGCTGTTGCTGTCACTTTGATTACTAAGGGCGTTAATCCACTAATTGCAACTTTGATTGCTATTTTAGCTGGATGTTTGGCTGGTTTTGCAACGGGCTTGCTTTATACCAAAGGAAAAATTCCGACTCTGCTGTCTGGAATTTTGGTTATGACCTCATGCCATTCCTTAATCCTTATGATCATGGGAAGAGCCAATCTGGGGCTACTAGGGGCAAAAAAGATTCAAGACTTTCTTCCTTTTTCAGAGGAAATGAATCAAATCTTTCTAGGCCTAATTTTTGTAGTTCTGGTAATTCTAGCTTTGCTTTTCTTTCTTGATACCAAGCTAGGCCAGGCCTACATTGCTACTGGGGACAATCCTGATATGGCCAGAAGTTTTGGGATTAATACTGGTCGGATGGAGCTGATGGGCTTGGTGCTGTCCAATGGAGTGATTGCCCTAGCTGGAGCTTTGATTGCCCAGCAAGAAGGTTATGCGGATGCTTCAAGAGGGATTGGAGTCATTGTTATCGGTTTGGCCAGCTTAATCATTGGAGAGGTTCTCTTTAAGAGTCTTACTTTGGCTGAAAGACTGATGACGATTGTGGTAGGTGCGATTGCTTATCAATTTCTGATTTGGGCGGTTATCGCTTTAGGCTTTAATACCAGCTACCTACGCCTCTACAGTGCGGTGATTTTGGCAATCTGCCTCATGATTCCCACGCTTAAAAATAAATTCTTTAAAGGAGTCACATTAAGCAAATGACAGCAATTGTAGAATTAAAAAATGCCACAAAAGTTGTAAATAATGGTTTAGATGAAGAAAAAGTCATTTTGAATGATGTGTCTCTCCAAATCCATGAGCATGACTTTATTACTATTCTAGGTGGAAATGGAGCCGGAAAATCAACCCTTTTTAACGTAATTGCTGGGACCTTACCTTTAACCAGTGGTAGTATCCATATCTTGGGTGAAGATGTGACACATTATTCTCCAGAAAAAAGAGCAAAATACCTTTCTCGAGTTTTTCAAGATCCAAAAATGGGGACAGCGCCTCGTATGACTGTTGCTGAAAATCTCCTGATTGCTAAGTTTCGAGGAGAGAGAAGAGGTCTTTTTCCTCGCCGATTGAACCATTATAAAGAAGAATTCCAAGCGACTATTGATAAAATTGGCAATGGCCTAGAAAAGCATTTGGATACAGCAATTGAGTTCCTATCAGGTGGTCAAAGACAGGCCCTAAGTCTTTTAATGGCGACACTCAAACGTCCTGAACTTTTGCTACTGGATGAGCATACAGCAGCTTTGGACCCTAAGACTAGTGTGGCTTTAATGGAGTTAACAGACGATTTTGTCCAAAAAGACCAGTTGTCTGCTCTTATGATTACTCATCATATGGAAGATGCACTTAAGTACGGCAATCGCTTGATTGTTATGAAGGATGGTCAGATTATTCAGGATCTTAAGCAAGAAGAAAAAGCTCAAATGACCATTTCAGATTATTATAGTTTATTTGAATAGAAAAATGCTGATTTGAGGCCTAAAAGGTTCTCCAATTAGCTTTTTATTTTGCAAAAAATATTATAAAAAAACAATGTAAACGCTTGCTTTTTTAAAGATAAAAGAGTACACTAATAGTGAATAAAAGATAGGTGGGAAATTAAGAATTTTGATATTCTTCTTTCCTTCTTTAAACGTTTCATTCCTTTGATAAGGAATGCATGGCTTAGCAAATAGAAAGGACTGATTCCAATGGGTTTCAGAAATTCAAATCTGTTTTAAGTTATCTATATTTTAGCTTATGTCCTTGTTTACTGATTTGTTGTTCGTCTTTGTTGGAGGTATTGTTAAAAAATATCTGAACTGAATTATCTCTTGTGGCGATTGCAGATTGTTGCTATGGAAAATCAGAGTTTAAAATGAGAAAAAAACCTCAGAGAGCAACAATGAAGAGAGAAGCTTTTCAATGGTTTTCGGACTTCGAATTATACAATCGTCATTGCTTTTGTACGATAAAATATATTTTCTTATTAGATCGATATAAAAGAAAATCATTCTTTAGGGCTATAAAAGATTGAATCAATCATTAAGTAAATTGTTTGTCTGTAGCTTTTAGCTACCTCAGTTGCTTCGTTAATAATCAGTAAACAAGACGCACTCCTGGCTATTCCGTTTTAAATGGATGCCAGGAGCTTTTTATTTTTGTTGCCAAAATAGGGGAAATTTGCTAGAATATTAAGTAATTAAATAGCAATCCGCAAGACCAGTAACCTAGGGGAAGTTTAACAGGGAGGGGAGCCAGCGACTGAGAGCTCTCTAGATGAAAGCTAGGCGAATTCACTTGCTTTAGGATTGGTAATTAAGGTCTGGCTTGCCAGATAAAAAACGGATGGTACCGCGTGTCAACGCTCCGCTTCGGTGTGAGTGAGACCGCGGTTTTTATTTTTGGAGGAACTATGTCAACAATTGAAGAACGATTGCAGAGTCTGCGTGAGGAAACTTTAGCCCAATTGCAGACCATTACTCTGGAAAATGCTAAGGATATGCAGGAGCTGAAAGTATCTGTCCTAGGGAAAAAAGGAAGTCTTACTGAGATTCTCAAAGGGATGAAGGATGTTTCTGCTGAGATGCGCCCTATTATCGGGAAGCACGTCAATGAAGCACGAGATGTGCTGAATGCAGCCTTTGAGGAAGCAGCTCAAATCTTGGAAGAGCAGAAAGTCGCAGCCCAGCTGGCCAATGACGCCTTGGATGTAACCCTGCCAGGTCGTAAGATTCCAGCTGGAAATCGCCATATTTTGACCCAAACGAGTGAAGAAATCGAAGATATCTTTATCGGTATGGGCTATCAGGTTGTGGATGGTTTTGAAGTTGAGTCAGATTACTATAACTTTGAGCGGATGAATCTACCTAAGGACCACCCAGCACGGGATATGCAGGACACTTTCTACATTACAGAAGAGATCCTCTTGCGTACTCACACTTCTCCTGTCCAAGCTCGTGCCATGGATGCTCATGACTTTAGCCAAGGGCCACTCAAGATGATCTCTCCGGGACGTGTTTTCCGTCGTGATACAGACGATGCGACTCACTCTCACCAGTTTCACCAGATTGAAGGTCTGGTCGTAGGGGAAAATATCTCTATGGCTGATTTGCAAGGAACCTTGCAGCTGATTATTCAAAAAATGTTTGGTGCAGATCGTAAGATTCGTCTGCGTCCATCTTACTTCCCATTCACAGAGCCATCTGTCGAAGTGGACGTATCTTGCTTTAAGTGTGGTGGTGCCGGCTGTAATGTCTGCAAGAAGACTGGCTGGATCGAAATCATGGGAGCTGGAATGGTGCACCCAAGTGTCTTGGAAATGAGTGGCATCGATTCGGAGAAATATTCTGGCTTTGCCTTTGGTCTCGGTCAGGAGCGGGTAGCTATGCTTCGCTACGGTATCAACGATATTCGTGGCTTCTACCAAGGCGATGTGCGTTTTTCACAGCAGTTCAAGTAAGAAGTCAGTAGAATAGGACTTGATTTGAACAATCCCATCACGACAAGCCTGATTAGCAATGTTTGCGAGTTTGAAATGCGTAGAAAAGGTGTTCAGCAGTTTAGCTGCCTATAAGACAAATTTTAGCTGGGAAGCTTACTCTCAGCCGCTTCTGAGAAAGGAGTGCCCTATGTTAGTTAGAGTTCGGCCAGAGGAACTGGATATTTTGCGGGACTTGGAAGTGCAGACCTACCAAGAAACTTTTGGTCCTTTCATCAAGCAGGAAGATTTGGAACATTATTTTGCCCACGAGCTGGCGCGTGAAAGGCTGGAGCGGGAGTTGGCAAATCCTGAGTCTGATCATTATTTTGTACTGGACAAGGAGCAAAAAATCGCTGGTTTTCTCAAGTGTAACTGGGGTCAGGCCCAGACAGAGCAGGAGTTGGAAGATTCCTTTGAAATTCAACGAATTTATGTGCTTGCCTCCCATCAGGGCCTCGGCTTGGGCAAGGAAATGTTTGAATTTGCCCTAGAAGAAGCTGAGAAACGTGGCTTTAGCTGGGCTTGGCTAGGCGTTTGGGAAAGAAATTTCAAGGCGCAGAATTTTTACTTTAAATATGGCTTTGAAAGGTTTAGCCAGCATGAATATATCACTGGTGACACAGTCGATATTGACTGGCTTTTAAGGAAGAAATTAAATTAAAAAGACGATAACATCGCTGTTTATTGGTCCTTTAGTGAAAACAGAAATTTATAGAGAGGAATCAAATACGACCGAAAATTGAATGGACTGGCTTTGTCTATGAAGTCAGAGTTAGGTCTGGTCGGTCGTAAAATCATACATATGTTAGTTAGTTATAAATGGTTAAAAGAGCTGGTTGATTTGGATGTGACGAGCGCCGAGCTGGCGGAGAAAATGTCCACAACTGGTATTGAAGTAGAAGGAGTCAGCTCGCCAGCTGAAGGTCTTTCGAAAATTGTTGTCGGAGAAGTTCTGAGCTGCGAGGATGTACCTGAAACCCACTTGCACCTCTGTCAGGTCAATGTCGGTGAAGAGGAACCTCGCCAGATTGTCTGTGGCGCACCGAATGTCCGTGCTGGAATCAAGGTTATGGTGGCTGTACCAGGCGCTCGCATTGCGGATAATTATAAGATTAAAAAAGGGAAAATCCGTGGGCTAGAGTCACTGGGCATGATTTGCTCTCTGGGCGAACTGGGAATTTCGGATTCTGTTGTGCCAAAGGAATTTGCGGATGGCATTCAAATTTTGCCAGATAGTGCTGTACCAGGAGATGAGGTTTTCCCTTATCTAGACCTGGATGATGAGATTATCGAGCTTTCTATCACACCTAATCGGGCTGATGCTTTGTCTATGCGTGGGGTAGCGCACGAAGTAGCAGCTATCTATGATAAGCCTGTTCATTTCAAAGAATTTCCTTTGACTGAAGGGGATAAAGAGGCTGCAGCTAGCTTGTCCGTTGTCATTGAAAGCGAAAAAGCGCCGTTTTATGCAGCTCGCATTTTGGACAATGTGAGCATTGCTCCAAGTCCTCAGTGGCTGCAAAATCTCCTCATGAACGAAGGAATCCGTCCGATTAACAATGTAGTGGACGTGACTAACTACATCCTGCTCTACTTTGGTCAGCCAATGCATGCCTTTGATTTGGACACATTTGAGGGTGACCAGATTGGTGTGCGGGAAGCGCGTGCTAGTGAGAAGCTGGTGACGCTGGACGGCGAAGAGCGTGAACTAGAAGTCGGAGATTTAGTCATTACTGTGGCAGACAAGCCAGTAGCCCTTGCAGGCGTTATGGGCGGAGCAGCGACGGAAATCTCTAGCAAGTCTACTCGTGTCGTTCTGGAAGCGGCTGTCTTCAATGGCAAGTCAATCCGTAAGACAAGCAGCCGTCTGGGCTTGCGTTCTGAGTCTTCTTCGCGCTTTGAAAAAGGGATTAACCTTGCTACGGTAACTGAAGCTCTAGATGCTGCTGCAAGCATGATTGCTGACTTGACTGGTGCCACTGTTCATGCTGGCATTGTCCAAGCAGGACAGTTAGATACGACTGATAAGCAGGTTTCGACTAGCCTTTCAGATGTCAACCGAGTTCTTGGAACAGATTTGACTTATGCGGATATTGAAGATATTTTCCGTCGTCTAGGCTTTGGTCTTAGCGGATCTGCGGATTTCTTCACAGTCAGCGTGCCTGCTCGTCGCTGGGATGTTAGTATTCCAGCAGATCTTTACGAGGAAATTGCTCGTATTTATGGATACGACCGCTTGCCAGTTTCCCTGCCTCAAGATGCTGGAACGGCTGGCGAATTGACGGCTACTCAGAAGCTACGTCGCAAGGTTCGGACGGTGGCTGAAGGAGCAGGTCTGACAGAGATTATTTCCTATGCTTTGACCACGCCAGAAAAAGCTGTCGAATTTACGCTCAATCCTACAAATCTGACGGAGCTTATGTGGCCTATGACAAGGGAGCGCAGTGTTCTTCGCCAAAATATGCTCTCAGGTATGTTGGATACTGTCAGCTACAATGTTGCTCGTAAAAATAAGGATTTAGCCCTTTATGAAATTGGGAAAATCTTTGAACAAACAGGCAATCCGAAGGAAGAATTGCCTAATGAAATCAATAGTTTTGCCTTTGCCTTAACTGGCTTGGTAAGTGAAAAGGATTTCCAAACGCCAGCGACTCCTGTGGACTTCTTCTACGCTAAGGGTGTGGTTGAAGCGCTCTTTGACCGCTTGGGATTAGAAGCTGATTATCAAGCAGCTGACCAGCTTAAGAGTCTTCATCCAGGTCGGACAGCGCTGATTTCGATCAAGGGTCAACCAGTGGGTTATGTTGGGCAGGTTCATCCAGTGACGGCTAAGACTTATGACATTCCAGAAACCTATGTGGCCGAGCTCAATCTGACGGCTATTGAGGCGAGTCTTGAGCCAGAACAGCCTTTTGTAGAAATCACTAAATTCCCAGCTGTTAGTCGCGATGTGGCTTTGTTGCTCAAAGCAGAAATCAGCCACAGACAGGTGGTGGAAGCGATTCAAGCTGCTGGAGTGAAACGTTTGACGGATATCAAGCTCTTTGATATCTTCTCAGGTGAAAAGCTGGGTGTTGGCCTCAAGTCTATGGCTTACACACTGACCTTCCAAAATCCAGAAGATAGCCTGACTGATGATGAAGTGGCTAAATACATGGAAAAAATCCAAAAATCATTGGAAGAAAATGTCGGAGCAGAAGTAAGGTAGTAAACGATTCCCCAGTCTTTTGGCTGGGGATAATTTTGTGTGAAAGTAAAAGTTAGTTTTATAATTATAGATTGTCAAAATTATATTATTTCTTGAGTTTTTAAACATTTAGAGTTACAATGATATTAATATAATATTCGACGAGGTGAACATATGAACGGAAAAATATTAGGGCTCGATATCGGTGTGGCTTCTGTGGGCGTGGGAATTATAGACAAAGAAACTGGTGAAATTATCCATGCTAGTTCACGGATTTTCCCAGCGGCTACTGCTGACAGTAATGTCGAGAGACGAGGATTTCGCCAAGGGCGGAGACTAGGACGCAGAAAGAAACATCGAAAAGTGCGCCTAGCCGATTTATTTAGTGATGCGGGGCTTATAACAGATTTTTCACAAGTATCTATCAATTTAAATCCATACGAACTACGCGTCAAGGGATTAAATGAAAAATTAACTAATGAAGAATTATTCATTGCTTTGAAAAATATTGTCAAAAGGAGAGGGATTAGTTATCTTGACGATGCTAACGAAGATGGTGAGTCTTCTTCCTCAGAGTATGGCAAGGCTGTTGAAGAAAATAGAAAGCTTCTAGCAGATAAAACACCGGGACAGATTCAGCTGGAACGTTTTGAGAAATACGGACAGGTTCGAGGTGATTTTACTATTGAAGAAAATGGGGAAAAACACCGTCTGCTTAATGTGTTTTCTACCTCAGCTTATAAAAAAGAAGCAGAGCGAATCTTGACAAAGCAGCAAGACTATAATCAAGATATCACTGATGAATTTATTCAGGCTTATTTAACGATTTTAACTGGAAAACGTAAGTATTACCATGGACCAGGGAATGAAAAGTCTCGGACGGATTATGGACGCTTCAGAACAGATGGAACAACTCTGGATAATATTTTTGGTATTTTGATTGGAAAATGTACTTTTTATCCAGAGGAATATAGAGCTGCTAAAGCTTCTTATACGGCACAGGAATTTAACTTACTCAATGATTTGAACAATCTAACTGTTCCAACAGAAACTAAGAAGCTTAGTGCGGAGCAGAAGAAACAGATTATTGAATATGCAAAAGGAGCTAAAACTTTAGGTGCTGCTACTTTGTTGAAGTATGTAGCAAAATTGATTGACGCGTCAGTGGACGATATTAAGGGCTATCGGATTGATAAAAGTGAAAAACCAGAAATGCATACTTTTGATATTTATCGAAAAATGCAAACATTGGAAACGGTTGATGTTGAGAAACTATCTAGAGAAGTTTTAGATGAGCTTGCTCATATCCTCACACTCAATACGGAACGTGAAGGAATCGAAGAAGCGATTAAAGTATCATTTATCAAAGGAGAATTTGAACAAGATCAGATTGCTGAATTAGTCTCATTTAGAAAGTCTAATAGTTCCTTGTTTGGAAAAGGTTGGCATAATTTTTCAATCAAATTGATGATAGAGTTGATTCCAGAGCTGTATGAAACATCTGAAGAGCAAATGACAATTCTTACTCGATTAGGTAAACAAAAAACAAAGGTAACATCAAAACGAACCAAGTATATTGATGAAAAGGAATTGACCGAAGAAATTTATAATCCAGTAGTTGCTAAATCAGTCAGGCAAGCAATTAAAATCATAAATCTTGCTACAAAGAAATATGGTGTCTTTGATAATATCGTTATTGAAATGGCGCGTGAAAATAATGAAGAGGATGCAAAGAAAGACTATGTGAAGCGTCAAAAAGCCAATGAAGATGAGAAAAATGCTGCAATGGAAAAAGCAGCTCATCAATATAATGGAAAAAAAGAACTACCAGATAATGTCTTTCAAGGGCATAAGGAATTGGCGACAAAGATTCGACTCTGGCATCAGCAGGGAGAAAAATGTTTATATACTGGAAAAAATATTCCAATCAGCGATTTAATTCACAATCAATATAAATATGAGATTGATCATATTTTGCCACTATCTCTTTCATTTGATGATAGTTTAGCAAATAAGGTACTAGTTTTAGCAACAGCCAATCAAGAGAAAGGACAGCGCACACCATTTCAAGCTTTGGATAGTATGGATGATGCATGGTCTTATCGAGAATTTAAGTCCTATGTCAAAGCCTCTAAGGCACTCAGTAATAAAAAGAAAGATTACTTGCTCAATGAGGAAGACATTAACAAAATTGAAGTCAAACAAAAATTTATTGAGCGCAATCTAGTTGATACTCGCTATTCTTCTCGAGTAGTTTTAAATGCTCTTCAGGATTTTTATAAATTAAATGATTTTGATACCAAAATTTCAGTGGTGCGCGGACAATTTACTTCTCAACTTAGGAGAAAGTGGCGTATTGATAAATCACGTGAAACTTATCACCATCATGCAGTCGATGCATTAATTATCGCGGCCTCCTGCCAATTAAGACTTTGGAAAAAGCAGAGTAATCCTCTAATTTCGTACAAGGAAAACCAATTTGTGGATTCTGAAACAGGGGAGATTATTTCATTGACTGACGATGAGTACAAAGAATTAGTATTTAGAGCCCCTTATGATCATTTTGTTGATACGGTAAGCAGCGAAAAATTCGAAGAACGTATTTTATTTTCCTATCAAGTGGATTCAAAATATAATCGTAAGATTTCTGATGCAACAATTTATGCAACGAGAAAAGCGAAATTAGGTAAAGATAAGTCAGAGGAAACTTATGTATTGGGTAAGATTAAAGATATATATACTCAAACGGGCTATGACGCTTTCATAAAGCTCTATAAAAAGGATAAAAGTAAATTCCTGATGTACCATAAGGATCCAATAACCTTTGAAAAAGTCATTGAGGAGATTTTAAAAACGTATCCTGATAAGGAGATAAATGAAAAAGGAAAAGAAGTTGCTTGCAATCCTTTTGAGAAATATAGACAGGAAAATGGTCCTATTCGAAAATATAGCAAAAAAGGAAAAGGTCCAGAAATTAAGAGCCTGAGATACTATGATAACAAATTAGGGAATCATATAGATATTACCCCAGATAATAGTGAGAATCAGGTTATATTACAATCTTTGAAACCATGGCGTACGGATGTCTATTTTAATCATAAGAAAAAAATATATGAATTGATGGGATTAAAATATTCAGATTTATCTTTTGAAAAAGGAAGTGGGAAATATAAAATATCTTTGGATAAGTATAATATTATTAAAAAGAAAGAAGGTGTACACGAGGAATCAGAATTTAAATTTACACTCTATAAGAATGATTTGATTTTAATAAAAGATTTAGAAAAGAACGAACAACAATTATTCCGTTATAATTCAAGAAACGATACCTCGAAACACTATGTTGAATTGAAACCCTATGATAAAGCTAAATTTGAGGGGAATCAGCCTCTAATGGCTTTATTTGGGAATGTTGCTAAAGGAGGACAGTGCTTGAAAGGTTTAAACAAAGCGAATATCTCCATCTACAAAGTTCAAACAGATGTTTTAGGGAATAAACGTTTTATCAAAAAAGAGGGTGATGCTCCAAAACTCGAATTTTAAAATAATCTTTAAAAAGAGTTGCAAATAGCTCTGCAATATATTATAATAGCAATTGTAAGGGACGCCTTACACAGTTACTTAAATCTTGCAGAAGCTACAAAGATAAGGCTTCATGCCGAAATCAACACCCTGTCTCTTGGCGGGGTGTTTTCGTGTTGTAAAGGGGAAATTTATGACTTGGAGAATTGTACATGTATGTCAAAGTGAAAAAATGAGGTTAAAACTAGATAATCTCTTAATCAAGAAAATGGGAGAAGAATATACCATTCCTTTGAGTGATATTTCTATCATAGTGGCAGAAGGAGGAGATACAGTTGTAACGCTTCGTTTACTAAGTGCTCTAAGTAAATACAATATTGCTTTAGTCGTTTGTGACAATGAGCATCTGCCAACCGGTATCTATCATTCTCAAAATGGGCATTTCCGAGCTTATAAGAGGCTACAAGAACAATTGCTTTGGACGCAGGATCAAAAGGACAAGCTGTGGCAAATTGTTACTTATTTCAAAATTAATAACCAGCAAGATGTGTTAGCTATGTTTGAGAAGGATTTAGATTGTATTCAATTATTAGCTGACTATAAAGAACATATTGAGTTAGGCGATAAAACAAATCGAGAAGGTCATGCGGCTAAAGTTTATTTCAATGAATTATTTGGTAAAAAATTTGTGCGCGTAACCCAACAGGAAGCAGATGTTATCAATGCAGGTTTAAATTATGGTTATGCGATTATGAGAGCTCAAATGGCAAGGATTGTGGCTGGTTATGGATTAAATCCCTTGATTGGAATCTTTCATAAAAATGAATACAATCAATTTAACTTAGTAGATGATCTGATGGAACCTTTCAGGCAGATTATTGATGTATGGGTTTATCATCATCTAAGAGAAGAAGAATATTTGAAATATGAATTCCGATTAGCTTTAACAGATTTATTAAATGCAAAGATTCGTTATGGCAAGGAAAATTGCACTGTGACTGGAGCGATGGATAAATATGTGAAGGGATTTATCAAATGTATTGCGGACAAAGATACAACAAAATTTTACTGTCCAATCGTCTCAAGTTTGGAATGGAGTAAATAAGATGAGGTATGAAGCAATGAGATTGATTTGTTTTTTTGATCTTCCTATGGAAACTAATCAGGAAAAGCGAACCTACCGTAATTTTCGTAAAGAATTGATTGCAAATGGTTTTGAAATGCTCCAGTTTTCTGTATATTATCGAACTTGCCCTAATCGTAGTTTTGCTAGCAAATTCTACAAGAAATTAAAACAAAGTAATTTACCTAGTGGAAATGTTCGATTGCTGGCTGTGACGGAAAAACAGTTTTCTGAAATGGTTCTGATTATTGGTGGGAAGACGAAGCAAGAAGAAGTAGTCAGTGATAATAAGTTGGTAGTCATATGAAACTATATTTTAAGCATCCTTATAAGGAAAATCTAGCCATTAATTTTGGAAAATTTACGCAGGTTGTTGGTGAAGACCAACAGTTGAAGTATTATATTTGGCAATTATTAGTCTGGTATTTTGGTGGTAAAAAATACAACACAGAGGACTTAACACTCTTTGAACAAAGCGAGCCAGAAATTTGTACAGAAGAGATGATCATAAAAAGAAGTGAGTATAAGATTGTTTCAATTTCAAATATTCAGGAATTGATTGAGCAGATGGATTACAAAAAGGGAACAGTTGCATTTGATTTTTTAAAGTCCAAACTGGATAATCTTGAAGTGATAGAACAAATTGATTTTATCAATGATAAACTAGATCAAATATCGGCTATGGTAAATAAGCAACTCAATTTTCAAATTGGCGGTATTGATTATCATACTGAAAGTGTCTATCTGAATGTAGAACAACTGATTTTAAAATATTTTCTTCCATATTTTGGAATGGGAGATAAAAATATTTCCTTTGAATTTGTCGAAAATGAAACTAAGTTTTTAATATTCTTGGTAATGCTGCAAGAAACACTTTTAAAAACTAATCAAAAAATAATTCTGCTTTTGAGAAGTATGGATGATTATCTGACTTATCAATCTTTTGTAAAGTGTTGTGAGCACCTCCAAATGATGACAGAAAAATTTCCTAATATTTATGTAATCTCTTTTCCTTCAAATGAAGGCTACCTTTATATCAACAGAGAAAATATGGAATTTGTCAATATTATTTCTAGTTTTATAGAGCACTACTATGAATTTCGGTTTATGTATGAAAGTTTTGTACAGCGTTATCCATCCAACGAGATTCCCAATGAAGAAGAATTTTTAATTTCCTTGCAAAAAATTTCTCCTTATTTATTTAGCTCTGATGTGAAACATATGAGCCTTTCGATTTATGATATGGTTACTTTAAAAATTATGAATAGCTTATACCAATATGATAAAATTATTGATTTTAAAGCGCAGATGGCCAATCCATTGTTAATGAGCTTTTTAAAAAGTTAGACTTGACAAGCTTTTTGGGAGAATCTATAATCAGTATGTGAGTACAAAAAGCAAAATTTTTAAATTTGAGGTTTTTGTACTCTCAAGATTTAAGTAACTGTACAACCCGTTATTATGCCAGAAGCGGACACCACCTGTTTTTGTACTCTCAAGATTTAAGTAACTGTACAACAGACATCAATTTTATCATCTCTGACTTGCTGTTTTTGTACTCTCAAGATTTAAGTAACTGTACAACCTACCATTCAAGGATCAGTTTCAGGAACGAGTTTTTGTACTCTCAAGATTTAAGTAACTGTACAACAACCGATGGAAGTATTCGTTATACCAACAAGTTTTTGTACTCTCAAGATTTAAGTAACTGTACAACCTGTTCATGTAAAATTTGACATCATTGTACAGTTTTTGTACTCTCAAGATTTAAGTAACTGTACAACAAGTCTTCATCAAGATCATACTTAGTATAAGTTTTTGTACTCTCAAGATTTAAGTAACTGTACAACCTCATATTGAGAAATGGTAAATTGGATAAAGTTTTTGTACTCTCAAGATTTAAGTAACTGTACAACCTCTAATATGCTACTTCAAAGGTTACAAAAGTTTTTGTACTCTCAAGATTTAAGTAACTGTACAACAAAGGCTAACAGTTATTAAACTGACAGGTCGTTTTTGTACTCTCAAGATTTAAGTAACTGTACAACACGGCCTCAATGATGGCCGCAACACCTTGAGTTTTTGTACTCTCAAGATTTAAGTAACTGTACAACAATCTGTTAGAATGGTAGTATCAAGAATTAGTTTTTGTACTCTCAAGATTTAAGTAACTGTACAACTTGGTCTACTATCCAACACAGGCCACGCTTGTTTTTGTACTCTCAAGATTTAAGTAACTGTACAACGCGCAGCTGATATTTCAAAGCATTGCCAAGGTTTTTGTACTCTCAAGATTTAAGTAACTGTACAACTCCGAAATCCCAACACCAGCGGAATCATCAGTTTTTGTACTCTCAAGATTTAAGTAACTGTACAACCTCCTTAAATAAATAAACTAGCTAACCATAGTTTTTGTACTCTCAAGATTTAAGTAACTGTACAACAGAATGGCTCTCAAATCAACTATAACTTTAGTTTTTGTACTCTCAAGATTTAAGTAACTGTACAACCTACTTCCTGAATTTTGGCTCTCACTTTTTGTTTTTGTACTCTCAAGATTTAAGTAACTGTACAACGGGCGTTGGTCGGATGCGAAAGATATCCAGGTTTTTGTACTCTCAAGATTTAAGTAACTGTACAACCTCAGTTAAGACACCTGGTTCACTTTCACGTTTTTGTACTCTCAAGATTTAAGTAACTGTACAACTCTTGCGTTCAAAAGGTAAATGGGTCAAACGTTTTTGTACTCTCAAGATTTAAGTAACTGTACAACTAACAGAAGCTGAGTATTATCAGTATTTAGGTTTTTGTACTCTCAAGATTTAAGTAACTGTACAACTCGACTAGTCTCTTTCCAAACTTTTGAATTGTTTTTGTACTCTCAAGATTTAAGTAACTGTACAACAGCAACCCACGGATATTGGGCCATGCGAGAGTTTTTGTACTCTCAAGATTTAAGTAACTGTACAACTATATGAATTATCAGTATGATAGGCAATTTGTTTTTGTACTCTCAAGATTTAAGTAACTGTACAACTTAATGGAATGACGGTTGAAACGTTTTTTGTTTTTGTACTCTCAAGATTTAAGTAACTGTACAACTACGAGAACAGAAGCTGGCTATTTTGTTAGGTTTTTGTACTCTCAAGATTTAAGTAACTGTACAACCAGCATTACCAATTCCTTCGAGTTCTACAGGTTTTTGTACTCTCAAGATTTAAGTAACTGTACAACCTTTGTATGCTCGATTATAGAGCTCGTCTTGTTTTTGTACTCTCAAGATTTAAGTAACTGTACAACTGATGTCTACAATGCCATCCACGCTATCCAGTTTTTGTACTCTCAAGATTTAAGTAACTGTACAACAAGAAAATAACTCAACTAGAAAATAAGCTTGTTTTTGTACTCTCAAGATTTAAGTAACTGTACAACCACATGATCAACTGGAAAGTACGTTTTAGCGTTTTTGTACTCTCAAGATTTAAGTAACTGTACAACGACGACACCAAACTTTATGTCCACCATAAGGTTTTTGTACTCTCAAGATTTAAGTAACTGTACAACTAGAGCCGCCAGCATTATCAACTCTATGGAGTTTTTGTACTCTCAAGATTTAAGTAACTGTACAACAGAAGAAAGCTAAGCGGACTTGGTACTGGTCTCATAAAATTGCTTTTTATCTTGCTAACTTTATGACTGGGATGCGAGTAACGATGTGGACGAGGTTGGAAGAATTCGAAAGTGAAGATTAGAAGGAAAAGTAATCATGGAAAATTCAAACCAAATCTCCCAATGTCAGACTCTTTGGGCTAGAAATAAATATCTAGTGCTCAGTCATTCCAGTAAGATCTATCTGGAAATCCGTCAGTATCTGAAAAGTGACTTGGTGGAAGCAACACATGTCCAAGACTTGATTGATCAGGCGGTAGCCCTGCCTGAAAACCGAGGTCAGGTCTGCAATGCCTTTCAGCATGTTTGGGGCTATTTTAAGAAAAAAGCCAGCCCAGCTGAAAAAGAAAATTTTATGCTTCTTTTAGAGCGATACCAAGTAGGTCAGGTGGAGCAGGAGGTTTTGGTAGAAGCTGTGAAAGATTTGCTTAGAAAGTACCCCAATCCCTATCTGCAACAGTCGACCTTGATATTTGGGGATGATGCAGAAGGCTCGTCCATCAAGGATGACTAGCTTTGATCCTCTAGAAGAAGCAATAGATTTTACATCTCCAGTCAAGTAAGGCTGGGGAATTTTTTATTTTTAGATAAAAAAATGCTATATGATTGACAAACAAAACAGACAATTGTAGAATATAATTATAAACTACAAATGTAGAAAAAAAGGAGGAAACACTATGACTATTTCGAAAAAAGCCTTTATCGGTATTCTATCTCTGACAGCAGCAGTTTTATTGGCTGCTTGCTCAAGCAATGCTAATCAGGGAGGAAATGCTAACTCATCACAAAATACCCGAAGCCAAACATCACAGCCTGCGCAAGAACAGACTTCTTCATCCAATGCAGGTCAGACCAGCAATCTAAACGGACGCTACCAAGCAACCGACCATGATGGAGACCAACATGTCCTCGAAATCAATGGTTCGACTGGTACTTGGACTGAGACCGAGGTCGATGGCAGTAAGGAAATCAAACAGGTACAAGTAGATGCAGCGAAGCAGAGACTAATTGTCGGTGACGATGTCAAAAGCTATCGTCAAAATGGCAATCAGCTGATTGTGGACGAACTAGATGATGATCCAGACACTCTGACCTTTACCAAGCAATAAGCCGATTTTCAATCTGCTATGGGAAAGAGAAGGAGCAGGTCAGATAGTGGTCGAAACCTAGTGAAAAGAAACAAGGCAAGCTTCAGTATATGAACTGAAGCCCTTGTTTCTTTTTATTTTATGAATTTCTTTCAAGGAATGTTTCTTACTTAGGGAATCGCTATACGACTTAGTGATTTTCGTGTGAATCTAGTTACCATTAGTCTCATATGTTTTTCTAGCTTGCTTCTTTATGATATAATGATCTTTAATATCTCAAAGGAGGACAGCTTTGTTTTTAGCTTTTAAAGAGATTATCTACAGCCGTGGACGCTATCGTTTAGTGGTTGCTGTGGTCTTTCTCATTACCTATATGATTTTCTTTTTATCCAGTCTTTCCGTCGGCTTGGCTAGGCTCAATCGCTTGGCTCTGGACCAATGGCAAGCTGAGTCAATCGTCTTATCGGAGTACGCAAATAAGAATCTAGTTGCTTCGACTATCAAGGAAGAGGAGTATAGTAGCTTGCTTCAAGGGGACTCAGTCGCTGCTTTGGGACAAACGTCAGCAGTGGCCAATTATGAAGATGGCACTGATAAAATCAATGCTCAAGTTTTTGGTCTCTCTTGGGATAGTTTTCTAGCGCCAGATATTATTGAGGGACGTCCTGCTGAGAATGCTCATGAAGTCATTGCGGATAAGCGCCTGCAACAAAAAGGTGTCAAACTAGGCGACCAGCTCCAGCTCAATGGCAGTGAGCGCCTCTATCAGGTTGTTGGCTTCACAGAAGATAATAGCTTCTTTACGCAACCTGTAATTTTTATGGATTTAGATGATTTCAGGGAATTAAAGTACGGCTCTAGTCAGGTTAAGAATATCAGTGCACTTGTGGTCAAAGATAGTCAAAAGATTGAAGAAACTGGGCTTAGTCAGCTCTCTATGAGTGAGTTTATAGAAAATATCCCTGGTTATCAGCCTCAGGTTCTGACTTTTTCCTTTATGATTGGGGCCATGGTTCTGATTACCTTTTTAGTATTGGGGATTTTCATGTACATTATCACCATTCAGAAGACCCAACTTTACGGTATTATGCGGGCCCAAGGGATTGCCAGTGGGAAGATTATTGCTTCTATTTTCTGGCAGATTCTCATCCTATCCACTCTGGGAATCAGCTTAGCTGTCTTGGCTCTTTTGGGAACCCAGCTAGTCTTGCCAGCCTCTATGCCTTTTTACAGTGACTGGCGAGCTTATGCTGGCTTGATTGTCCTGATTGTTTTCATGTCACTTGCTGGCGGGCTCTTGTCCATTCATAGGGTTCTGAAAATTGACCCTATCACAGCGATTGGAGGTGAGTAAATGCCAATTATAGAACTAAAAGGGGTTACAAAAGAATATGGTCAAGGGCATACGCTGGTCCAAGCCTTGAAGCCAACTGATTTCCAACTGGAAGCTGGGCAGTTTGTAGCTATTATTGGGCCATCAGGGTCGGGTAAAACAACTTTTCTGACCTTGCTAGGGCATTTGCAAACTCCCTCAAAAGGACAGATTCTCCTGCATGGGAAAGATACCTCCCAGCTCAAGGAAAAGGAACGGGCTGCTCTACGCTTCAATGATTTCGGCTTTATTTTGCAGGCTTCCAATCTCATACCTTTTTTGAAAATCGAAGACCAGTTCCAGCTGATTGACCGCTTATCTAAAAAGGAAAGGACGGATCTAGACAGTCTGATTGAGTTGCTAGATCTAAAAGACACGCTCAAGCAGTATCCCAAAGAATTGTCCGGTGGGGAAAGGCAGAGGGCTGCTATCGCTAGAGCGCTTTACAACAGCCCTGATATTATCTTGGCTGATGAGCCGACAGCTAGTCTGGATACGGAGCGGGCTAAGCGCGTGGTCCATCTGCTCAAAGAAGTGACTCAAAAATTCAACAAGAGCGTAGTCATGATTACCCATGATACCCGCCTACTAGACGAGGTTGACAAGGTCTATGAAATGCAAGACGGAGTGCTGACTCAAGTCCGATGAAGATGTAGCCAAGCAAAAAATAGTTTGGGACAAGGAGAATACCGCAATTCATGATCAGGCAAAGCCTCAACTGGATTGAATAGACAAACAAACACGGTTCCATTTTTCAGGAACCGTGTTTCGTTTTCTTCGCTTTTTGGTGATTTTCAGGATTTATTTTGGTGGTTCGGGCTTTGTGGAGGAGGACCTCCAACCAGTTGCGTTTTTGGATACGCTCTCTGACTTGTCCATTCTTTCGACTTTCTAGGTATTCGCCCAGATTTTTTGCTTTGATAAATTCTGTGACTCCCATATTATTTTCCTAGGCAGAATTGGCTGAAGAGCTGGGTGATAAGCTCGTCTGGTGCGGCGTCACCAGTGATTTCACCAAGGATTTCCCAAGTACGAGTCAGATCGACTTGGAGGAGATCCACTGGCATGCCTAGTTCCAGTCCCTGATTGACGGCTTGCAAGCTTTCGACAGCCTTTTCAATGAGAGAGATGTGGCGGGCATTGGACAGATAGGTGGCGTCTTGCTCGACAATTCCAGCATTCTCAAAGAAGAGCTGATTGATGCGATCCTCGATTTTATCAATATTTTGATTGTGAAGAACGGATATCTTGATAGCATCTGCTGGCAGCTGATCCAGTTCAATCCTCTCTTCAAGGTCAGTTTTGTTCAGCAGGACGATGCGATTGCTGTCTTGGCTGATTTCAAGCAATTGGCGGTCTTGGTCAGTCAGAGGTTCGCTGGCATTGAGAACCAAGAGAACCAAATCAGCTTCCTGTAAGGCTTTTTTAGAGCGCTCAACGCCAATCTGCTCCACAAGATCATCCGTTTCCCGAATCCCTGCGGTATCAATAAGCTTAAGCGGTACGCCGTTGATATTGACATACTCCTCGATCACATCACGAGTGGTTCCCTCAATATCGGTCACAATAGCCTTGTCCTCGCGCAGAAGATTGTTGAGGAGGCTGGATTTGCCGACATTAGGTCGACCGATGATAGCAGTCGAAATACCTTCGCGAAGAATCTTGCCGCGTCGAGCAGTTTTGAGGAGATGGGTCAGAAGTTGCTCGAATTCAAGTGTTTTTTCACGAATGATTTCTGTCGTTGCTTCCTCAACATCGTCGTACTCAGGATAGTCGATGTTGACCTCGACCTGAGCCAGTGTATTGAGGATTTCCTGACGGGTGCTATTGATAAGGTCGGAGAGAGAGCCGTCCAGCTGTTTGACAGCATTGTTCATAGCTTTATCTGTCTTGGCCCGGATGATGTCCATGACAGCCTCAGCCTGAGTCAAATCCACGCGTCCATTGAGAAAGGCCCGCTTGGTAAACTCACCAGGTTCTGCCAGTCTAGCCCCCTCGCGGATAGCCAGCTGCAGGATTTCATTAGTCACTGCAATCCCGCCGTGGGTGTTGATCTCGATGATATCCTCACGGGTGAAAGTCTTGGGAGAACGCATAGCGCCGACCATGACCTCATCCAGAATCTCTTGATTTTGAGGGTCAACGATATGGCCGTAGTTGAGTGTGTGGCTGGCCACTTTGCTTAGATCCTTGCCTTTAAAAATTTTTTGGGCAATAGCAAAGCTGTCCGTCCCGCTTAGTCTGACGATACCGATGGCTCCTTCCCCAAGAGGGGTCGAAATCGCAGCGATTGTATCAAATTCTCGTGTTATCATGTATATCCTTTCTGAAAATCTATTTTGCAAGCCTCCGCCCAAAACTCACCTAAAAAGTTTTTGAGACTTTTGCATCATTTTGTCCTTGCTTTGCATCAATTAATAGGTATAATAGGAAAGTGGTAGTTAAATCCTTGTGTCTTAGTAAAATGCGATTGACGGTTAGAGTTTCTTCCTTGATTTTACCAATATTCATAAAAGAAAAACAGCTGTCGGGTAGGAAATTTATGTTATTCTAGACCTGTTCCTATCTTGCTAGTCAGTAGGAAAGAACCGTCTTCGTTTTTTGAAAAAGTTAGGATGACAGCTTGATATTTGCTTCCTCCTGGTAAGTAGGTGATGGTTTTTAATTCAGAGCCGCTGACAGTGGAAGTGGTTTCGTCAGTTGGTTTGCCGTGGTCGCGAATGACGTCTTCGTATTTTGTTCCGCCGGCACCTTTTTTCAAAATATCGCCCTCTTTGAGTGCATCAAATTCTGCTTTTGTCCATGTAGACTTCGTATTTTCTTCTTTTTCCTTTTCTTCTTCTCTTTCTGACGAATCAATATAGGAACGATAAGAGCTCGAAAGAGTATCAAACCTTTTTCCCATTTCATTGAACATATGGGAATAGAATGATAGAGTGACCAGTGCGATAATTAAGGAGAAAAAGGAAATGACAGAGCCAATTATAGCCAAGGTTTTCGGTTTCTTTTGGTTAACAATGAGACCGATAATAGCAAGGATAAGAGCAATAGTACCGATAAAAAAAGATAGATAATTGATGATTGGTATCCAGGAGCCAAGTAAAGCGATTGCTCCAAAGACAATGGCTAAAATACCTAAAACTTTATTTTCTTGCTGCATCATAACAACCTCCTCAGATTTTCTATAGCTTACTACTTGAAATATGTATTTCTTTTAGTAATTTGCCTATCTTCATTGTAGCGTAAAATAGAACTAGGAGCAAGATTTTAAGGAGATTTTCGTGAAATGGAGCACTGTTAAAGTGCGATGAACCGTTTAAAGAGCTGAAAACATTTTCAAATTTCAAAGAATTGTGATATACTAAACATAGTTGATTTGAGGAGGTGCTATGGAAACTCTAAAGAAACTAGCAGGCATCAAGGCTGCTGAATTTGTCGAAGACGGGATGGTGGTCGGTCTGGGAACAGGTTCGACTGCTTACTATTTTGTCGAGGAAATTGGTCGACGTATCAAAGAGGAAGGCTTGCAGATTACTGCAGTCACCACCTCTAGCGTGACTAGCAAGCAAGCAGAAAGGTTGGGTATTCCACTGAAATCCATTGATGAAGTGGATCAGGTCGATGTGACCGTTGATGGAGCTGATGAAGTGGATCCTCAGTTCAACGGTATCAAAGGCGGAGGCGGAGCCCTGCTGATGGAGAAAGTTGTCGCGACACCTACCAAGGACTACATCTGGGTGGTTGATGAGAGCAAATTGGTTCAAAAACTAGGTGCTTTCAAGTTGCCAGTCGAAGTAGTGCAGTATGGTGCGGAGCAAGTTTTCCGTCGCTTTGCTCAAGCAGGCTACAAGCCAAGTTTCCGTGAAAAAAATGGCCAACGTTTTATCACGGATATGCAGAACTTCATTATTGATCTAGATTTAGGTGTAATCGAAAATCCAGTAGAATTTGGCCGAGAATTAGATCATATCGTGGGTGTTGTTGAGCACGGCCTTTTCACCAAAATGGTCAACAAGGTGATCGTCGCTGGTCAAGGTGGCGTAAACATTTTAGAAGCAAATAACTAGAAAAGAGGTTTTCATGTCAAAATTTAATCGTATTCACTTAGTTGTTATGGACTCAGTCGGCATTGGGGCGGCACCAGATGCTAACAATTTTGTTAATGCAGGTGTGCCAGATGGTGCTTCTGATACGCTGGGACATATTTCTAAAGCAGTCGGCCTAGATGTACCAAATATGGCTAAGCTGGGCTTGGGCAATATCGAGCGTGAGCAAGCGCTGAAAACTGTACCAGCTGAGGAAAATCCAAGTGGTTACTATACTAAATTAGAAGAAGTTTCTTTAGGTAAAGATACCATGACAGGCCACTGGGAAATCATGGGTCTGAACATTACTGAGCCTTTTGATACTTTCTGGAACGGCTTCCCAGAGGAAATCTTGACTAAAATTGAAGAATTTTCTGGCCGTAAAGTTATTCGTGAGGCGAACAAACCTTATTCTGGCACGGCAGTTATTGACGACTTCGGGCCTCGTCAGATGGAAACTGGCGAATTGATTATCTATACTTCTGCAGATCCAGTGCTTCAAATCGCGGCTCATGAGGAGATTATTCCTTTAGATGAGCTCTATCGTATCTGCGAATACGCTCGCTCTATTACCTTGGAACGCCCTGCACTTCTAGGACGGATCATCGCTCGCCCTTATGTAGGTGAGCCAGGCAACTTCACTCGTACAGCCAATCGCCATGACTATGCAGTCTCTCCATTTGAGCCAACTGTTTTGGACAAGCTCAATGAAGCGGGTATTGATACTTATTCTGTTGGTAAGATTAACGATATCTTCAACGGTGCAGGTATCAACCATGATATGGGCCACAACAAGTCCAACAATCATGGAGTGGACAATCTGGTCAAGGCTATCCAGTCTGAGGATTTCAAGTATGGCTTCTCATTTACCAACTTGGTAGACTTCGATGCACTTTATGGTCACCGTCGTGATCCGCATGGCTACCGTGATTGTCTGCAGGAATTTGACGCTCGCTTGCCAGAAATCATTGAAAACATGCGTGAAGATGATTTGCTCATGATTACTGCTGACCACGGTAATGACCCGACTTATGCCGGAACGGATCACACTCGTGAGTACATTCCGCTCTTGGTCTTTGGTAAATCCCTCAAGGGGAATGGCCACTTGCCTATCGGACATTTTGCGGACATTTCAGCAACGGTTGCGGATAACTTCGGTGTCGACAAGGCCATGATTGGTGAAAGCTTCTTGGACAAATTGGTATAAGCATAAGAGAGTGAGGAAAATATTTTATGACAACATTATCTGAGAAAATCAAAGCAACGGCCGCCTTTCTGAAAGAAAAAGGCATGACAGAACCTGAGTTTGGCTTGATTTTGGGATCTGGTTTGGGAGAATTGGCTTCTGAAATCGAAAATGCTGTCAGTCTTGACTATGCGGATATTCCAAACTGGGGTCGCTCAACTGTCGTTGGCCACGCTGGGAAATTAGTCTATGGAGACTTAGCAGGACGTAAAGTCTTGGCTCTGCAAGGCCGTTTCCACTTTTATGAAGGAAATCCACTGGAAATCGTTACCTTCCCAGTTCGTGTGATGAAGGCTCTCGGTGCGACAGGTGTTATTGTGACCAATGCTGCTGGTGGTATCGGCTATGGTCCTGGTACGCTTATGACCATCACTGACCACATCAATATGACTGGCCAAAATCCTTTGATTGGTGAAAACTTGGATGAATTTGGCCCACGTTTCCCTGACATGTCTAAATCTTATACTCCAGAATACCGTGCAACTGCTCATCAAGTCGCTGATAAGCTTGGCATTAAGCTGGATGATGGTGTCTATATCGGTGTTACCGGTCCAACTTACGAAACGCCAGCAGAAATCCGTGCTTATAAGACACTCGGAGCAGATGCAGTTGGCATGTCTACTGTTCCAGAAGTCATCGTGGCTGCCCACTCAGGCTTGAAAGTTCTCGGAATTTCATGCATTACCAATCATGCTGCTGGTTTTCAAGAAGAACTCAACCACGAGGAAGTGGTTGAAGTAACAGAGCGTGTCAAAGGTGATTTCAAACGACTACTTAAAGCGATTCTTGCTGAATTGTAATTATGCTAAAAGAATTGAAGAGTATTTTTCAGAAGATCCCTTATAATCTTAAGTTATTCCTAGCAGTGATTCTGCAAGGAATAGTTTCGGGTTTATCTGGTATATTTCTCCATTATCTTTTAGAGATGGTAGAGGAGCTAGCTTTTGGTCAGTTAGAACATAAAACTGGATTCTTGACAGATGGAGTTTCCTCGTCACGGATAGGACTAAATTTAATAATTGTGGGCGTCAGCTCGTCCTTGGTCTGGTATTTATTGCAAAAGAAAACAAAGATTTTTTCCATCAAAGCGCAGTTGAAGGATGAAACTGCACAATACAAGCTTCATTTTTTAAAACAGCTATTTCATTCAACTTGGCAGATTATTGCAGTTGGAGGAGGAGCACCTATTGGTAAAGAAGCTGCACCGCGGGAGATTGGTGCTCTATTTGCAGGACCAATAGGAAAAATGTGCCTTCTCTCTACGAAGGATCGGATCTTTCTCATTGCTTGTGGTTCAGGAGCTGGTTTAGCAGCTGTCTATCAGGTTCCATTAACAAGTGTTTTCTTCGTTTTTGAGACTCTAGGAATTACTTTATCTATCAAGCGATTTGTCTTAGTAGGTTTGACTACTTATGTGTCTACCTATATAGCAGGCTTGGTTATTTCAGATCATGCTCTTTACCAGCTTCCAGCTATCGCATGGTCATTAAAGGAAGTGTGGATTGTCCCTTTATTACTTCTTTTCTTAACTCCCCTAGCATGGCTTTTTGGTCGCTTAAGTAAAGAAGTGTCTTCAAACAAGATAAAAGATCAACGAATACTTCTCACTTTGCCCTCAGCTTTTCTGTTTCTTGTTGGTCTGGCAAGTTACTTTCCACATCTACTTGGCAATGGACGCATGATGGCTCAGGAAATTTTAAATGGTAGCGATGGTAAAACAGTGCTTCTCATGTTTTTCCTAAAAGCAGTGGTCGTTCTTATTATCCTTTGGGCAGGGGCCTATGGTGGTACTCTTACGCCATCTTTTGCCTTGGGGATGGCTGGAGCTGCTCTCTTGGGCATGATTCTAGGTTTGGATAGCCAGCCAAGCATTTTGCTTTTGGGATCGGTTTGCTTTTTATCTGTGACCTTGAGGGCGCCCTGGTCTGCAACTGGATTAGTAATAGGTTTCACTGGGTTAGGTTTAGATTCTCTTCCGTATCTCTTAGTAACAGCTTTTCTAGCTTATGGTTTTGCAAAAGTGTTAGACCGCTTTCCTTGGGCTAGTATACTGTGTAAGATGTCAAAGAATAAAGTAATTAGGTAGGAAATGCCCGTTTCTTCTAATCAGGGATTTATCTTAAAAGATTAAAAACTATTGTCAGTTTATCAATAACTGTTTGAAATAAAAATGAAGTAGGCTTATCGGACTCATGATTGAATACGATTTTTCCTAGCTATGAAATATAAAAATAAAAAAAGAAAGGTAGAGCGAAGTGTTCAGATTTGAACACGAGCGGAAAACTTGGAAAATAGATAATCTGACTGAGAAATCAGGATTTCTCGTCAGATTCCTAATTTTCAGTCGTTTTCTTGTCGCTCTTTGTATCATAAATTATGTCTATCCATATTGCTGCTAAGCAGGGTGAAATTGCTGATAAAATTCTTCTTCCGGGGGATCCTCTGCGTGCCAAGTTTATTGCGGAGAATTTCCTAGAAGATGCCGTTTGCTTCAACGAAGTGCGGAACATGTTTGGCTACACTGGTACTTACAAGGGTCAGCGGGTTTCTGTCATGGGAACTGGGATGGGAATGCCGTCCATTTCTATCTATGCGCGTGAGCTGATCGTGGACTACGGTGTGAAGAAATTGATTCGTGTGGGAACGGCTGGTTCGCTCAATGCAGATGTTCACGTTCGTGAATTGGTTCTGGCTCAAGCAGCTGCAACCAACTCAAACATTATCCGCAATGACTGGCCTCAGTATGATTTCCCGCAGATTGCCAGCTTTGATTTGCTGGACAAGGCTTATCATATCGCCAAAGACTTGGGCATGACGACCCATGTTGGAAATGTTTTGTCATCAGACGTTTTCTATTCGAACTATTTTGAAAAAAATATCGAGCTGGGCAAATGGGGTGTGAAAGCTGTTGAGATGGAAGCTGCGGCCCTTTACTATCTGGCTGCCCAGCACCAAGTAGAGGCTCTAGCTATCATGACCATTTCTGATAGCTTGGTCAATCCTGACGAAGATACGACAGCAGAGGAACGCCAAAATACATTCACCGATATGATGAAGGTTGGGTTGGAAACCTTGATTGATTAAGCATGAATCTAGATTTAAAAGAGGAAATTCTCTTTGCGATTTCCCGTTATGACTATGCTTATGCCTATAAACTGGCGCAGCAGTTGATGGAAAGTTCCTCGATTGTAACCAGCCTATTGGCTATTCTGGCAGAGCGAAGAGAGCTCAATATTATGCCAGCCATGGATGAAGAGTTGAAGACTGCCTTGCAGACGCAAAGCGGTTTTCAGCTTTTTTGTCATACCGATTTGGCTGACGAGCAGCTGGCCAACTACCTCTACGATTTGGAAGCCAAGCTGCACAATGAGCAGATTATTGACTTCATTCGAGCGGTCAGCCCAGCGATTTATCGGATTTTCATGCGCTTGATCAAGCTGGAAATCCCTGATATTGAGCACTTTATCCATAATTCTCGTGAAGCTAGCTATGACCGTTGGAAGTTTGAACGGATGCGGGAGTCGAATTACGCTGTCTTACAGGTCTTTCATGCAGAAAGCACGGTCAATTCATCCAGTCTGACAGAGTTGATTTTGCATTTGGATCTGCCGGAGTCTGTCAAGGAAGAGGTCAGACAGCTGCGCGAGTTGGAAAAGTCAGTCCGAAATCCGCTGGCTCATCTGATTAAGCCCTTTGATGAGGCAGAATTATATCGGACAACTGATTTTTCATCCCAGCATTTTATGGAGATTTTGGTAGACTTGGCCTGCTTTACAGGGATTGTCTATGATCGGGAACATTTTTATTTTGATGAGGCAAACCGCTTGGTTAGAGCTTTATTGACAGGAGAGGAAAATGGATAAAACACAGCAGTTGCAAGACATGATTGACCAAAGTCAGAATATCGTCTTTTTCGGTGGGGCGGGTGTCTCGACCGAGTCTAATATCCCTGACTTTCGCAGTTCGGATGGGATTTATAGTGTCAAGCTAGGTCGGCATTTTACGGCAGAGCAGCTAGTTTCGCATACCATGTTTGAGCGCTATCCGCAGGAGTTTTTCGACTTTTACAAGAAATACCTGCTCTATCCAGATGCCAAACCCAATGCGGCTCACGCCTATCTGGCTCATCTGGAGAAGATCGGCAAGCTCAAGGCTGTAGTGACGCAAAATATTGATAGCCTGCACGAAATAGCTGGTTCAAAAAATGTCCTCAAGTTGCACGGCAGTGCGGATAGAAATTTCTGTCTAGATTGTCAGCGATTTTACGATTTGGAGGTATTTCTAGCTCTGCCTGGAACGGTGCCCTACTGCCCTGACTGCGGCGGCATGATCAAGCCCGATGTGACCCTCTATGAAGAACCCTTGGATATGGAGACTTTCCAGCAAGCTGCGCAGGCCATTCATCAAGCCGACCTGTTGATCATTGGAGGAACTTCCTTGGTGGTCTATCCCGCAGCCAGTCTCATCCAGTACTTTGCTGGCAAGCATCTGGTCGTTATCAACAAAACCAGCATTCCGCAGGACAAGCAAGCTGACCTCGTCATCGAAGGAAAGATTGGGGAAGTGTTTGCGCAGTTGAGGCAGTAAAACTAAAAATGTTTTTTGCTAGAAATGTTTGGTTAGAAAATAAAAATAGGATTTTTATGGCTGATTTATATATTCAACATTCGTCTTGTAGCTTGTCGGTGAGGGAGCAGCGTGTGCTTGTGAGAAACGAGGAGCAGATCCTTTTGAAAGAAATTTCTTTTAATCTGATTGATAATATCTTGGTCTTTGGTAATGCTCAGCTGTCTACTCAGCTACTGAAAGCCTTGGCTAATAGGGACATTTTTGTGTTCTATTTCTCGAGCAAGGGCGAGTTTCTATTTTCCCTTGATTCCTTTAGGAAGGAAGATTTTGAAAAGCAGCGCAGTCAGGCTCGGGCTTCTTTTGATGCGGACTTTTGCTTGGGCATCGCTCGGAAAATCGCTGCGGCCAAAATCGGAAATCAGCTCAATATGCTCCAGGCTTTTGACGAAAATGACCTGCTGGATGAGGAGGATTTCAAACGCTTTAGTGATGGGATGGTACATATCGAGCAAGCGAGAAGTATCGCAGAGATTATGGGAATCGAAGGGTGACTGGCAAAATCCTACTTTTACCTCTTGAACCTACTGGTCATTGATGGTTTTCATTTTTCTGGTCGGAGTCGGAGGCCAGCTATGGACAAGTTTAATACCCTGCTAAACTTTGGTTACTCTATTCTTTATTCTTGCTTTATGGGCTTGATTCGCAAGAATGGTTTGAGCTTGGGCTTTGGTGTGATGCATCAGCCACATGACCATCATGCTGTCTTGGCGAGTGACATAATGGAGGAATGGCGACCGGTGATCGTGGATGATACGGTGCTGGGACTGGTCAATCGTCAGGAAATTCTTGAAGAGCATTTCGTTGAGAAGGAAGATGGTATCTTTTTGACACCTGAAGGAATCGAGGTCTTTTCTCGGGCTATGAGGGAGAGGATCTTGGAGATTCATCACTATGTCGAGCTGGATAAGAACCGCTACACTTTTCTATATGCGGCGGATCAGCAAATCAAATCCTTGATCCGTAGCTTTGAAGCCTTGGATCCAGCTGAGTATGTGTCGAGCTATACAGGAGGAGGGAAAGATGGTCTTCTTTAATCTTGATGATGATGAAAAAGAGTTTGCCAGAAAGAAAACGAAATTTTGTCTGATTATTTACGATATTGTCAGCAATAAGCGGCGCTTGAAGCTGGCCAAGCTTTTGGAAGGCTATGGCGTGAGGGTTCAGCGCTCCTGCTTTGAGCTGGCTCTTGATAAGCTGGACTTTGACTGCCTTGTGAGGGAGCTGGGAGCTTTTTATCAGGAGAAGAAGGAGACAATATCATTATCTATCTGGAGCACTAGGAAGAGGAGTCTGGGACAAAAGTCCTAGCCTCTCAATTGTCTTTGGATTGTCGAGCAAGACGCAGTGGTTGAGTGGGCTCTACTACGCTGATTTCATCAGCTTTTACAGCCCTACTCAACTGTGCGGAGGTGGGACGACGAAATCGAATTCTAACGAATTACCGATTTCTGTCCCCCTCTCTATGATGGCGCGGAGTTGCTAGAGGATATTTTGTTCTTTTAAGCTGTTATTTCTGGGCTAGACATGGTATAATGGAGTTAGATTTTAGCTAGTTTCTAAGGGGCACTAGATGTGGTAGGGGTCTTCTGAAGCTTTATACAAGATATGCTGTTAGAGCCCCCCTAATCCTCGCAAGGGGACAGAAACTGGATCAGGTTCGTATCCAGGGATTTTAGCAAATGGTTAGCCCCCAAAAATCCTCGAGAGGGTACGGAAACTAATTTTGGGAGCATATAATTTCCCACTCTTTTTGGGTTAGAACCCCCCCAATCCTCAAGAGGAGATGGAATCCATTTGTTTATCCTCATTTCATTTAACTTATGTAAGTTAGAGCCCCCAAAAAAAATCCTCGAGAGGGGACGAAAACTCTATGGCATCATCTTCCTGAAATCCGCTACATACTGTTAGATCCCCCTAATCCTCGCGATGGTACGGAAACCCTTTAAGAGTTGCCTTAGTAACAGTTACACCTTCGGTTAGACCTCCCATAAATCCTCGTGAGGGTACGGAAACCATTGCGTTCCATAGTGTTAAAAAGTTCTACAATCGTTAGCCCCCCATAATCCTCGCGAGGGAACGGAAACGGTTTAGTTTCCACTGGTTTTTCAGCCGGTTTGTTGTTAGAGCCTCCCTAATCCTCGCGAGGGTACGGAAACGCATTACTTGTTTGAGTAAAGCACATTATTGTAACTTCGTTAGCCCCCCATAACCCTCGAGAGGGTACGGAAACTGTTGTGCCTTAGCCACATAGCCGGCCTCGATGAGTTAGCCCCCAAAAGATCCTCGCGAGGGTACGGAAACGTTACACCTTTATCATCAATATCTGCGGTGATGTGTTAGAACCCTCCCTATCCTCTAGAGGGTACGGAGACAAATTTAAGAAAGTATTTTATCGCAGTTTCCGCTGCGTTAGCTCCCCCTAAACCTCGCGAGGGTACGGAAACATAGCGCCATTCCCACCAAGCTCAACGTAGCTTTCGGTTAGATTCCCCCAAAAAATCCTCGCGAGGGGACGGAAACTCTACAGCCTTTGTATAAGAATCATAAGAAGCTTTAGTTAGAACCCCCCAAATCCTCGCGAGGGTACGGAAACTTATTTGTTAAATTTTTTGATTGTGTTTCAGGTTTGTTAGAGCCCCCTAATCCTCGCGAGGGTACGGAAACTCAATCAACTCTTTGTACGTTTCAATTAATTTCGTTAGACCCCCCTAATCCTCGCGAGGGTACGGAAACTCAATTTCCTCATCTCTATATTTAGACATTCTTAAGTTAGCCCCCAACATCCTCGCGAGGGTACGGAAACAAATCATTGACGGGTAGTCCGTGACGTTTCATTAGTCCGTTAGACCCCCCACATCCTCGAGAGGGTACGGAAACTCATAATCTGCAGCGTCATTCTGAGGACGACCCCAGTTAGAATCCCCCTAATCCTCGCGAGGGGACGGAGACAAATTTAAGAAAGTATTTTATCGCAGTTTCCGCTGCGTTAGCTCCCCCTAATCCTCGCGAGGGAACGGAAACAATTTTCGAAATCTTCATAAGATTTCACCTCTTTCGTTAGACCCCCCCAAATCCTCGAGAGGGAACGGAAACTGAATCCTCCTAAATAAAATTTCCAAGCAAAAGGTTAGAACCCTCCATATCCTCGCGAGGGTACGGAAACTACCATCGATCATCCCAAAACGATCCTTGTCAGCGTTAGATCCCACACAATCCTCGAGAGGGTACGGAAACAGAGAAGCATATTTATTTCATTGAGGGTTCCTTAAATATCGTTAGCCCCCCCTAATCCTCGAGAGGGGACGGAAACATTAATACCTCATAATAACCCGATTTTTAAGCTTCGTTAGCCCCCCCTAATTCTCGCGAGGGTACGGAAACATTCTCCTGATAGATAAAACGTTTACTAGTGTCTGTTAGACCCCCCCTAAACCTCGCGAGGGTACGGAAACTAAAAAGCTCTTCAAATTGAGCTATAGACAGTTCGCGTTAGACCCCCTTAATCCTCGAGAGCGAACGGAAACATAGGGTCAAATGGTGCTACTAAGTATTTACGTTTGGTTAGACCTCCCATAATCCTCGCGAGGGTACGGAAACTTTCGCACGATGTCGCTTATGTGGTTGATGTGTTCGTTAGAGCTCCCCAATCCTCGAGAGGGGACGGAAACCTTAATTGCTTCAATCGGTAAGAAAATTACAGTCTGGGTTAGACCCCCCCTAATCCTCGCGAGGGGACGGAAACGTAATGGCTTCTGACACTCGATCTATATCCATTTCGTTAGACCCCCCTAATCCTCGCGAGGGGACGGAAACAATATATACCTATCTCTAAAATCATATTGCTCTTTGTTAGAACTCCCCTAATCCTCGCGAGGGGACGGAAACTGGACAGCAGACTTCACATAGCCACCATCCGCCGGAACGTTAGCCCCCCTAAACCTCGCGAGGGGACGGAAATGCTTTGTGTTCCAAACGATTGTTTGCAAGCATTTCGTTAGAACCCCCCTAAATCTCGCGAGGGTACGGAAACTTGTTTTGCATTGGTGTGTGGAAATAAAGATCCATACGTTAGCCCCCAAAAAAATCCTCGAGAGGGGACGGAAACAATAATTGACTTTACTTTCGTCTAGTTCAAGAGTCGGTTAGACCCCCCCTAAACCTCGCGAGGGTACGGAAACGTTAGTGCTCATTATTACTCACCATCCTTTCATTAGGTTAGAACCCCCCTAATCCTCGAGAGGGTACGGAAACTGATTTACAGTTTTAGTTATTTTTTGGGAGGTTTTGTTAGAGCCCCCATAATCCTCGAGAGGGGACGGAAACTCGCCTAGGCATTCTATTAGAACATAGATTTCTCTGTTAGAACCCCCCACATCCTCGCGAGGGGACGGAAACTCGTCGATACGACTCTGAATGTCCATATCAAGATTTTGTTAGAACCCCCCACATCCTCGAGAAGGTACGGAGTAGATGGGGGCTTTTTTACTTTCCCTCAGCTTCTTGCTTTGCCAAGACAGAAGGATATTGACTGTTAACGTTCGTTTTTCTCAAACGCTTCAAAAACATTGACAACGCTTTCAAAAGTTGATATAATAAGCTCAGTAAATAATAATCGTTCTAAAGGGCGCCATGAAATCGGTGAAACATTCTTTTGCCTTTTTCGGGCGCTTTTGCAGTATAGAGAGGAGACCGTGTGAAGAAAGTAGAGTTACATTTATCAAAGACAAGACTAAAAGACGAAGAATTGGTCAGTAAGCTTCAGGGCTTTTTGATGGCGCAGATTTCGCCAGACTTTGCGACCTTTCTCCACGAGCAGGAGACCAATCCCTATTCGATGAACCTAAGCTCCACGCGTGATGAGTCGGTGTGGGTTGTCAATTTACTTTCAGAAGAGGCGGAACAGCAAATGTTAGCTCCCTTATTAAACTTGGAAACCATCAAGCTAGAGAGCTGCGCTGAGGAAATCCTTGTCAAAAAGGTGGAAATCCACTCCTTGTCCCAGCAGACCTTGCTGGATATTTACCAAGATGATGATGCCTCCCACCTGATACGCGTCCATTTTTATACGCCAACGACTTTTAAGCGTCAGGGGCAGTTTGTGCTATTTCCAGACACACGTCTGATCTTTCAAAGTTTGATGCAAAAATACAGTCGACTAGTGGAAGGAAGAGCGGAAATCGAAGAGGAGACCCTACAGTTTTTAGCAGACCATAGCCAAATCACCAGCTATCATCTAAAAAGTCATTATTTTCCAATTCATGGACGAAAATACCCCGCCTTTGAAGGCAGGGTGACGATACAGGTAAAGGGAGCATCCACGCTCAAAGCTTATGCCCAGATGCTCCTTAGATTCGGTGAATATGCCGGTGTCGGTACAAAGTGTAGCCTAGGAATGGGAGGGATGAGAATTGAAGAAAGAAAAGATTGATTTGATTTACTGCGCCTTGTTTCACAATCTTGGCCGAGTTGTTAGTCGCTCGCACGGTCAGTCTGATGATATAGACCTAGGAAAAGCATGGTTAAAAAAACAACTACCCCAGCTGGATTTGTATGAAGATAGCAGAGCAGGAAAGATCGTTAGCTTAGCAGATCGTATTGCAAGTGGTTTACCAGATGATAGAAAGGTTATGTCAGATAAACTTTTCTACCCTCAAGCAGATATTTTTAATGCTTTCAAAGAGGACAAGGGTTCTCGTTATCAGAAATTTGAAGTTCTGACAGATGATAGTGAACTCAATATTGCCAGCCACGAAGCAGATGATATTAGTCAGGATTGCTATGAGGAACTGCTGAATATTTTGAAAGAAAAACTGCAACAACTTCCCTTAAGGGAAGAAAGCTTGCCATCCTTTTTCAATCTTTGGCGGAGGTTGTTTTCGAAAGTACCTTTACTTCCTGGAGACAAGGATCTGGGAGATCTTTCTCTAGCAGAGCATAGTAGATTAACAGTTGCTTTTGCTACTGCGATTTTCGATTATCTGGAAAATCCAGGTCAAGATTCTCTGCTGGATGATGCATCGAATCTCTATACAGAATCTGCTTTCTTACTAGCTAGTTTTGATTTGTCTGGCATCCAGGACTTTATTTACAATATCGCCAGCAAAGGGGCTGCTAAGCAACTTAAGGCTCGCAGTCTTTATCTGGAATTTATGAGTGAGAATATTGTGGATAGCCTCTTGGAGAAGTTGGCGCTATCACGCGCTAATGCCCTTTATGTTGGCGGTGGCCATGCCTATTTTGTTTTACCCAATACAGAAGCTACAGTGGCAGCTTTGGAGCAGTTTGAAATAGATTTTAACAGTTTCCTACTGAAGCATTTTCAGACGGGTCTCTATGTTGCTTTTGGTTGGGCACCATTTGCCGCAGAACAGATTATGAAATACCGTTATGGCTCGGTTGCCAGCTATCTACAACACTATCGCGAGATCTACCAAGAGACTAGCCGGATGATTTCTGAAAAGAAAATCTCTCGCTACGATGCAACTATCCTGCGAGAGCTCAATAAGGGTGGTAAACAGTCTGAACGGGAGTGTGAAATTTGCCATGCAGTTGGGGAGATTGAGATGTTGCGGATAGGTGGTGAGGATGTACAAAATCTTTGTCCTATTTGTCGTGAGCTTAGAGGCTTTGCTGCTAAAATTCATACTTTTGACGATACTGAAAATCCTGAAAGGGAAGACTATTATTATTTCCAAATTGTAGAGGGAGAAGAAGGACTGCCGATTGGCCCTGGAGCTGTATTGCTGGCTGTGGATGAAGCAAATATTTCTACCTCAGGTCGCTTATATGTGAAAAATAAATTTTCTACGAACAAGGCTGGTATTCATGTCTTTATAGGAGACCGTCAGGCAGCGAATATCGAAGATTATGCTGGTCTGTCTCAAAAAGAAATCGAAGGAAATGAGGGAGTAGCTAAGGGAATTAAGCGGCTGGCCGTTTTGCGTTTGGATGTAGACAATCTAGGTGCAGCTTTTATGGCTGGATTTTCTAAGCAGAAAGGTGGAAGTTATAATACTCTTGCTCGCTCTGCTGTATTTTCTCAGCAGATGAGTCTTTTCTTTAAGTTTCACATTAACCAATTTGCAAAGGATAAGAATTTGACGATTATCTATGCAGGTGGTGATGATGTGTTTGCGATTGGCAGCTGGCAGGATGTTATAGATTTTGCGGTTGATATTAGGCAGAAATTTATTGCTTTTACAAATGGGAAGTTAACCTTATCTGCAGGCGTCGGGCTTTATCCAGATAAAACTCCGATTCATCTGATGGCTCTGGATGCTGGACAACTTGAAGAGGCCGCCAAGGACAATGGTAAAGATAGTATTTCTCTTTTCAATGAACGGTACACTTTCAAGTTTGATGACTTTATTAATGAGATTTACAAAGGGAAATTGAAGGATATTCGGAGATATTTCTCTGGGCAGAAGGAGAGGGGGATAAATTTTCTCTATCGCTTGGTTGAACTTTTGCAACTTAATGATAAAGAAATGTATAAGTCACACGGATCTTCTGATGATAGAAGGATGAATGTTGCCCGCTTAGCCTACCTACTGGCGCGAATGGAAGATGAAGCCAGCAAAGAGGAGAAGGAACATTTCAGAGAATTCAAAAATGCTTTTTGGAATTGGTATAAGAGTAGCAGTAAAACACAGAGAGAAGCAGAGTTAGCTCTCATCTACTATCTATATGAGATTAGAAAGGTATAAAAAGATGGCACCGTACGAAAAAAATAAAAATAACCGAAATAACGGTGGAAAGAAATTTCAAAACAATCATAATCAAGATAGATATGGTAATCAAAGTAATGACCAAAACTGTTTCAAGCTTGAGCCGCCTATTTTGACGGATGATTATGTTGATAAAGCTGACTTGGTTATTCATAACTTGAAAAATTCAGGGACATACACAGAAGGTCCAAACAAAGACAAGATAAAATTCAAATTAACCAGTACACAAATTCGTAATTTAGCAGCCTTGACCAGTAATCTTTTTGACGAAAGTAAAACCAAAAATGATATTGAAGAATTAAGAGAAAAAATCTCCTATTTGAGGATTCAGTTTGTTTACCAATCTGGAAGAGAACCAGCTGTAGAAGATTTTGTTAAAAAAGCAGCTCTGTTAGCAGCATTGAAAGAAATTCAAGATATACCGAGTTTGCAGCGCTTCTGTCGGTATATGGAAGCTTTGATTGCATATTTTAAATTCAACGGAGGAAGAGATCAATGACTTATTCAAAAGTAAAAATTTCAGGAATTATTGAGCTGAAAAGCGGCCTTCATATTGGAACCAGTAATGCTTTCGCAGCTATTGGTGCTACCAATAATCCTATTATCAAAGATCCCCTTACGAATCTTCCTTATATTCCAGGCTCCACTTTAAAGGGAAAAATGCGCAGCTTACTTTATCGGACAGACTATAATAAAAATACAACCGATGAATTAAGCAATGATAGTGAGGAAATTAGCCGTCTCTTCGGGAATGCAAAAAAATGTAAAATTGGCCGTTTAGTTTTTCGAGATGCCTTTTTAAACAACAAAGAAGAGCTAGGTAAAAGAGTATCTACTTACACAGAAGTTAAGTTTGAAAATACGATCAATCGCATTACCGCTGAAGCAACTCCTCGACAAGTTGAGAGAGCGATCCGTGAAAGTCAATTTGCTTTTGAGATTATCTATTCTATTCAGGAGAAAGAACTCACTGAGGTCGAAAAGGATATGGAAATTCTCAAAGCTGGTTTTGAATTGTTGGAATGGGATTACTTAGGCGGTTCTGGTAGTCGTGGCTATGGTAAAGTGTGTTTTAAAGACTTTGAGGTTAAGACTGTCTTTGGTGAATTTAATGAGGATAGGATTAAAAAAGATCTGAAGCCATATACTAAGGATGAGTCCGATGGGGGAGAAAGTGCAGAGACCCCAGAGTCAGAAATTAAGTAAGGAGGTCTGCTATGGCCTATCAACTCTATAAATTAGATTTTAAGTCTGCACATTTTGGCGAAGGTCATTTGGATGATTCGGTCATGACTTTCACGGCAGCCCGTCTTTACTCCGCCTTAGTGCTTGAAGCTATCAAGGTGGGGGTCTTAGATAAGTTTGAAGCTTTATCTCAACAAGAGGATTTTGTGCTGACTGATGCTTTCCCCTATAATGAAGTTCCCTATCTCCCCAAGCCTATCGGCTATCCATTATTAGATAAAGTCAACCGAAATGAAGATATTATCAAACAGCGGGAAGAAGCAAAAAAAGCAAAAAAATTAGCTTTTATTAAGCTGGAGGATTTTGACTGCTTTCTATCTGGAAATAGTATCATCGGTGAATATCTGGCTACAAAATCAGTTAACACAAAAAACCAGCCCTTCCAAGATGGAAATCTTTATCAAGTTGCTTCAGTTCACTTTGACAAAAGCAGTCTGTATTTCATCGCCAATCAATCTGATTTGTTGGATCGTTTATTGGAAAGTCTTCAGTTTAGTGGTATCGGAGGAAAGCGCAGCAGTGGTTACGGTGGTTTTACTCTGGATAAAACAGTTCAACAACCGCTTGCTTTTTTTAAAAGATTAACTGTTAAATATACAGGGAAAGTAATGGCTTTGACGACTTCTTTGCCGGTAGATAGTGAATTGAAAGTCGCAATGAATGAGGGAAGATACTTACTGAAAAAGTCAAGTGGCTTTGCATTTAGTGAGAAAATAGAGTCTAATTATCGTAAGCAGAATCTTTACACTTTTAAGGCAGGTTCAACCTTTTCCAAAACGTATAACGGTCAAATCTGTGATGTCAGGCCAAGTAATGAGTTTCCTCACCCAGTCTGGCATTATGCTAAACCCTTATTCTATATATTGGAGGAATCCAAATGAAGACAAAATATAGGAAATTTAAGTTGACCCTGTGTACATTGGGACCAGTGCATATTGGGAGTGGTCAGCTTAGTACCGCTCGTGAGTATATCCTTGAAGGGGACGAATATTATTTTCCAGATATGACTCTGCTTTATGACGAACTTATCAAACGAGGTATTGATGAAAAATTCCAAAAGTTCTTAATTGATTCGGATAATAAAACCAATCGAATAAGTGATTTTCTAGCTGAGCATGGCATAACAAAACGTGATTTTGGGGGTTATAGACTTAAAGCAACAGGACTTGAAAAGCCTAAAGGAGACTATACAACCCGAAATCAGGAAACGACAGATCCAGGAGAAATTAATGGTGTTCATCAATTTATGAGAGATTGTTACGGTAACCCTTATATCCCGGGCAGCTCTCTTAAAGGTGCTATTCGCACTATTTTGATGAATACGCATTGGCACTCAACGAATTTTAAGCAGGAAAATAAAAAAGGCAAAATCGTTGAAAATAAGAAAGCGATTCCTTGGGGACCAACTAGACGACAGAGACATGAAAAAATAAAACCTTTTGATGATATTTTTAATGAAATTCGTGTCTCAGACAGTCAGCCTCTGACAAATGATGATTTAATTCTTGTTCAAAAGTGGGATTTTACTCCAGATGATACAAAGCCGCATTCACTGAGTATATATCGTGAAGCTCTGAGACCTGGAACTAAGATGGAATTTGAAATCATTACCGCTTCAGGTTTTAAAGGTGGAAGAGCCGGTGAGCTCGTTGCTTCTCTTGGAGAATATGCACAAAAATTTTACTTTGGAGTGACAGAAGATGAAGCCTATGAAGGCTACGAAGATTTCTTTCTAAAGAAATTTCCTAATCATTTAATTCAGAACAATGAACCCTATCCCCTCTATCTAGGTGGTGGAAGTGGTGCTTGGACCAAAACAGTTTTTAGGCAGGCGGATGGCGAAGTTCAACAACGACATGAGAAAATGTCTGGACGAGGGGCTCTAAAATTGACAAAGGCACCTTTTTTAACCGTTGACGGTGAAAGAGAATTAATTAATAATGTAGAGAATTTCTATGAAATGGGCAAAACCTGTTTTACGATTATGGAGGTAGGTACAAGATGAAGACGTTGATTACATTTATCAGTCAGTATGATCCGATTGGTGTAGAATTTGTGGATACAAAACAAGATAATGCAGATGGTCGTCAAAAAAGATTTAGACCCAACTTTGGACAGGACTTGACTGTAGCTTCAGTAAAAAACTATGAAAATGATGACTATAAACTAAGGATATCAGACGGTGCTGCTCTCTTTATTATAAAAAATGAATTACCTGACAAAATTATTGTGATATATAGTGACGAGATGAAGGTAAAACAGGAAAACTTTGAAGCAGCTGTTCAAGCTGTTTACGATGGAAAAGAAGCTCCAGTGATACAGAATGAACATGTAAAAGAAGGGATTCACGAATTTGATACAATGTATAAATTCGTGGAAGAAATTCTTAACAGAGAAGATATGTCACAAGGGAATTATGTTTTAAATGTGACGAGTGGCACTCCTCAGTGTCAAGCTGCTATGTACGCTATCAATTTTGTCAAGGATTATGACACAAGGCTTGCTCGGGTGAATTCTCCAAGAAGTGAGAAGACAAATCAATCAAACCAAGGAGCTCCCTGGTTTGAAACTGCTACCTTTAAATATTTTTTGGAAAAACAAGCCTCAGATTATAAAGACAATCGTCAGTTGGAGATTGAAAAAGGAGAGAAGTTTAAAAATAATTTACTACAACGGACCTATAAAGATTTCATTTTGAAGTATGAATACAAAGCGGCGTTAGATATATTAAAGGCAAATCCCGATATCATTTCTAATAAACAAGATCAAGAAAATTCAAAACATATATTAGAAAACATGATTAGTGTTTTTCAAAAACAGAGAGTTCTTGAAGAGCTTGCAGCTGATGCTAAATTGAAATATAATGACACAGATGAGTTTCAAAAAGTGTTAAATTATTATCTGATGATTGATATTCTAAACCGTAGAGGTCAAGTGACTGATGTGCTTGTCAAGGCAAAATCCTTTGCGGAGTTTATCTTGAAATCTGTAATTGAGAGAAGGCATCCGGATTTAAAAGTAATTAAAAAAATTAAGAAAATTAATATCTTTGATATGATTAAAATTCTTAACCATTATCATGAATATTCTGAATTTGAAACTCCAATTTCTAAAGTTCAGGATGTAAATCCTCAAAGAAACCAAGTTGCTCATGGTCTGGCTGAAATCTCAGTGGAGCAAGAGGAATTGGATGAATTAGTGAAAGGATTGAAAGAGTTGGTCATAGCCGTATATTCTGATATAGATGCCTCTTTATATCAGAAATATCTTAATTATTATGATATAAAGAATCGAGAGTTAATCAGCTGTATTAAACAGACTCCCAACCTTCCCTAACCCTTTCCCCCATCTGATAGATCTGAAGGGAAACCAAGTTTCAAAAATAGAAAAACACCCAGATCCTGCAGTAAGTTGCCTGCTTCTAGGTGTTTTATTTTATTTATCAAACTGTACTTCCTCAATCAGGTACTCGATAAAGCGCTCGCCCATCTTGGACAGGCTGGCTTTTTCATGCTGGATGTAGACCAGTTCAATTGGATCATCAATGTCCAGTGGGATTGACACGATATTATCTCCGTTGAGGTTGCTGTTGAGAATACCGGTTGCAATCGTGTAGCCATCCAGACCGATCAAAAGGTTAAAGAGGGTTGCACGGTCGCTGACTACGATAGATTTTTTATGGTGCTCTTGAGAGAGAATTTCCTCAGAAAAGTAGAAGGAGTTGTGAGTACCTTGGTCATAGCTGAGATAAGGGAAATCCTCCAAGTCCGACAGTTGCACCAGCTTTTTCTTAGCCAGCGGGTTGGATTTGCTGACAAAGATATGGGGCTGAGCTGTGAAGAGGTGGGTCGCAATCAGATGGCTATCATCCAGCATTTTAGAGAGGACATCACGGTTGTAACTATTGAGGAAGAGGACACCGATCTCGCTGCGGAAGTTCTTCACGTCATCAATGATTTCCCAAGTCCGAGTTTCCCGCAGAAAGAGCTCGTATTTCTCCATGTCGCTTTTTTTAAGCAGGGAAACAAAGGCATTGACTACAAAGGCATAGTGCTGGGCAGAGACGCTAAAAAGCTCGCGGTGGGCGACAGGATTTTTGTATCGCTCTTCTAAAAGCTGAGTCTGCTCAACAACCTGCCGGGCATAGGAAAGAAACTCCATGCCGTCCTTGGTCAAGGTAATTCCTTTGGGATTGCGAATGAAAATCTCGATGCCCATTTCATTTTCCAAATCCCGTACAGCGTTGGACAAGCTAGGCTGGGTGATAAAAAGTTGCTTGGCAGCTTCGTTCATGCTGCCGGTCTCGACGATTTTGATAATGTAGTGTAATTGTTGAATTCTCATAGGTCTATTTTATCACAAACTGGGGATTTTTTCCTGATAAATCAGAAGTTTAGAAAATGTTTGCTTGCTAAAGTTTCCTATGCTAAAATGAAGGAAATAAGGAGGGTGATATGGCCAAAGAGGATGACTATAAAAATCGTTCGGTAGGACTACCCATCACTATTTTTATAGTATTTTTGACAATTTGCTTAATGATTCCACTTGGGAAGGTGATGATCATGTGGGGGCTTAAATCCGCTTATGAGGGACTTGGGCAAAGCAGCATATCTTCAACTGTTCGTCAAAAGTCATCAGAGGAGCTTAGGCTAGAAGAGAAAGTTTTAGAGAGAGGAAACCATCGTTTTACATGGACAACTGATGACATCATCAATCTGCAAATTAAGGATACCGCTGCTGGTCAAAACGGGGCTTCTCTGGATCAAATCCTTGAAAAGCATGGCAAGGCTTCAAGCTTTTTTTATACTGAGAGCAATGGGAATATTGAATTAAACTATACAAGTGAGATTATTCAAGGCCGTCATAGTCATTTAAAGTTGACATTTGAAAAAGATGGAACAAGCTATCATTTAATTAGAAAGAGCGCGAATATTCTTGATGAGGCCTATCCAACTTTGCCTCAGGGAGATAGTCCCCATCTCTGGACAAAGGATGACATTACTGGTTTACAAGTTCGTGACGAGAGCACAGGCAATCCTGGTATGTCCTACGAAGAAATCATTCAATTATTTGGCCTACCTAGAGAATCAGAAGTTTTTATTTCGCACTTGGATGCGGCTGATAGTCAGCATATTGGCTTGGAACTCCAATACTTAACTTCAGATGAAAGATATAATAATGAATGGGTTCATTTAATCTTTCATCGTCAAGAAGATGGCGTCTTTCGGTTGACGACAGTGACTAGTCATATCGATAGAAGAGAAAGATAGGAGGACTTATTGCCTCCTTAGCAGCCAAAGCAAGCAGAAAAGACGGGGAATTTGGGCTTTCCTCTATATAAACAGACTGAAGTACATTTTGCAATCTCGATCTATTCGTGATATGATGAGTTTTTAGACTGATAAGGAGTAGTGATGAAGAGACAAGAAGATTCGTTTGAAGATATTGCTTTTGAGTTAGAAAAGCAAACCTATAAGTCCAAGTTTTTACCATTCATGGTAGTAGCTATTCTTGTATTTTCTCTCATTGGAACAGTTTTTTTGACACTTTCTCTATCAGGAAAAAGCAAAGCCAAGCAGGCGCCAACTCCGTCTAGCCAGATTAGTTCGTCATCAAATAGTTTGGAAGATGAGAAAGCTGAAGCAGAACAATTCGCTAAAAGTCTTATCGTTTCACCAGAAAAAAGCGGTCCCTTTCTTTGGACAGTTGAAAAGGCAGTCGCGCTTCCCATAAACAAATACAAGGGCGGAGCCGTCTTGGAAGATGTTTTAAAGGAATTTGGGAAACCAGTTCAAGGTGGGGCCTGGATTGATTTTTTGCCAAATCACGAAGTTCAAAAACATATTCGCCTTATCTGGGAATCGAAAAATGGTAGTATGGGCTATGTATCTTTAACCTTTGCTCAATTTGATGGTGTCTATAAGCTCATTTCAAAATACCATTTTAGCCTTTCAAGTGATAAAATTCAGGTGGATAACAATCCTAAAAGATCCTTTTTATGGACGCAGGCATACATCGATAGTCTTGTTATTGGTGCTAGAGAAGGAACAGCTAAAGGTACACCATATGATGAGATTGTTTTAAAAGTTGGCTTACCTCTATATCAGACGATTTCTGGAGACGACAATCAACTGAAGATGCGGGTTGATTATGTTAATCCAGATTCTTGGCAAAATCCAGAACAATTGAAAAGAGTTCATTTAGAATTCTACAAGCAAGAAGATGGTAGATGGCGTTTAGTGTCTAAAGAAAGTGAGTAAACTAAATCGATAAGAAAGAGGAGGAAAATGAGGAGAAGTAGCAAGAAAAAACGTGATCTTCATTCGTTTAGAGAGATCAAAAGAGACCTTTATCGTCAACAAAAGCTAAAACGAGAAGAGCTCAGAATGATGACGATGAAGGAGGAGAAAAAAAGAATTAGCTTGGCTTTTACCCTTCTTTGTTTGGCAATCTCTTTTGCTTTGTTCTTTGGCTTCTATTATTTATCGCAACAGGTTCCTAATAAAGCTGAATTGAAGTACAAATATGACGATAGAGCCTCGTCAGTTAGTGGAGACAGCTCGGCTAGTCAGCAAAATGATGATGAATCAAAATTGACTCAAGAACAAAAGGAGCTGAAAAAGAAAATTGTTGAGGAAGATAAAGAGCAATTTGCTTTTAATTGGACATTAGATAATTTTGTAGAGCTCAAGGTGGAAAATGGGGGAACTAATAGCCCAACTTTAGAAGAAGTCATTGCGAAATACGGTAAGGGTTCAAATGTGAGTTTTACCGAAAATGGATTGACACTAACTTATAAAACAAGAATTGTAGATGTTCCGAGATATGGCGCGTCGGGACATCCTCAGGAGATTCGTTTGAGCTTTTATGATCCTGATTCAAATGGAAAGACTTACTATTTGATAAATAAAAGTGCAGTATATTTAGATGACAGTAGATATCCTTCAGCGACGAAAGATGAATTTGTCTTTAAGTGGAAGCAAGAAGATATGGATACATTAAAAATAGGTGATAGCCAGCATGGCAAAGGCGGGATGACTTATCAAGAGGTCGTTGAGCGTTTTGGACTTCCTTCAGAACTTAATATTTATGGAAGTGGCATGAGCGATAGCCCCTTATCACTACAGGCCAATTATAGAAACTTTCGAAATATAGAACGAAAATATGATTCAGTAACCTTGACTTTCAAGAGGCAGGAAGATGGCAGTTTTTATCTGGCAAATGCAAATAGTGAATTTGATAAGAGCTGGTAAGACTGTAATTCCTTGGAGAAAATTTGAAAGTTCTAATGTTTTTTCTATCTTGACAATCCTTATCGCTAACGATATAATGTTTACAATTTAACCTTTAATCAAGTCCAGTGAGGCTGCAAGGTGGGGAAACGGTATAAGAGGCAATTGGCTGCCTTGTTTTTTGCGAAACCTTGCTGCGGCAAGGTTTTTTCTTGTAGAAAGTGAGGTTGTCATGGTTAGTGACAGTTGTAAAAAGAGATTTGGCAAGATTATGCTGGAGCAAATGGAGCTGCTGGAGCAGGTAGAAATTGCGCCTCAGATTTTTTCGATGCGGCTGAGAGGCCGGATGGTGAGCCAGATGCAGGTCGGGCAATTCCTGCATATCCGAGTACCAGATGATAGCAAGCTGCTGCGGCGTCCGATTTCCATATCGGAGATTGATCGGGAGAAAAATATCTGCCGGATTATCTATCGGGTCGAAGGTGGCGGGACGGCCATATTCTCTCAGCTTCCTGTTGGTTGTTATCTCGATGTCATGGGACCACAGGGAAATGGCTTTGATTTGTCTCCGGTAGCAAAGGGCGACAAGGTCTTGATTATTGGTGGTGGTATCGGTGTGCCTCCTCTCTTGCAAACAGCGAAAGAGCTCCATGCTAAGGGTGCCCACGTTACAGCAGTATTAGGCTTTGCCAATCAATCTGCGGTTATTTTAGAAGAGGAATTTCGTGAGTGTAGTCAGTTGTTTATCACTACAGATGATGGAACTTATGGTCAAAAGGGCTATGTGTCAACCATTGTCGATGAGCTGACAGAAGAGTTTGCCGCGGTCTATTCTTGTGGGGCGCCCGGTATGCTCCAGTATGTGGATCGGAAATTTCACGATCATCCCCATGCCTATCTATCGATGGAGTCTCGCATGGCTTGTGGCATGGGCGCCTGCTATGCTTGTGTCGTTCATGTAGCAGGTCAGGATGAAGCGGTCAATAAGCGGGTTTGTGAAGACGGTCCAGTTTTTGAGACTGGGACTATCGTGCTTTAGGAGGATAAGGAAATGACTGAAAATCGTTTGAAAATTTCTCTGCCAGGATTAGAGCTGAAAAATCCAATCATTCCAGCTTCAGGCTGTTTTGGTTTTGGTCAGGAATATGCCAAATATTATGACTTGGACTTGCTTGGCTCGATTATGATCAAGGCGACGACACAAAATCCTCGCTTTGGCAATCCAACGCCCCGTGTGGCTGAGACGCCAGCTGGTATGCTCAATGCTATCGGCCTCCAAAATCCAGGTGTTGATGCCGTTTTGGCTGAAAAACTTCCATGGTTGGCTCAGCATTATCCAGACTTGCCGATTATTGCCAATGTGGCTGGTTTTTCAAATGAAGAATATGCTTATGTATCTGGGAAAATCTCCCAAGCTCCCAATGTCAAGGCGATTGAGCTCAATATTTCCTGCCCCAATGTAGACCACGGCAATGCGGGGCTTTTAATCGGGCAAGTTCCCGAGCTAGCCTATGAAGCAGTAAAAGCAGCAGTTGCTGCCTCTCAAGTTCCAGTCTATGTCAAATTGACTCCTAGTGTAGCAGACATTACCCAAGTGGCCAAGGCGGCAGAAGATGCGGGCGCGAGCGGTCTGACCATGATCAATACCTTGGTGGGCATGCGTTTCGAACTGAAAACGAAGCGGCCAATCATTGCCAATGGAACGGGTGGCATGTCTGGTCCAGCTGTCTTTCCTGTGGCTCTCAAGCTGATTCGTCAAGTCGCTCAGTTTACCAAACTGCCAATCATTGGCATGGGCGGAGTTGACTCGGCAGAGGCGGCGCTGGAGATGTTTATCGCTGGTGCGTCAGCTATTGGCGTTGGAACGGCGAATTTTACTGACCCGTATGCCTGCCCTAACATTATAGAAAAGCTGCCGCAAGTCATGGATAAATACGGCATTGAAAGCCTAGAAAGCTTGAGAAAAGAAGTCAGAGAAAATTTACTTTAAGCTCGATTTTCTCTTGACAAACTTCCCAGTAAATTATAGAATGTTTAAGATAAAACCTTTAAAGAAGTCCAGAGAGGCTCTAAGGCGCATACGTTTAAAATGGCAGATTCTGCCACATTTTCGTGTAACCTTGCTCTCGGGCAAGGTTTTTTCTATGATTGTAATCATCTTTATAGTAAGTAACAAGCAAGGAGAAGAACTGCATGCGTGAAGAACGTCCTATTATCGCCCTAGACTTTCCATCTTTTGATGATGTCAAAAACTTTCTGGAGCATTTTCCTGAAGATGAAAAACTGTACGTCAAGATCGGCATGGAATTCTTTTATGCCATTGGTCCAGAAATTGTGCATTATCTGAAAGGCTTGGGACATAGTATTTTCCTCGATTTGAAATTGCACGACATCCCTAATACCGTGCGTTCAGCTATGTCTGTTTTGGGAACATTTGGGGTTGACATGGTGACGGTTCATGCGGCTGGCGGCGTTGAGATGATGCGAGAGGCTAAGAAAGTTCTCGGTGACAATGCGAAGCTAGTAGCGGTGACCCAGTTGACTTCGACCAGTGAAGAAGATATGCGCGACTGCCAAAATATCCAAACAACCGTGCAAGAATCCGTTGTCAATTATGCCAGAAAAGCCAAGGAAGCTGGGCTGGATGGGGTTGTTTGCTCAGCTTTGGAAGTTGAGCTCATCAAGGCAGCCACGGCGGACGATTTTCTTTGCGTGACACCGGGTATCCGGCCAGCAGGTGCTGAAATCGGTGACCAAAAGCGGGTTATGACACCGCAGGAAGCCCACCAGATTGGCAGCAATTATATTGTAGTTGGTCGCCCGATTATTCAGGCTGAGAATCCTTGGGATGCTTATCACGAAATTAAGAAACAGTGGAATAGCTAAGTAAAATTAAGACTTTAAAATGAAACCGTCAAACGAAACGAATAGCTTAAAACAGATGTATAAGGAGTAAAAAATGACTTTAGCCAACGATATTGCACGTGACTTGTTGAAAATCAAAGCGGTTTACTTGAAACCAGAGGAGCCTTTTACTTGGGCTTCTGGGATTAAATCACCGATTTACACAGATAACCGAGTGACTTTGGCCTACCCAGAAACTCGGACTTTGATTGAAAATGGCTTTGTCGAAAAAATTCGCGTGGAATTTCCAGATGTGGAAGTGATTGCGGGTACGGCAACAGCAGGCATTCCTCACGGGGCTATCATTGCCGACAAGATGAATCTGCCTTTTGCTTATATCCGCAGCAAACCAAAAGATCACGGGGCGGGCAATCAAATTGAAGGTCGGGTAGCTCCTGGTCAAAAGATGGTTGTCATTGAAGATTTGATTTCCACTGGCGGCTCTGTTTTGGATGCTATTGCGGCAGCTAAGCGTGAAGGAGCAGATGTAATCGGTGCTGCAGCTATCTTCACCTACGAATTGCCAAAGGCGGATAAGAACTTTGCGGATGCAGGTGTGAAATTGGTGACCTTGTCTAACTACACAGAGCTTATCCACTTGGCTGAGCAAGAAGGCTACATCAATGCAGAAGGATTGACTTTGCTGAAGAAGTTCAAAGACAATCAAGAAAACTGGCAAAATTAAGAAGGTACAAGGAGGCGGAACTAGCATGTCCCTGTCTCCTTTTTAGGATTTACTTGGCCTCTGCTCACTTTTTAAAATAGCAAAAAGTGCCTGATTTTGTTATAATAAAGCCATGTCTAAGATTTATCATATCACTTTTTTGATTCTGCAAAAAATCATGCTGGTATTGAGTCTTCATTGGCTGTTTACAGCTATTTTTCATGTGTCGCAGTTAAGTAGCTTGGCTCTGATTTTGTTTGGAGTCTTGGCCATTCTAGCGGATCGCTATCGGTTTCAGCTTAAAAAGTCTTATCATTTTCTGATGAGGCACAAGCTGGCTATTGCTTTAGCAGCTCTCCTTTTTCAGCTCATCATGCTCCTATCGGCTGAGCTTTTGATTCGACGGGATGCAGCGGTGGTTTTCACAGGGGCTTTCAAGTACCTGAAGGAGTCATCCATTTCTAGCTACTTGACGCGCAATCCTAATAATCTGCCCCTCTTTCTCTATGAGCGTTTTTTCTTTAACCTTTTTGCTGAAACAGCTCTCTGGATTATGCAGGGACTCAATCTTTTTTACGTCAATATTGCGATTTGGATCCTCTACAAAGGCTGTCAGCGATACTTTTCGCAGGCTACAGCAGATGCGATTTTTAGCCTTTATATGGCCTTGGTCGGATTTTCGCCTTACTACATGTCCATGTACACGGACATTCCTCCCTTGCCTTTGATTAGCCTACAGATTTTTCTAGCTTTGGGTTTAATTGAAAATAAGGGGAATAGTCGCCAAATCATTGCTAGAAGCCTCTTGCTAGGGATTCTGACCAGTTTTGCCTTTCTGATTCGTCCGACAGTGATGATTCTGTTGATTGCTGTTTTTGGAGTTTTGTTTCTGAGACAAAACTGGAAAAAGTTTTTCTTGACTGCTGCGTTCTTTGCTCTAAGCTTTTCGGCAGGCTACCTTCCACTTCATTATGGTCTGTCTCACCAGACAGAAGTGCCGATCATCCAAGGTGAAGGACTGGCCAAAGGGCCACTACTTTTCATCAATCTGGGCCTAACCAATATCGGTCACGATCAGGAAGACATGAAGGAAGGGTTGTTGCAATATGTGGAACCCGACAAGCGGGCTGACTACAATAATGGTATGTTTGCCAAGGAAAATGTCATCAAAGAAATCAAGCGTCGTCTGAAAGAATACACTCCGCTGACCTTTCTACAGCACCTGTATTATAAACACTCTTTGACAGTTGCCGAAGGAAACTTGGGCTGGCTCTATCGCAGTGTTGAAAATGAAAAGACACCTTATATTTCACCGCTTTATGAGTTCACAAAAGACAATGCATTTGCTCAGTTTATCCGTGACTTTTTCCTCAATTCTGATAAGGATAGTTTTCGATTTTATTCGCTGCTCAAGCAGGCAGTTTGGATTGTCATGGCTTTGGGGCTGGTCTTTGCCCTTTGGAAATACCGACCAAATGATTCCTTGAATTTCTTGATCTTGGCAGTTTTCGGTGGTCTCCTCTTTCTGCAAATTTTCGAAGGAGGCAAGACGCGTTATCTGATTCAGTTTTTGCCACAGATTTTGATTCTGTCCGCCCTAGGATTAGCCCAGTATCCACAAGCTCTAGGGAAGTTCCACTTTTGGACTAGAAAGAAGGAGTCTTTAGAATGAAAAGACCTGTTCCTATCTATG
>ERZ773009.157-NODE-157-length-49424-cov-7.609492_pt1 | contig 49424 bp, 36 predicted proteins | sample MGYA00580663_ERZ773009 | MGnify/ENA primary metagenome ERZ773009 (study PRJEB29015, sample SAMEA2737969) | human oral metagenome | biome: human oral; feature: human-associated habitat; material: dental | place: China | collected 2026 ... | reverse complement strand
CGTAGTAACTGACATTTTTTCCGGAAGACACTATGATCATCAAAATCATAATAAAAGTAGGACATCCGATTATAGGAATATTCAACACACCGGTATTTATATATTTTTGTTCTTTTAAACTATATATCACTGTATTAAGTACCCAAGCCAAAATTCCGTATATAAAAAAATATATGATTAGATCTGCTCCGCTAAATAGCTTCATAAAACTCCTATTCTAAACCATACTTTGATAGATCTACTTTATTATTCTTAACTTCTATTCCCTCCGCCTCAAGAAGCTTTTTCTGTTCTCCCATTCCTCCAAAGGCAAATTCCGGTGCAAGTTCTCCTTTTGAATTGACCACACGAAAGCAGGGAATATTTTCGGGATCAGGGTTTTTATGAAGAGCATTTCCTACCGCTCTTGACATCTTTTTATTTCCCGCCATCTCCGCCACCTTGCCATAGGTTGCTACCTTACCTTTCGGTATCCTCTTTACCGCCTCATAGATTCTTTTTGTAGGTGAATCCGTTACCAAATCATAGCTTTCAGCAATCTCTTGTTTGAACGTCTCTTCGTTTCCTTGATTGCGCTGCAAAGATAATGGCTTTTTCAAACGCGCAAAGCTTTCACGCAAAATTTCTCGAGAAAAAATCTCAGGAAAGAGGGGCATGCGTACAATTCGAGAGGAAGGCATCGTATGCGAACCCTCTACCTGCAATTTGAAAATGAGTGATTTAACAGTCAATTGAGGCCTGTGCGGAAGCACAGCTCCCTTTCCCGCTGCCCTCATTCATTTTTTAGACTGTCCACCGGATTAGCATTAGCCGAGCACCAATTCTGGAACGTTACGGTGATAAAAGTGATGGCCGAGACTGCTACAAATGCTATCGCAAATACCCACCAACGAATCGGGGTACGGTAGGCGAAATGTTCGAGCCATTTTGTTACGCCGTAATAAGCCACGGGCGAGGCTACGACAAAGCAGATAGCGACAATACGCAGGTAAGTGCGATTGAATAGGACAAGAATTTGTTGGGTAGACGATCCGAAGACTTTGCGGAGGCCGATCTCCTTCCGACGGTACTCACTGTCAAACACCACGAGGCCAAATACGCCGACGAGAGACAGTAACACGGCCAGCAGACCAAAAAATGTGATGAGCGTGCGTAGTGTCGTTTCGCGGTGATAAAGCTCGTTATAAATTGTGTCGTAGAAGGTGATATCGATCGGAAAAGAGGGATCGATGGCGGCTACGGTCTTTCGGATGTGTGCTGTAGCGGCGCGAACGTCGGTGCCGGACTTTAGGCGGATGTAAGAGACAGACAGACGGGAGCCGAGTGGACTGGCAGCAAGGCATATGTTGGTCGATTCTTGTCGCAGCGAAGCAATATGCAAGTCGCCCGTGAAGCCGACAAGGTCGCCCGAGTTATCACGCCAATATTTGAAAGGACCGACGGACATCTGCAGACTGCGCCGAGCGTGATCGTTGAAAATAAAGGCTGGCCGGTCACTGCGCGCATCGGCCTCGGTGAAATCGCGGCCGTCGACTATGTGAATGCCCATTGTCCGGAGGAAGTTCCACGATACGTAGATTAGATTGTAGGAAAAATTGCGGCCGTTGTAGTCCGAAGATTCCGTCATGTAGACATCTTTCGAGCCGATCTTCTCCGAGGCAAACGCCACGTCCTCAATACCTGCGTAAGATTTCAATCCGTCGACATACTCACGGGCATGATGACCAGCGATGGCTCCGTTGAGCTCTACCACGGCGATTTGATCGCGGTCAAAACCGATGGTGTGGGTGCGCAGAAAACGGTTTTGCAACTGAACGAAGCCCGCGCCAATGATCAGCGTCATCGATATGACGAATTGCAGGCTGACGAGCATGAGCCTGAGCCTCCTCCCGCGGGGTGAGAGACCGAAGCTACCCTTCAGCACCATCGCAGGTGGGAAAGAGGTCATGTAGTAAGCCGGATAGACGCCTGCTGCGAGGCCGACGAGTAACGACACAATGGCGGTAACCAATAAAAGTACCGGGTGATGAAGCGGCAATGTGTCGGCCTCAACGAAAGCCAACAAACGGCTCTGATGCATGCCCCAAACAAGTACTACCGCGAGCAAAAACGCCGTGAGACAAATGGCACAAGCCTCGATCAGTAGCGAGAGGCGAAGAGCGGAATTTGTACTGCCTAAAACTTTCTGCGTATTGATGCTCTTCATTCTTAGCGGCGTCATGGCGGTGCTGAAATTGGTGTAATTCACTGCTGCAATGATGAGTATCAGCAGTGCGATGCCCATAAGTAGATTCACAACATCGGCGTTACCACTCCGAAAAAGACGTCCGTCGCCGCTCTCATTCATAAAATAGATACTGGTGAGGGGCGTGAGCTTCATCTGCTCACCCGGATGGCCGATTTGGCTAAAGTTGAAATGTCGATTGAAGTTTTCCTCTACGTCGACGGCTGAGGCGGCATTGTCCAAGCGAACGTAACAGATGAAGTTGCTGGCGTCGTAATTCTCCTTCAGAAATGCTCCATCGATGGCAGTATAGATGACGTTGCGCAGCTGCGTATTCCCCGGAAAATCACGGTAGACGGCACCCACCGTAAGCTCCAACTGCGTGCTATCGTCGTCGCGGCTTTTGCTCCAGATCGATTCTTCGGCGCGCAATGGACGCCCGACGGCCGACACGGATCCAAAAAGTCGGCGAGCCATGCTCTCGGGGATCAGCACCTTATCCGGACTGCGGAGACAATCGGTGTCGCCTTCCGTAATGGGGAAATTAAACGTGCGGACGAGCGTCGGGTGACACGTCTGCACCGTTTCGCGGAAACCATGACGGGTGCCGTCGTTTCCCACGACCGTAAAATAGACCTCGCCGACGAAGGGGTTGATCAGCGTGCCTGCTTCAATATGTGGGGACGAGGCGATGACGGCCTCCACGAAGGCACGCGGCAGGACGGTGGAGAACTCGCCGGGTTGCGAGAGATCCACTCGAAAAATATGTTCGGCCTCGGGGTGACAGCGGTCAAAATTTCGCTCGTAATCGACCTGCATGAGAATCGTCATGAAGGCTGCAAAGGCGAATGAGAGGCCGAAGACGTTGAGCACGGTCGCCACACGGAAGCGGCGGACGATGCTGAGTAGGTTGCGGGATATTGTTTTCATATCGGAGAAACTGTATTTGAATTGCTTGGATCCTTTCTCCTTTTCTTTCCTTGATGAAAGAAAAGGAGGCAAAAGAAAATCAAGGCATCGGGGATGCCTGCCAAGTTAGCCGGGTACTTCAAACGAAACAGAGAGGCTCGTGCCAAGTTGCAAGAGACAATCTTGCGCTCGAAAAAAGTACCCGGCAAACTTCCCTGCCCTCGGCAGAGGGCCTTGCCTTGATGAAAGAAATGGAGGCAAAAGAAAATCAAGGCATCAGGGATGCCTGCCAAGTTTGCCGGATACCTTAAAGGAGACAAAGAGAAGCCGGGGAGATTGTCCGGGTACTTCAAACGAAACAGAGAGGCTCGTGCCAAGTTGCAGGAGACAATCATGCGCTCGAAAAAAGTACCCGGCAAACTGCTCGGCCTTCGGTAGGGGGCGTTTTTCGTTCTTGCCGTTTCGCTATACCTTTTTATTCGCTCTTGAGGCTGTCTACCGGATTGGCATTGGCGGCGCGCCAGTTCTGAAACGTTACCGTGAAAAACGTGATCGCTGCCACGGCGACAAAAGCGAGTGCGAAGATCCACCAGCGGATCGGCGCGCGGTAGGCGAAGTTCGTGAGCCATTGCGACACGCCATAATAGGCGACGGGGGCGGCCACGACGAAGCACACGATCACAATCTTGAAATAGGTGCGATTAAAACGAGCCAGAATCTGCCTTGTCGACGAGCCAAAAACCTTCCGGATGCCGATCTCCTTCTTTTTATACTCGCTGTCGAAGACCACGAGGCCGAACACGCCCACCATCGAGATGAAAATGGCTATCGCGCTGAACAGCGTGATCAAAGAACCGACGGCGCGCTCCTTCTCGTAGAGTTGCTGGAGGACTTTATCGAAGAAAAAGACGTTGAACGGATAGTCCGGATCCAATTCTTTCAGCACAGACTGTACATGCTCCATTGCAGCACGCATATCTGTGCCCGCTTTCATGCGGATATAAACGTAGCGAGAGTTGTTTCCCCAATTTTCCTTTCCCCACACATAGAATGCCATCGGCTCGACCGCATTACGGAACGATGCAAACTTCACGTCTGGCATAAAGCCGACGATTTGGGTGCTGTCGATCATCGTGCCTAATTCCAGCCCATATTCTTGCTTCGCGCGTTCATTAAATACATATGCCCCATGCCGTGTAAGGGCATCTTCCGTTCGGAACGTTCGCCCCTCGATGGCCGGAATGCCCAAAACATCGAGGAACGAAGCCTCCACGGGGATGACTACGTAATCTATCTGTTTGCCGCGATAATCCCGGCCCCAAGTCATGTATGAATCCGCACTGGATAGGATTTGTTCGGAGCGCGTAATGCCTGAAACATCTGCGTACGACTTCATTTTGTTCATAAAAGTCTCCGGATGCGCTCGGCCCTCATCGCTCAGCTCGGCAATAATAATCTGATCACGTTCGTAACCCAGCGGCGCGTGCTGCATAAAGTGATTTTGCAAATACATACACCCCGCCCCGATGATGAGCGCGAAGGATGCAAAGTATTGCACACCAATCAGGGCGTTGCGCAAGGCCCGTCCGCGTGTGGATAGGCCAAAACTGCCTTTCAGAATGAGTGCGGGCGGAAAAGACGTCATATAAAAAGCCGGATAAATGCCTGCTGCAAGTCCGGTGCATAAAGCAATGAACGCCGTTGCTCCTACAACGACTTTGTGCGATAAAATTCCGAGGTCGGTAGTGACTAATGCAGAAAGCGGGCTACGCGCAAAGAGCGCAACAAGCCCTACCGCCAAAATGTATGCGGCCAAACTGATCAAAATAGACTCTGCCACCAAAGCGCGGCGGATATTCCCGACCGAACTCCCGAGTACTTTCTGCGTGTTGATGCTTCGAATGCGCATGGGCGTGAGTGCGATGCTGAAGTTGGTGAAATTTATTCCCGCGATCAGGAGCACGACGAATGCGATGGCCGTCAACACATGCAGGGCTTGGGCGTTGGCTTTCGGCATGTTGTCAAACTGCACATTAGAAACGAAGTGCACATCCGGCAGGGGAGTAAAACGCAGGTCGGCACCTACCGCTTCCCACTCCGCGACACCTTCCGCTCCGAATTGTTCCTTCAAGACATTCGTAAAATGCTTTTTGAAGTTCTCTTCAATGGTCGGGAGGTTGGCCGCGTCGTCCACCCGAATAAAGGCGGTGTAGTTCCAATTGCCCCAGTTCGTTTTATTCTCTTGCTCTGAGATGGCGTGATAAATCACGTTACTCACCAGCGTGTTATCGGGGAAGTCGCGATACACCGCACCTACCGTCAGCGTGAGATATGGGTTGATGAGCTTTTTCCCGACTGCTGATTCCTGGCCAAATATCTTGCGAGCCATGCTCTCGGGGATCATTACCTGATCAGGAGTCTTCAAGACATCTGGCGAGCCTTCTACAAAATCAAAGTGGAAGACCTCGGTAAACCCCGGAGAAACGGTTTGATACAGTTCACGAAATTTCTTTTTGTCAGCACCATTTTCTATGGAAAAAACAAAATCATAATCCATGTTTTGATACGTTCCCGCCTGAATATGAGGTGATGAAGCAATGAGCGTTTCAATCATGGGCCTACTCAGGATTGCTTGCACTCCGCCCTCTTTATGCACAAACTCCACACGGAATATGCGCGAATGGTTCGGGTCAAAATGATCAAAAGTATAGTCATATTCCACTTGCATGAGGATCGTCATGAAGGCAGAAAAAGCCACCGCCAACCCGCATAAATTAAAAAGGGTCGCCATCTTGAATCGGCGAAAAATGCTCAGGAGATTTCTGTATATCGTATACATATTTTCTGTTCTAAAGTTTAGGCTCACTGAGGCGAGCCGGTTTCAGGGGATTCAGGGGCTGTCTATTTCTTGGACCGTTTGAACGCATGCCACCCTGCACGCCTCCAAACGATCCAAAAAATATGAGCCCTCAACAATTTAACGGGACGTAAGTCCCCAACAATCCTTACAAGCGCGTTGTATTCACGATTTGTCCGTCAAAAAGATTGATGATGCGATTCGCAAAGCCCGCATCATGCTGCGAGTGAGTCACCATGACGATCGTCGTGCCTTCGTCATGCAGGTCGTTAAGGAGGCGGATGACTTCCAGGCCATTTTTTGAGTCCAAATTTCCTGTCGGCTCGTCCGCCAGGATCAATTTTGGATTCGCAACAACGGCCCTGGCAATAGCCACGCGTTGCTGTTGGCCGCCAGAAAGCTGCTGCGGGAAATGCCGCCCTCGATGACTGATGCTCATTCGCTTCAAGATGTTTTGCACGCGTTCTTTTCGCTCCGAGGCTTTGATCCCGAGATACGTCAGGGGTAATTCTACGTTCTCAAAAACGTTCAGCTCGTCTATCAGATTAAAACTCTGGAACACGAAACCTATCTGCCCTTTGCGCACTTCGGTGCGTTCCTTTTCGCGGAGATGTCCCACTTCGCGGCCGTCTAAATAATAGTAGCCTTCGGTCGGGTTGTCCAGCAGGCCTAAAATATTGAGCAGGGTGGACTTGCCGCAGCCTGACGGGCCCATAATAGCCACAAATTCTCCGTCCGCCACTTCTAACGAGACCTTATTCAGGGCGATGGTTTGGATCTCTTCGGTCTCAAAATACTTTGTCAGATTCTCTACTTTGATCATGATGTTTTGCGTGTTATAAAAATGAATGTCTATTTGTTATCGGTGAAAATGAGAGCACGTTTTTCGATCTCGAGAAAGGGTGTTGCAAAAGTGCAGCATGATTTTTTTCGCCACTCTGGGACTCATGCCAAACGGCAACGCACATTTTCGATTTCGAAAAGGTCTCCTGTAAAATGGTTTGCCTCTTGCTCGGCTTGAAAATATTAAACCGCATGAATCTTATTTAGTTGCTTGGCTGAAGCAATTAAGCCGCAGAAATGTCTCTTAGTTGCTCTGTTGAAGCAATTAAGCCGTAAAAATGTCTCTTAATTGCTTCGTCCAAGCAACTAAATAAGAAAAATGCCTTTTATTGATTTACTCCCAAAGAGGCCTCTCGCCATCCTGCACGTCCCGTTTTAAGGCCAATGTGAGATACTCGCGAAACCGTTTACACCTTTCCTTGATCCAAAAGAGTATCCTGCAAAACGGAGAGAACTTCTTTTTGATCTGAAAAAGTCTCACGTAAAACGAAAGGAACTCATTTTTGATTCAAGAAGAGCTTATGCGAAACGGAGGGAACTCTTTTTTGATTCAGAATAGGCTTGTGCAAAACAGAATGAACCCGTTTTCGATTCAAAAAAGACCTATTCTATTAGTAAGGTAGGGGCGTATTGCATACGCCCCACGTGTACCAGATGGCAGATTATATGATCTTTACAAGGCGACCTATAAGGCGCATATTTTTATGCCTCTAATTCAGAACTCTCCTAATAAACGATTCGGATTAAGTCGCTATTGGACTCAAAAAAGACCTATGCAAAACAGAGAGACCCTCTTTTTGATCCGAAGAGGGTCTATGCAAAAATGAGGCGCCCTATTTTTGAATCAGAATAAGTTTGTGCAAAACGGAGAGAACCTCTTTTTGATCCGAGGAAGGTTTGTGCGAAATGGAATGAACCCCTTTTTGATCCGAGAATTGTTTATGCAAAATGGAGGGATCCATTTTTTAATTCGGAAAAGGCTTTCGCAAAATGAAGGAAACGTCTATGGGGTGGAAAAGTGGAGGCTTTATTTATACTGGTACCCGATTTGGCGCACTGCTTCCTCCACGGCGGATTGATCGGCTGTCCGATGGACGAAAAAAACGTACTCGTCAGCTTGTGTATCAATAAAACCGAGCTTCAAATCGTGCTTGCTGAGTGCCGCCTCATAGTCAGGAAAGACTTTCGGATCGTAGACAGGTGTATCGCTATAATCTTGAGGATCAGGAAGGGAGATGCAGAGTCCAAAATTGTTTTTTACCGCATTATCGATCCTCCATTCCAACGTATCGACCTCCTCTTTCCAATCGACGGCCATGATGAAAAACAGATCGTGATCGTCTTCCCAGTCCATGACATAGTTGAGGGTTGTAAAATATCCGTCATCGCCCTCAAAATCGTTCAGGTTGTCAATAAAGACTGCCATTTCGTCCTGTTTTTCCTTCGCCAGACAGAGCGCGGCCAACGTTCTGTAGCCATTTTTCTCCGTGTCAGACAGCGGGCGAGGCTGTGGCGTCACATCGACCGTCTCGGACGTTTGCACCACTGCGGACGGCTTCCGTTTGAAATATTTGAAGAGTGGCGCTAACATTTTTCTGCGCACTTTTTTCTCAGCAGAGCTACGTTTTCCACGTGATGCGTGTGGGGAAACATGTCGACGGGTTGGATGCGCACGATTTCGTATTGATCCGCCATCCGTGCAATGTCGCGGGCCTGCGTCGCGGGGTTACAACTGACGTAGACGATGCGCTCGGGTGCTGCTCGTAGGATGGTGTCAATCACGTCGTTATGCATGCCCGTCCGTGGCGGGTCAGTGATCACCACGTCGGGTCGCCCGTGTGCCTCAATGAACGATTCGGTGAGCATGTCCTTCATGTCGCCCGCGTAAAAGACGGCATTTTCGATGCCGTTAAGTCCGGCATTCACGCGTGCGTCGTCGATAGCCTCCGGCACATATTCAATACCGATGACGCGCCGCGAGCGACGAGCTACGAAATTGGCAATCGTGCCCGTGCCCGTGTAGAGGTCGTAAACCGTTTCGCAACCGCTAAGCTCGGCAAATTCACGAACCACGGAATAGAGCCTGTAAGCCTGCTGACTGTTAGTTTGATAGAAGGATTTCGGCCCGACCTTAAATTGCAGGTCTTCCATTCGCTCGATCAAATGATCCACCCCGCGATAGAGGCGAATATCTTGGTCGGTCAATGTGTCATTACATTTTTCGTTGATGACATACATCAGGGAAGTGATCTCGGGCACCTCCGCGGCGATAAAATCGAGCAGCGCTTCCCTGCGCGCGCGATCCTCATAATAAAAAGCCATCACGACCATCACCCCGCCCGCTGATGAGGTGCGAATCATGAGCGTGCGAACGAACCCGGCGTTATTTTTTAGGTCAAAAAATGGGTAGCCATCGTGCGTGAGGCAATATTTTTTGACGGCGAGTCGGATGCGGTTCGACACGTCGTCCTGTAGGTGGCAGCGGCGAATGTCCAGCACCTTATCAAACATGCCCGGAATGTGGAAGCCCAGTGCATTCATGTCCGTGTCATTCCTTTCTGAATCAATCTCTTCTGCGGTTAGCCAGCGGCGATTAGAGAACGTAAATTCGAGCTTATTCCGATAGTGCGTCGTCTGCTCGGAGCCAAGAATGGGCCGCACCTCTCCCGGCGTCACGTGCCCGATGCGAGTCAGGGCGTCGACAACTTGCTGCTGCTTAAAACGCAGCTGTTCTTCGTACGGTAAATGTTGCCACTTGCAGCCTCCGCACACACCGAAATGCTCGCAAAACGGATCCACGCGTAGTGGGCTCCTTTCTCGAAACGCGACAATTGTACCCTCTGCGTAATGACTTTTTCTACGCGTAAGTCGCACATCAACAACGTCTCCCGGGGCCGCCCAAGGGATAAACACCACTCTCTCGTCAATTCTTGCGACAGCTTTTCCTTCAGCCGCCACGTCCGTCACCTTCACGCCCTCAACGACGGGGCACGGTTTTTTCTTTCGTGTCAAAATTGCAATGCCATTTGAATTTTCAGGGGCGCAAAGGTATGGATAGCCTCAAGAAGACCTTGGCGCCAACCAGCACGATGAAAAAAACTGCGAAAACGGCGGTGTAACGAAAGCGTATATATTTGCCGCCGCTTAAAAAAACAGCGAGACACATAAAAAATATACGACCTAATGGAAGTAAAGAGAGTTTACACCTTCGGTAACGGAAAGGCCGAAGGAAAAGCAGATATGAGAAATCTGCTGGGAGGAAAAGGTGCCAATTTGGCAGAGATGAACTTGATCGGCGTGCCCGTTCCACCGGGTTTCACGATCACGACGGACGTGTGCAACGAATACTATCGGATTGGAAAAGAGAAGATGGTCGAGTTGCTGCAAGACGATGTAAAAAAAGCGGTCGCTCACGTTGAAATGCTGATGAACTCCAAGTTTGGAGACGTGGAAAACCCGCTGCTGGTCTCTGTGCGCTCCGGTGCACGCGCCTCGATGCCGGGCATGATGGACACCATCCTCAACCTCGGACTGAACGACGACGTCGTGGAAGGCTTAACCCGCAAAACGGGTAACCCGCGATTCGCCTGGGACTCTTATCGTCGCTTTGTACAGATGTATGGCGACGTCGTGCTGGGCATGAAGCCGGAAAATAAGGAGGATATCGACCCCTTCGAAGAAATTATCGAAGATGTAAAGAAGGCTAAGGGTGTCAAGCTCGACAACGAACTCGAAGTTGAAGACCTGAAGGAACTCGTAAAGCGTTTTAAGGCAGCAGTGAAGAAGCAGACGGGAAAAGACTTCCCGACTTGCGCTTATGATCAGCTGTGGGGAGCCATTTGCGCCGTGTTCGACTCTTGGATGAACGAGCGCGCGATCCTTTATAGGAAGATGGAAGGCATTCCCGCTGAATGGGGAACGGCAGTGAACGTGCAAGCGATGGTGTTTGGCAACATGGGCGAGACATCGGCAACGGGCGTTTGCTTCTCACGCGACGCGGCAACTGGCGAGGATCTTTTTAACGGCGAATATTTGATCAATGCACAAGGCGAGGACGTCGTAGCCGGCATTCGTACACCGCAGCAGATCACCAAGATCGGCTCTCAGCGTTGGGCAGAACTGGCGGGAGTTTCCGAGGCCGATCGCGTGGCCAAATATCCATCCATGGAGGAAGCCATGCCCGAGATTTACAAGGAACTCGATGAGATCCAGACCCGCCTCGAGAACCATTATCACGATATGCAGGACATGGAGTTCACCGTACAGGACGGCAAGCTCTGGTTCCTCCAGACGCGAAATGGCAAGCGTACAGGTTCGGCCATGGTGAAGATCGCGATGGACCTGCTCCGTCAAGGTATGATCGACGAAAAGACCGCCATCAAGCGCATTGACGCCAATAAGCTCGATGAATTGCTCCACCCGATTTTCGACAAGGAGGCGCTGAAGAAAGCGAAGGTGTTGACGCGTGGATTGCCCGCATCACCGGGCGCTGCGACGGGCCAGATCGTCTTTTTTGCCGACGATGCCGCCGAATGGCACGCCAAGGGACATCACGTGGTGATGGTTCGCCTCGAGACGTCGCCGGAGGATTTGGCAGGTATGGCTGTAGCCGAAGGTATTTTGACGGCTCGCGGTGGTATGACCTCGCACGCTGCTGTGGTGGCTCGTGGCATGGGTAAATGCTGCGTATCGGGCGCAGGCGCACTGAACGTAGACTACAAGAATCGCACAGTCGAAATTGACGGCGTGAAGCTGAAAGAGGGCGACTATATCTCGATCAACGGTTCGACCGGTGAGGTGTACGAAGGCGAAGTGCACACGAAGGCAGCCGAGCTGTCAGGCGACTTTGCCGACCTGATGACACTGGCAGACAAGTACGCCCGTCTCAAGGTGCGCACCAACGCCGATACGCCACACGATGCACAGAGCGCACGCAACTTTGGTGCTGTAGGTATTGGCCTTTGCCGTACGGAGCACATGTTCTTCGAGGGTGAAAAGATCAAGGCCATGCGCGAGATGATCTTGGCTGAAAATGCAGAGGATCGGAAGAAGGCACTGGCGAAGATCCTGCCTTATCAGCAGGACGACTTCAAAGGTATCCTGCGTGTGATGGCAGGTTATCCCGTGACGGTTCGCTTGCTCGATCCACCGCTGCATGAGTTCGTGCCGCACGATGAGAAGGGTCAGCAGGAGATGGCTGAAGCGATGGGCGTGAGCCTCGCATACATCCGTCAGCGCGTGGAAGCACTCCACGAGCAGAACCCGATGCTCGGTCACCGCGGATGCCGTCTGGGCAACACCTATCCGGAGATTACGCAGATGCAGACACGCGCCATCCTCGGTGCTGCACTCGATCTGAAGAAGGAAGGCGTGGAGACCCATCCGGAAATCATGGTGCCGCTGACGGGTATCCTCTACGAGTTCAAGGAGCAGGAAACCGTGATCCGTGCCGAGGCCGAGGCACTCTTCGCCGAGCGTGGAGACAGGATTGATTTCCTCGTGGGGACGATGATCGAGGTGCCACGCGCTGCGCTGACGGCTGACCGTATCGCTACGTCTGCCGAGTTCTTCTCGTTTGGTACGAACGACTTGACGCAGATGACTTTCGGTTATTCGCGTGACGACATCGCCTCCTTCCTCCCGATCTATCTGCACAAGAAGATCCTGAAGGTGGATCCGTTCCAGGTGCTCGACCAGAAGGGCGTTGGCTCGCTGATCCGCATGGCTACAGAGAAGGGACGCTCTGTTCGCCCGACGCTGAAGTGCGGTATCTGTGGCGAACATGGTGGCGAACCCTCGTCCGTGAAGTTCTGCCACAAGGTAGGTCTCGACTATGTCAGCTGCTCGCCGTTCCGTGTGCCTATTGCCCGGGTCGCTGCAGCACAGGCAGCCATCGAAGAGTAATCCGATAAACCGAAGAAAGAGTGCATGAGGCGCATCGCCGCCTTTGCCTCTCTTTCGTGCCATATGCGAAAGCCGACTTATCTCCCGACGAAAAGGGTGGGTAAGTCGGCTTTCTTTTTTGGGGGTGGTTATTGGAATCCGCCGGCTCAAGAAGCTATTTGGGACAGCCGGTTTGATCAGAGATGAGGCTCAGAAGCGATTCAAACAGTTGTTTTGACCTGAGATGAGGCTCAGAAACGATTCAAACTCTGGTTTTGGCCCGAGATGAGGCTCAGAAGCGATTCAAACAGTTGTTTTGACCCGAGATGAGGCTCAGAAGCGATTCAAACTCTGGTTTTGACCTGAGATGAGGCTCAGAAACGATTCAAACTCTGGTTTTGATCCGAGATGAGGCTCAGAAACGATTCAAACTCTGGTTTCGATCCGAGATGAGGCTCAGAAACGATTCAAACTCTGGTTTCGATCCGAGAAGCATTATTGAGCAGGGGGGCACGGACCTTTTCCGGCTCTTTCCCGCGGAGGCGTACTTTTGCGGCGAACTAATCAATAGACACGGAAATGAAAAAGATCATTGGATTATGCATGCTGCTCGTTGTGGCGGCGTGCAGCGTTGTCCCCCTGACAGGTCGGCGGCAGATGCTGCTCGTATCCGACTCGGAGCTGCTTACGGCCAGCCTGTCGCAGTACAACGCTTACATGAAAAAGGCGGTTAAGTCGAGCGACAAGGCGAAAACCGACAAGGTCGTGCGCGTCGGACGACGGATTGCTGCGGCTACGGAGGAATATCTGCGCCAAAATGGCATGGAGAGTGAGCTGCAGAACTTCCGCTGGGAGTTTAACCTGATCAAGGACAAGCAGCACAACGCCTTCTGCATGCCGGGCGGGAAGATCGTGGTCTACGAGGGGATCCTCGACCTGACACCGACGGACGACGACTTGGCCGTGGTGCTTGGACACGAGGTGGCGCACGCTGTGGCCAAGCATAGCAATGAGCGCATGAGCCAACAACTGGTGGCACAATATGGTGCGGCCATCCTCGGCGCGGCGTTGAGTAAGAAGTCGGCCGCTACGCAGCAGCTAGCCTCCACGGTCTTCGGACTCGGAACGCAGGTGGGCGTCATGTTGCCCTTCTCACGCAAGCACGAGTCGGAGGCCGACTATATGGGGCTGGTGTTTATGACCATGGCGGGCTACAACCCGAACGTGGCTGTGGGCTTCTGGCAACGCATGTCTCAGGGTGGATCGAGCGTGCCCGAGCTGCTTAGCACACACCCGAGCGACGAGACGCGTATCGCTGCCATCCGCCGCTATCTGCCAGAAATGGAGAAATACAAGCGGAGAAAGAACTGAGAAACGAAAAACGAAAAATGAAAAGTCCTCCGGGCGCAAGACTTTAAGGTCTCGTCGTCCGGAGGACTTTTCGTTTTATGGTGTGTGCCCGGTCGGCTAATGACCGATTGGGGCTGGTCGGAAATCGTTTTTCGTTTCCCCTACTCGAGATCCACGACGGTGATGCCGGCGCCACCGAGGCGGATGTCTTCGTCGGCGAAGTGGGCGACGCCGGGGACGGTCGGGAGGTACTGTCGGATCAGCTGTCGGAGAATGCCGTTGCCTGTGCCGTGAAGGATGCGGACGCGGTCGGCACCGACTTGGATGGCGTCGTCGATGAAGTAGGCGACGGCTTGCAGCGCCTCGTCGCCACGCATGCCGCGGAGGTCGATCTCCTGGCGGAAATGCAGGCGTTTCTCGTGCATGGCATCGGCCGTGTGTGCACTGAGGAAGGTGGTACTGCGCGCCGTGGCACGCTTCAGGGCGGCCTGGTCGACGCGCTCCAAACGCTCCGTGGCGACGGTACTCTTGATCGTCCCGAAGGCTACGACGGCCTGCTTGCCTTGTATTTCCAAAACGCTTCCGACGGCCGTCTGGCCCTTCATGCGCACCGCGTCGCCCGTGGCGAGTGGACGTTCTGCTTTCGGCTCGGCGACGGTCGGCTCCGTGGTGGTCGACGGCTTTTTCTTGCGCTCCTTGCGCCGTTCTTGACGCTGGCGCACCTGCTCCATCTTGCGGGCGATGCGTTCGTCGTCTTCGTTCGTTTGGCTGACGGTCTCTTTGAACGCGTCCAGTTCGCGGCGTGCGGCACGCGTGCGTTCTTTCTCGGCCTGTGCCTCGCGGATCTCGCGGATCGTATTCTCGATGCGGGCATTGGCCTCGCCGACGATGCGTTGTGCGGCCTCTTTAGCCTCACCGATAATCGCTTTCCGTTGGCTGTTCACGGCCTCGAGATCGTGCTCGTAGCGCGCTGCCAGCTCTTCGAGTTGCTTTTCGCGACGGCGGATGTTTTGTCGCTTGTTTTCCCAGTAACGCTTGTCGCGGACAATGTCTTGGAGATACTTGTCCATGTCGACATAATCGCTGCCCACCTTCTCGGCGGCTTCGGCAATGACGTCGTCAGGCAGACCGATTTTGCGGGCGATCTCGATGGCGAATGAGCTACCGGGATGGCCGACGGAGAGGCGGAAGAGCGGCTGCATGAGGTTGCGGTCGTAGAGCATGGCGCCATTGACGACGCCCTCGTGATCCTCGGCGTACTGCTTGAGGTTCTGGTAATGCGTGGTGATGACGCCGAACGCGCCGTGTCGGTTGAAGCGCTCGAGCAACGCCTCCGCCAGTGCGCCGCCGATGAGTGGCTCTGTGCCGCTACCAAACTCGTCGATGAGCAGCAGCGTGCGCTCGTTGCCGTGACGGACGAAGTACTTCATGTTCGTCAGGTGCGAGCTGTAGGTGCTGAGATCGTTTTCGATGCTCTGCTCGTCGCCGATATCGATGAAGATACGCTCGAAGATGCCCGTGCGCGAACGCTCGTTCAGCGGGATGGGGATGCCGCATTGGAGCATGTATTGCAGCAGTCCGACGGTCTTCAGACAGACGGATTTCCCTCCGGCGTTGGGGCCGGAGATGATGAGCAGTCGGCGGTCGCGGTCGAGCGTGAGATCAAGGGGAACGACGGTCTTACCCGCTTTGCGGTGGGCGAGGAGTAGGAGGGGATGTACGGCTTCTTGCCAGTCGATCAGCGGCTCGTTTTGGGGCAGCGTGACGATGGCGCCGATGCTTTCGGCGAAGCGGGCTTTGGCACGAATAAAGTCGATGACGGATAGGAACTCGTAGGACTGGACGATGTCCGGCACGAGTGGGCGGAGCACGTCGGTGAAAGCGGTGAGGATGCGGACGATCTCGCGTCGTTCCTCGGCCTCGAGTTCGCGGATGCGGTTGTTGGCTTCGACGACGGCTTCGGGCTCGATGTAGACCGTCTTGCCGGTAGCTGATTCGTCGTGCACGATACCGCGGATTCGTCGCTTGAAGGCGGGGGCTACGGGGATGACGAGTCTGCCGTCGCGCATGGTGGGCGCCGTGTCACGATCCACCCAGCCTTCAGCCTGCGCCGAGCGGAGGATGGACTGCAGGTTGCGGGAGATGCTGCCCGAGACGGCCGACATATCGCGGCGGATGCGAGCCAGTTCAGCCGATGCGCTATCCTTCGTGCGGCCGTAGCGGTCGAGGATGGCGTCGATGTCGCGAACGAGGGCTGGGAAGACAGGCACACGGCCGGCCATTGCGGCCAACACGGGATACTCCGGCTGGGCGTCGTCGCTCTTGTCCACGGGCCGAAAGAAGCGCGTGATGTCGACGATGGTCTGCAGCGAGCGTTTGAGGTCGAACAGCTCCAGCTCGTCGGCGAAGGTGCCTTCGGGCCGTATGCGGCTGAGGGTGGGACGGACGTCTATAAAATAATTTGCAGGGAAAGCACGCTCCCCCTGCAAAATGCGGACAAACTCGCCTGTTTGTTCCAACTCTTCGGCTACGACCGTCGCATCGGCCGAGAAGCGAATCGCTTCTACTTGCTCGCGGCCCAGCGAACTGAGGCATTGCGCGGCGACCAGTTCGCGGATCTTGTCGAAGCCGAGTTTATGTTCAAAGTTTTCCGGATAAATCACGTAGTTCAATTCAGTTCGATCGTCTTTTCGGAGCGCAGCTCAGGACGGATGATGTACTCCAACTTCTCCGTGCCGCGGCGCAGGTGCAGGATGCAGACGTTGGCGCCGGTGCCTTCGGGGTTGACGTAGGGGGCGAAGAAATAGAGGTAGGAGAAGGCGGTCATGTACTTATCGGTCTCGAAGATCTTGGCGATCTGGGGATACTTGAACTTGTCCCAGAACATGCAGTTGGGGAAGCCGTTGGCGTTGGTGAAGCGGGTGCCACTGTCGCGATATTTGAGCGTGTTGGTGATGAACTGGCGATAGGCGGCGGTGAACTCGTCAGCCGTGTGATCCATACGCTTGCCATTGATGCGGTCGATGATGTCTCCGCGCTGGATGCCGGCTTTGGAGGCGGGCGATCCGTAGTCCACGTCGACTACCTTGTTCAGCTCATAGATGCTGTAGCGGATGCCGGTGTAGTTGTGGCGATTTTTGGTGAGGATGAACTGGGCGTTGCGCTCGTACTTGACGTAGGGGAACTGCATGCACATGAGGGGGATGTGGATCGAGGCGTACTCATCGACGGCGTAGGGGCTGCTCATCAGCTCGTTGGCTTCACACTCCCAGAGGACGCGGCCGCGGACGTAGCGCTGATCGATGAAGCGGATACCGAACTGAAGGATGTATTCAGCTTCGCTTTCGGGGGTGTTGGCGTCGTAGAAGGGGAATTTGGTGACGCGGTCGCGGGTGATGTCGTAGCGGAAGGTGGGCGACTGTTCGGCGGTCTCGCGGCTCTTCTTCTTAAAGTTGGGGTTCTTGTTGAACTTGTAATAGGTCTGGATGGTGAAGTCGGGCTTGATGGATTGTTGGCGGAGTCCCTTCTTGGTGAGTTCGGTTTTGAGGACGTTGTTGATGACGGATTCGATCTTGGAGATCGTGTGGTCGTCGGTGTCGGTGAAGTCGAAGGTAGTGAACTGCGAAAAGTCGACTGCGGCATCGGTCGTTTTGGTCATGAAGGGGCAGATGAAGAGGCGGTCGTGTGTGCTCTCGACGCTGTACATGGAGAAGGCCGTGGCGAGCTGTTCTTCGCCAAGTGAGAGGGCGGAGGTGCACTCTTTCTCGAGGGTCACCTCGCGGTTGTTGCTGCTGAAGTTGTGGATGGTGAGGCGCACTTCGCGCACTTCAGGGTCGGAGATGAGCGAGTCGACGTCGTCGGGTGAGATCTCTTCGATCCGAGCGCCATTGATGCGTTCGATGATGTCGTTTTGCTTTAGGCCTGCTTTTTCGGCCGGCGAGTTGGGGTAGACTTTCATGATGACGGGTTTGTCTTTCCCCCAGTTTTTGTTGTTGCTGAATTCGTAACTGAATCCCAGGCGGCAGCTCTGGGGTTCTTGTGCCGTGGTGATCCATGCGGTACAAGCCAAAAGGATCGAACAGAGAAGGAACTTCATACTTACTTACTACTTGTTTTATTGGGAATAAAAAAATGTGACTGCGTTTTGCGACGCGCTTAACGGCGGCAAAGATATAGCCAATCGGAAATGCGTCCACGAACCTTTCTACGTATCGGATAGGCGTGTTGGCCTTTGTAGCACAAATAATGCGTGAGTTCGACGAACGATTGCCTCAAGGAAATCGCTCGCCACAAAACTTTTTCAGCTCATTGCCTTAGGAAATCGGCCGCCACAAACTTTTTCGGCTCATTTCCTTGAGAAATCGGCCGCCACAAAACTTTTTCGGCTCATTTCCTCAGGAAATCGGCCGCCACAAAACTTTTCGGCTGATTTCCTCAGGAAATCGGCCGGATGTGGATCGCCTCCGTGTCAAACTCACGATACACTGAGGGGCGCCTACTTCGACTGGACGGGGCGCGGTGAACGGCGGCGGATCAGCTCCGCAGGCGAGGTGAAGTCGCGGTGGAAGAGGATGCCGACGCCCTGGCGGGTGAGCGATTTGAAGTTGTAACGATAGAGATCGTTGGCGTGGCTGTAGGCCTTGAGGCGGATGTCGCCGGTGGGGCCCAGCAGGTATTCGAGGTCGAACTCGCCGATGAAGGCGTTGCGCTGGATGTAGTTGCCGCGGTAGCCGAAGTTGCCGTTGAAGAGGAGGCGATTGTTGAGCAGGCGGCCGGAGAGGAGCATTTCCATTTCCGTGTCGCTGTCGCTGGTGCCGTCTTGCTGGGTGCGGATGTTGGTGCCGATGCGGACTTTGTCGGTCAGGCTGCTGAGGATGCCCGAAAGCTGCGCCGAGAGGGCGGACGAGGCCACGGCGTTGAGCTCGCCGGCGCGGAAGCCGTTGCCGGAATAGCCGGGCGTGTAGAAGCGGCCGATGGCGAGGAGGTAGATGATTTGTCGCGTCATCATGTCCTCGGTGCCGATGAAGGCGCGCACCTGTCGGGCCAGCTCGCCGGTGGAGTTGGGGAACTCCATGTCGAAGGCGATGGCGGGCGAGGTGAGGCGGCCGTTGAGGCGCAGGATGCAGTTGACGGGGATGGTGCGCTGGGAACCACTTTCGCTGGCCAGCCGCTCGTCCAGGTCCTCGATGTCGGCCTTGAGGGCGTAGACGGCGCTGAGGTCGAGCAGGGCGTCGGTGGGGTTGCCGCGGAAGTCGATGCGACTGCCCTCGCGGATGCGGAACTCCTTGCGGAGCACTTGCTCAAGGCTGAAGTTGTAGTTGCCCTCGCGGATGGTGTAGGTGCCGTACAGGCCCAAGTCGGCGTTGGTGGAATACTTGATTTGTAGGTTTCCGGTGCCGTTACCGCGGATGCGATCGCCTGCGATGGGGTCCATGACGAGTTCGAAGGTGGCGTCGGGGGTGATGTCGGTGGTGATATTGATACGGATCTCGGTGGCGTCGTCGTCCGCTGTGGGCACGATGAGCGGGGGGCGGAGGGCAAGGGCGGTGTCCGTCAGGACGGGGGGGAGGAAGCGGATGAAGCCGTAATCTTCAGCCGAGGAGGCGGAGTTAAAGTCGAAGCTCATGGCCGTCTGACGGTCGGTGGTGACGGCGGCGTCGATGTCGATCAGCTGCTCTGTACCGCGGAGGCGAGCCGTTCCGGTGCCGCTGACGGAGCCATAAATGCGGGGGTTCATCTTGCGGGGCACGTCGTAGAGGAGCAGGTTGCGGGCGGCGATGTCAGCTTGGAAGGCGAAATTCTCCAAGTGGTTGTGTCGGACGGTGAAGTCCAGCGTGCCGGTGTGTCCGTTGCGGTCTGTGAGGGTGATAGCGCGGCCTTCGATGGCGGTCGGGGTGAGGCGTACGGAGTCGTTGAAGCTGTAGACCGTGTTGAGGAAGTCCACGCCGATACGTCCATCACGGATCATGGCGCTACCCTCGAAGTTGATTTCGGAGAAGGTGCCATAGAGGCGCATGCGCCCCGTGGCGCGTCCATCGAGGGTATGCGTGAAGGCGTCGAGATAGGGACGGAGTAGGCCCACGTCGAGGTTGTGGGCGTCGAATTGGAGCGCCAGACCGGCGCTGTCGCCCACGGGGAAGATGTAGCCGTTGACGTCGGTGAAGGTGGTGGAGTCTTTGAAGATCGTACCGCGCATGAGGATACCGTTTCGGGCGTTGTCCCACGCGCTGAAGAGATTAAGGCGGCCCTGTACGACGTCGTTGAAGGCGAAGTCACGAATGTCCAGGTCGGTGCTGATGATGCGGCTTCCGTAGAGGTCGTTCAGGCGGACAGTACCCGTGGCGCGGCCTCCGAACTGTAGCACGGGGATGTCGACGATGCGGAAGATGTCGCGTAGCTCGAGGTCGTTCAGGTCGAGTAGGAGCGTCTCCTGTGGATCGCGTTCGGAGAGTCGACCGTTGATGCGCAAGTATTGCGAGCCGTTGGCTAAGTGGATGTTGCGGATCGTGATGTCTCGGCCGTCGATGGTCACGGAAGCCGGTTCCGTCTGCCAGGTGGAGTCGCGGATGACGAGGCGATTCGGCTCCAGATCGATGTCGGCCAGCAATGCCTGTCGACCGTCCGCGCCAGTGTGCATGCTGAACCGCGTGGCGGCCGATAGCGCCAGATCTACGCCGGCCTCCGGGTAGCGGAAGGCTAAGCGCGTCTTCAACCGGTCGCTTTCCGCCTCCGCTTCTACGTGGATATGGCTCAAGTTGCCTTCTTGCTGCATGCGATCGGCTTCAATCTGCACGCGTACTGGGCCGTCGGCATTGTCGGCAGTGAGCTTTCCGGCGCGGAAGGTGGATCCAGCCGCCAGAAAGTGGGGCAAGTCTGCTGTGAGATGTACACGCCCCGTGCGACCGTCATAATCCGCTGCGATGGTGGCAGGCTCCACCACCGTGACGGGCAGTCCGAGTAGGCGCGAGAGTACTTCCGTGTTCCGCACCGACGCAGTCAGGGAGAAGCGTGGCGACTCGCCGGCGGTGGAGGTCCGTTTGGGGGGTGCCTCGAAGACAGCGGGCAGGGCGGCGTGCATCACTTCACGTAGTGCCACAGGTAGGTCGGCCACGGCGAAGGTACCGCGCAGCTCTCCATCTAAGAGCTCCGAGCGCACTGCGATACGTCGGTCGGACGGTTGGCCGTCAGCCTCAATGCAGACGGATCGGAGCGCGAGGCTATCGGTGCGGGTGCGGAAGACAGGGGCGTCGATGCAGACCGTGCCACGAAAGTTGTCTGGGCTGTTACCAGTGATGTTACTGCGGATGGCAAAGCTAAGGTCGGGCTCTTCGTAGCGGTCAGTTAGACGAAGTCGATCGGGGCGTAGATGGTGGACGGTTGCTGTGAAGTCGAACGCGGACGCTGCGCCGTTGCTCAGGAATAGGCCGTCGGCATGTAGGCTGCCATTCGGATCGTCCATGCGTACGCTGCCACGAAACTCGCGCGGTCGGAAGCTGCCGTCGAGCTCGATGTTCTCATATCCGTATTGGTTGTACTCCAGCCGGTCGATTCGCGCGCGGACGATGCCTGCCAGATCGCCGCCCGTGGGCTGTGACGCGTCGAGCTCTGCGCTGAAACGTACGTTGCCGAATGCATTGCCCTCATCGAAGAGGCGATGCATGTCCAGATCGGACGACTCTACCCGCCCTTGTAGCGACGTGGCTATCCGTTGGCTCCGGTCTCGCCCGATCATGATGTCCATGGCAAGTCGGCCCACGTCGGAGTTCAGCGTACCGTATGCGACGAGCTTGTCCAGGAAGCCGGAGATTTCCCCCGAGAAGTGTAGCGTGCCTAACCGCTCGATGACCGAAGGGAGCGCGGCGGACGGATCGCCACCTAACCGCCGGAGGAGCATGCCGGCACCGGCTGTGGTGACTTGCAGCCGCGATACGCGACCGTCGACATAGAGTCGTTGTGCATAGCGTACGTCGCGGAGCATAGCCCGCGCGGTGAGCGATAGCGCTTCACCCTGACTCACGGAGATCTCGTCAAGCACGGGATTGTTTAAGGTCCCGGACACGGTGGCTGCCACGCGCAATGTCTCAGGTAAATCGCTGAGTGCGGGCACTAATGCTCGGAGGTCTGCGAGGCAAACCTCCGAGGGCTGGAGATTGAGGCGGATCGGTGTGTCGTCCGAGTCGAGAGGCAGGCGGGTAGTCGCTACGGAGATGTGTAGGTAAGTGCGCGGTAGGTGGAGTAGGAGATGGCGAAGCTCGAGCTGCTTCCCGAGCTTGCGGAGGTCGCCCGACAGATGGCGGATCTCCAATCCCGATCGCTCGCGGAATCGTAAACGGTGCACTTCCACACGAAGCCGGTCGCCGTGTAGTTCGTGAAGTGTGGCTTTTGCGTCGATGTCGTCGGCGCGGAGGTGGGTGGCATCGAATCGGCCGGCGAGTGGTTGGCCGCGACCTACGTCGTAACTCATTCGTCCGCGGGAGAGTCGGATGCCGCGGATAGCCAAATCGATACCGCCGGTCGAAGTAGTGTCTTTCGAGGCAAGCGCGTCGAAGATGAATTGGGCATTCAGCGGGCTGCTGGGGTTCGCTTTCCGGAGTTGGATGTCGAAGCCGATGAGTCTGGCGGAGGTAAAACGGACTTGCCCGAGCAAGAGCGCACCCAGATCGATACCGCCCGAGAGTCGGTCGGCACGAAGCAGCGGACGGCCCGATAGGTCGTCGATGGCGACATGGCGAAGCGTCAGCCCGTCGGGCCAGGTGATATCGACCTCGCCGAGCTTCACCGGTGCCCCGAGCTTAGCCGTCAGCAGGTGTGAGGCCCCTTTGGCGAGGTGTCGCTGAACGGCGGGCACATGTACGAGCACTACGGGGAGTCCGTAGAGTAGCAACGCGACGGCCAGTAGGGCAACTAATATGTACTTGAGGGTCTTAATATCCGTGTATCGTGTGTAGGAGGCTTGCCCGATGATTGAGCACACTGTCCTGTTTTGAGTAGTGCAAAAATACTGTACTCAGCGCTAACCCCTTCAAATGTCTACCCCGCAGCACCCCCGATAGACCTATATATAAGGTATAGGCGATCGCCTCGACCGAGTGATCAGAAATAGAACAAGGCATAGCCAACCGCGGCGACTGGATGAAGGGGAAAAGAGATTCCGAATACCTATCCCTCCACCTCCCCGATTGCCCTATATATAAGGTATAGGCAATTGCCGAGACTGGATGAAGGGGGAGAGGCATTCAAAAGCTCTCCCTTACCGCGCCCAGGATGGGGTATGCGATAAGGGAGAGGCTATCATCTCGTCTCCGGGATAGGGAAAACGATCCGATGGAGGCATTCACTGCGGCTGGGTGAAGGGCCGCAGCAACATCAACGGGCTACTGTACACTCGTTGACTAAGTACGCAATACTCATGTACGGTATCCCCGAATTGCTCTGGAGACCGATTTCGCATGTGCGACTGTTAGAGTAGCCGGTCACGACTTGCAGTTTTTCGATCTGTGGACGGAGCTTGCGCAATGCATAACGGTTCGACTCGGGATAGGTGAAGCCGCGATCGCCGGCGAAGGCACAGCATCCGATTCCTTCTGGCTCTACGACGTTGTCGGAGCATAGCCGTGCGAGTTCCAGTAGCTGACTGCCGAGGCCCATCTCTTTGGTCGAGCAAGTCACGTGGACAGCCACCCGGCGGTCGGTCTTGTGAAAAGTAAGTCGGTCGACCAAGTAAGTCATGATGAACTCTACCGGTTCGTAGAGCTTCATGCGACTGATGACCTTCCGCATACGATGTAAGCAAGGACTTTGGTCACAGAGTATGGGGTAGCGACCGTGCTCCGAGGCTTCCCACAGCGACTCCTCGAGCTCGCCGCTTTTCCGATCGGCTATATCCATCATTCCCTTGCTCTCCCAGATTTGCCCGCAGCACATCCGATCCATATTCCTGGGGAAGATGACTTCGTATCCCGCTTTATTGATTAGCGAGCACATTTCCTCAACGACTGTGTTTTTGACTGGCGATCCCTTTGCGACGCCCATCGTCTGATTGATACAGCTGGGGAAATAGACAACCTTGAGGTCTCCGTGACCCACGTGAGCACCTGGTTTTGGCTGTCGTGTGCTGCGGGGCATAGCCGAAGTCCAAAGCGGAAGGCCTGCGCGGTGTGCGCCGCTACAGATTCCGCTCATCAGCGAGGTACCAAGGAGTGTGTGGCCAAGGTTCGCGGCGCCCAGAACGAGTCGCAAATTGCTCTTGAGACCGCCCAAATGATCAGCTGCGAACTTGCCCACGCGGTAGCCGGTAGGGTTCTGCATCATGTTTAGCTGACGGATGAGGTGCGTCAAATCGCCCGTGTTGATCTTCATGGGGCAGGACGTGGCGCAGAGACCGTCCGCAGCACATGTGGCGTCCCCATAGTACTCGTAGAGCTTTCGCAATCGGGCTACGCGTTCCGGATCGGCGCCACGATTCTCAAGGTCGCGGATCTCGCGTTGGACAACTATCCGCATCCGCGACGAGATCGTAAATCCGCAGGAGACGCAGTTCACCTCACAGAACCCGCACTCAATACACTTGTTTGCCCTTCGGACGCCCTCCACCATATCCTTCGTGGACGACCGCGAGCCTTCGGCCAGGGTCAGGAATTGCCCGCCGTCGGGTATATTGTCAAAGCGGAAGTCAAGGACCGGCAGCGGCTTGAAGTTTTTGATGAAGCACTGAGGGTCGTCGTTAAAGATCACGCCTCGGTTGAGCAGATTCTCCGGATCGAATATTTGCTTCAACTCTTTCATGGCGGCATACGCGGCCTCTCCCCACTCGTATTTCACAAACGGTGCCATGTTGCGCCCGGTGCCATGCTCTGCCTTCAGCGATCCGTCGAACTCTTCAACCACCAACCGGGCAACGTCGCGCATCATGCTTTCGTATCGCTTCACCTCTGCCTCTGTGTGAAAACTTTGGTTGAGGATGAAGTGGTAGTTGCCCTCGAAGGCGTGTCCATAAATGCACGCGTCACTGTAGCCATAATCCGCAATCAACTTTTGGAGCTTAACGGTAGCCACGGGCAGGTCCTCTAAGTGAAAAGCAACGTCTTCGATGAGGCATGTGGTGCCCTCAGGACGCGTCCCGCCCACGGAGGGGAATATCCCGGAGCGGATGGCCCAGTATTTACCATAGATTTGGGGATCATCCGTGAACTCCGGTTGCTGATAGAGATTAAAGTTGGCAAGGCATTGCTTCACGCGATCGATCTTCGAAAGTAGTTCTTCGTGAGTCACGGCCTTAGTCTCAGTCAAAATGGCCGTCAAATTGTGATAGTCGCCCGGCTGGACTCCCGGAACGAGACCTGCGTCGACATCCTTTTTGTACTGGAGAAAGACGGGATCATTCACGGAGCCAAGCGATAAGTAGTCGAGCATCTCGGCACTCTTTACGACGAGGTCCTCCGCGCTCATTTCGATATCCTTTTCGGTTGCCTTCATCCCTTTCATGGCTACCACCGCACGGCAACTCTCTTCCATGGTGTGGAAGTAGACCATCGCGGAGGCGCGAAAACGATAATCGTAGAGCGTTCGCATAGTGACCTCGGATAGGAAAGCCAGTGTCCCTTCCGATCCAACCATGCAATGAGCCATGATTTCGAACGGGTCGTCGTATGCAATGAGTGGCCGGAGATTCAGACCCGTCACATTTTTGATACTGTATTTATAGCGGATACGCTCGGCGAGCTTCTTATCGGCTCGGACCCGGTCTCGGAGGTTCTCAATCCGACAAATCATCTCCGAGTGCGTGCGCCGGAAGGATGCCTTACTGGCTTCGTCTCCGGTATCAACCAGTGTGCCGTCAGGCAAAATGATTCGCGCGCTGATAAGCATTCGGTCGCTGTTTGCGTGCACACCGCAATTCATGCCCGATGCATTGTTGCAGACGATACCGCCCACCATCGCACTTCCGATTGAGGCGGGATCGGGCGGAAAGACGCGACCGTACGGTTTGAGTACCCGGTTGACTTGGGAACCCACAATACCGGGTTGTAAGCGGATGCTATTGCGGTCATCGCTAATCTCATACTTCTCCCAATGCTTACCGGCGACAATCAGCACAGAGTCGCTGACGCTCTGTCCGGATAGCGATGTGCCCGCGGCACGGAAGGTAAAAGGTAGTTTGTGCTTGTGGCAGGCGCGGACGATTCGTGATACGTCTTCTTCGTCCCTTGCGCGGACGACGACCTTAGGGATCAATCGATAAAAACCGGCATCTGTGCCCCATCCGAGGGTGCGCAATTCGTCGGTGTACACTTGGTCTTTGTCGAGATAACTGCCAATCTCGGCGAGGAAGGCCTCATAATTTTTGGTGTCCATAGAGGTGTGATATGTTTAGTTAGAACTGGAAACCATCTGGAGTGGCAAAACCTAATTACTGCGAGGTATGGCGGACAAACACGGACCGCCATGGAAGTCTAAATTTCTTTATCGTCGAACGAATGTGATACCTGTTTGGTACTTGCGTGGCAAATATACGGCGCTTTTGGATAGCTCGTACTCCATGCGGTGACTAATTATCGTATGTGCGCGCACGCCTATATATAAGGTATCGCCCTACCTCCGGCTGTGCCCGTATCCGTCCCCGCCTTTCGGCTCGCTATCGTCCGACGCCGACGCATGCCTTTCCGCGCTCCCTCTTCTTACCTCCCCCTCTCCATGAAGCTACACAGCATACTCTTTCGGCTACCTCTGCCGCTCCATGAAGCCACACCGCAACTCGTCTCTCGAACATAGAAGACACGCTGCATAGGAATCGGAATACTTTTCGGCTATCCCCGCCGCTCCATGAAGTCTTGCCACAACTTATCTCTCCAACTTAAGAGGCACATCGCATGGGTATCGCAATTCCTTTCGCGTTTCCCTGTCTCCCGGCAAAGCCCAATCGTCATTCATTTTTGCGTCTCCGGGCACTCCGGGAAGCCAAATCGCCATTCGTTTTTGCGTCTCCGGGTACTCCGTGAAGCGAAATCGCAATTCGTTTTCGCGTCTTCGGACACTCCGGGAAGCCAAATCGCAATTCGTTTTGGCGTCTCCGGACACTCCGGGAAGCAAAATCGCAATTCATTTTGGCCTTCCGGAGGCTCCGGGAAGCGAAATCGTAATTCATTTTGGCCTTCCGGAGACTCCGGGAAGCGAAATCGCAATTCATTTTTGGCTTTCCGAGGCTCCGGAAACGCAAATCGCAATTCATTTTTGGCTTCCCGAGGCCTCGGAAACGCAAATCGCAATTCATTTTTGGCTTCCCGGAGCCTCGGAAATGCAAATCGTAATTTATTTTTCGCTTCACTGAGTATCCGGAGAGCAAAATCGCAATTCATTTTGGGCTTCATGGACACTCCGAGCATGCTCATCGAAGATTACTTTATGCTTCACTGATAATCAGTAGTTTACGAATCATATTCGTTTCACTAATCAATGAGACAAGGGAGCTGTCTAAAGTGAGTCATTTTGGCTATCCTGCGCAGATGGTAGCTCGGCTTAGCTATTCATTTTGAGCTTCCTATACGTATAGCAGTAGCCTTCAGCGTGTCGTTATAGGTATCCATCGCTTAGAGTAGTTGTCTATACACATCCAGCAAAGGAATCGCCTATGCGCATGCCTTCCGATGACATACCCCGCAAAAGCATCGCCTATGCACGTGCCTCAAGATGACATACCCCTCAAAAGCATCGCCTATGCGCGTGCCTTCTGGTGACAGATCCGTTACTTGAAGTATCCTTTTCTACCGGTAGGGTAGGGGCGTGAAAGCATACGCCCCTCAAGACGCCCGAAGAAGGATAGACATAGAGTTAGATGGAACTGATGGACGTGGAGAGTACGCCATACGCCTCTATATGGATGACCCACTGAATGGCCGACTGATAATGACAGATACCGCATATAGGGTGCGCTCTGCGGGGGCTACGCCATACATTCACGCGCCGATTACCCCCTAAATGACCGACTTCGGATCAATAGATAGGTAAGGCGTAGACTATGCCGCGGAGGGTCGGCTATACTTGATCATATCGTGGAGGGCGATTGGCGGGCGGTCCCATCGTCAGGGTCTGCAATCTACCACGATCGTGGTATTTACTGCCTCGACAGGAACCCGGACCTTTGCCGCCGTAAAAATTCACATCCTAAAACAGTTTCATCACATGTCACCTCATTCATCACACGATCACGTGCACACGCACGAAGAGCAGGCGCATACCCACGGTATTTCGTATGCCCATTCCCACACCCATAGTCATGGCCACGGGCACCCGCATGTACACGGCGGTACGGAGGACTATATGGCGGCCGTGAATGCTTATCGGAAGACGTTTTCCAACAAGCAGCGTGTCATTGAGCAGACACCCGACCCCGCCGTGCGAGAGATGTTGCTTCATATGCAGGAGATGGGACTCGAAACAGTCTTCGATCGCTTCGACGCACAACAGCCGCAGTGTAATTTTGGCTTAGCGGGTACGTGTTGTAAGAACTGTTTTATGGGCCCCTGCCGAATTACCAAGAAGGCGCCCCGCGGTGTTTGCGGTGCGGACGCCGACCTCATCTCGGCGCGGAATCTCTTGCGGCATGTGGCAGCGGGAACGGCGGCCCACGGCGCTCGCGGGCGGGAGAGTATGCTGGCACTCAAGATGGCCGCTGAGGGCAAAGCACCGATCGCCATCGAAGGTGAGGAGAAGATCCGGGCCGTCTGCAAGACGTTTGGCATCGAGCAGGAAGGGCGGTCACTAAACGAATTGGCAGGCGAAGTGGCAGATATCTTGCTTGCGGACCTCTCGCGAACAGTCCCGGACAAGCACCGCACGCTCTACGCCTTTGCCCCGAAGGAACGGATTGAGGCATGGGAGAAGGCCGGCATCATGCCGCTCGGGCCGTATCACGAAGCCTTCGAGAGCCTGCACCGCACCTCCACTGGTACGGATGGCGACTGGCGTAACTGTATGCATCAGTTTCTGCGTACGGGCGTCTCGTTCGCTTGGTCGTCGTGTCTCGGATCGTCGATCGCCATGGATAGTCTGTACGGCCTGCCCCAGCGAAGCACGTCGAAGATCAACCTGGGCGCCCTGCGCATGGGTTACGTGAACATCGCGGTGCATGGACACTCGCCGCTGCTGGTTAGTGAAATCGTACGCGTCGGCCGATCTGACGAGATGGTGGAGTTGGCTAAATCTAAGGGCGCGAAGGGTATCCAGTTCTATGGCATCTGCTGCTCGGGCCTGTCGGCCATGTATCGTTACGGCGGAGTCATTCCGCTCTCCAATGCAGTGGGATCGGAGTTGGTGCTGGGTACGGGTGCGATCGACCTTTGGGTAGCTGACGTGCAGGACGTCTTCCCGTCCATCATGGATGTAGCGTACTGCTTCCGGACAACAGTCGTCACGACGAGCGATTCAGCCCGACTGCCGGGCGCCGAGCATTACGGCTTCGATCACGAACACTCTAATATCGGCGAGATCAACTCCATTGCGCGGAAGATTGTCACCCGGGGCATCGAAAGCTTTGTTGATCGTCGGGACATTCCGGTCAAGATACCGCAGTACGAGGTAGAGGCTGAAATGGGATTCTCGGTAGAGTGGGCCGGTAAGCACTTCGAGCGTGGACTGCGTGATTTGGCAGACGCGCTGCGCAGCGGTAAGATTCGCGGCATTGTCAACTTAGTTGGCTGCAATAACCCCCGGCTTGTTTACGAAAAGGCCATCGTGGAGGTGGCGCAGATACTCCTCAAGAACGACATCCTCATCTTTACTAACGGATGCGCGTCGTTCGGATTACTGAAGCTGGGATTCTGCTCCAAAAAGGCGTTAGATTGGTGTGGCGACGGGTTACGTGAATTCCTGGTCGACCAGCCTCCCGTGTGGCACCTCGGCGAGTGTCTTGACAACGCGCGCGCCTCGGCTTTCTTCAGTGGGATAGCGGCCGCCGCAGGGGCAGCCATTAAGGATATGCCCTATGCGTTCACATCGCCGGAATGGAGCAATGAGAAAGGCATCTGCGCCGCCCTTGCTTTCCGCTTGTTGGGCATCAACTCCTATCACAGTGTCTACGCCCCCGTGCAGGGCTCACCCGGCGTGGCGGAGTTTATGGCCACAGGCACGAAGGAGCCGCTCGGGTCTGAGATGGTCGTCGACGTAGATCACATCTCGCTGGCCAATAAAATCGTGGAGCATATCTCGAACAAGCGGCAGGCCTTATGGGGCGAGTAGCCGCCTTACTGCTTACTCTGTCGCTGATGGCCTTGGCCGCGTCGTGCCGCAAGTCAGGTGCGGCGGATGAGCACACGATTCGCCTGGCTTATCTGCCCATCTCGCACGCCTTGCCAGTTGTCGAAACGGCCGCGGATCCCGAACTGCGCGTGGAGCTTATTCGCTATGGATCGTGGCCCGAGCTGATGGACGCACTGATCACAGGTCGCGTGGACGGTGCGTCGGTGCTCATCGAGCTGGCCATGAAGGCGCGTGAACGCGGCGCACCGCTAACGGCGGTGGCGCTGGGCCATCGTCGCGGCAACGTGATCGTGGCGGGCGCTGGGGTCGCATCGGCCGAGGCGCTGCGTGGGCGTGTATTCGCCATACCGCACCGTAACTCATCGCACTATCTCCTGTTCCGCTCACTGCTGGAGCAACATGGCTTGCAGCCGTCCGAAGTGCAGGTGGTGGAGCTATCGCCTTCCGAAATGCCTTCCGCCTTGTTTACTGGTCAGATCGGCGGGTACTGTGTAGCAGAACCATTTGGTGTGGTCGGTATCGCCAGGAGTGGCGGACACGTCATCGGCGAGTCTGATGCGCTCTGGCCCGATGGGCTTTGCTGCGCACTGGTGCTCAACAATCGGATGATCGAGCAACGCCCGTCGCTGGCTGCACGCTTAGTGAAGGCTTACCACGCTGCGGGCGACCGACTGAGCGATCCCAGTGTGGCCTTGCGCGCCTTGAAGCAAATCAGTCGTCAACCGGACGACGTGCTGCGGGCATCGCTCCATTGGATCGATTTTTCTCAACTGACCATCACGGAGACTGCCTACCGCGACCTCACCGAGCGTATGCGTCGGTATGGATTGTCGGAGGCGCCGCCGGAGTATGCGGATTTTGTGAACCCCTTAGTAGATCAGCAATAAGGATGAATGGCAAGGCTTTTCTCAAGGCACTTTACTATACGGTGGCATCGTTCACGGTGGTGATCGTCCTGTGGCAGGTTGCCATCATGGTTTGGCGACCTGGCGACTTTCTGTTGCCCTCGCCACTGGCGGTTCTTCGGGCGTTGGTCGCATGGGTAGTCGACGGTACACTGGCGTTGGGCTTACGCGATAGCTTGGGGCGTTTCGTTGTGGGATACTCCGCGGCTGTAGCCGTGGGCGTCGCCTTCGGATTACTGCTCGGTTTATGCAACGGCCTCTTCCGCTATGCTTACCCGCTGATTCAGTTGGTGCGACCCATAGCGCCGGTGGCTTGGATGCCCTTCATCGTCTTGCTTCTTGGTATCGGCGACGCCCCCGCTATCGTGATCATTTTCCTGGCGGGGTTCTTCCCCGTACTTCTGACGACGGCCTCTGCAACGCATCGGATCGACCCGATCTATGCCAAAGTAGCGGCCAACTACGGAGTGGCTCGCTCGGCATACGTCTTTCGCATTGTCCTGCCAGCCATCTTCCCGCAGATCGCCAATAGCTTGCACATTGCCTTAGGCACATCCTGGATCTTCCTCGTCTCGGGCGAGATGATGGGTGCACAGACAGGGCTGGGCTACATGATCATTGATGCACGTAACAACATGCGAACGGACCAGCTGCTGGCCACGATGATCGTGATCGGTGCCGCGGGGTTCGCCCTCGACTTACTTGTCGGGCGGCTAACGTCCTCGGTACTCAAACGCTGGGGGGCTGCCGCATGAGTCTGCGGAGCAACAGGTGCCTCCATGCCCGGGTGCGCTCTTTTCGTTCTTTGTTCTTAGTCTTTCGTTCTTCAGCTTCCACTACATGTATATCGAGATAGACCACTTATGCAAGCGGGTTGTGGCGCGTGACACGGATGGCGTACGCCGTGAGCGTGTCATCTTGGACGACATCACGCTCAGTATCGACCGCGGAGAGTTCGTTTGTTTGCTTGGCTTCTCCGGTTGCGGAAAGTCCACGCTGCTGAACCTGCTCGCCGGATTCGATCAACCCACGTCCGGACGCATCACAGTCGACGGTCAGCCCGTGACACGCCCATCCAGTAGCCGCGTGATGATCTTCCAACAATACGGATTGCTACCCTGGCGCACGGTGGAGCAGAACGTCATGCTCGGTCTGGAGGCCCAGCGACTCCCGCGAGTCGACCGGCAGCGTTTGGCAGAGGAATACCTCCGCCTGGTGGGTCTGTCTGACCAGGCGCACAACTTTCCTGCCCGGCTTTCAGGGGGGCAACAACAACGTGTGGCACTGGCCCGCGGACTGGCGGTGAATCCCCAAGTGCTCTTCATGGACGAACCCTTTGCGGCGCTCGATCCGATCACACGCCACCGCTTGCAAGACGATCTGCTGCGCATCGTGAGTGAACGGAGCAAAACGGTCGTCTTCGTCACGCACGACATCCACGAAGCGATCTATCTGGCCGACCGCATCGTCGTCCTATCCTCCTCTCCCGGACGTGTTCGGCGGGTACTCACCATCGACAGTCCCCGACCCCGAAGCCGTGACTCGGGTGCCTTCGCCCGACAGTACGATCTCCTCTATCACGAGCTCTACTCCCTGTCGAAGCAACCCATAGAGTACTATATATAAAGGTATGCGCAGGGGCCGACGACTCGCCCTTACGCGCCCCGCAAAGTCACTAACAACCGCGGCCAGTAGGCCGCCCAACTCATGTATTCCTAACCGCGGCATAGCCGCACAACAACATCACATCATTATGCACCTTCCATCAGAAATGCTTCATGGCAGCATTTGCCCCGTAACGGCAACAATCGCCATCGCCGGAGTGGCCGCAGCCACCCTTTTCGCACGTAAGTCCGACACGCGCCCGTCCGCCTCACGGTTTGCGCTTGTCAGTGGCACCGTCTTCGCCCTTCAAATGCTGAACTATCCGATCGGAGGCGGCCTGTCGGGCCATGCCCTCGGCGGACTCCTCGCCTCGAGTCTGCTCGGTACGCCCTTCGGTATACTGAGTGTGTCGCTCGTGCTCCTCCTGCAAACCCTCCTCTTTGCCGACGGCGGACTGCTGATGCTCGGCGCGAACACGCTGAACATGGCGCTTATCGGAGCGGGTCTGGGCGGCGTACTCCACGCTCGACTCCAGGCGCACGTGGGCCGATCGGTGTCGCTGGTTGCCTCCGCCGGACTGTCTGTGATGGCTGCCGTAGGCGCACTTATCGCTGAACTCTCCGCAGCCGGAGTCGGATCGTCCGCGCTTTACACTTCGCTGGCCATCCACCATATCCCGGTGGCTCTGGGCGAGGGCCTCGTTACACTGCTGCTCTACCGCCTTCTCTCCGCAGTCCCCCTGACGGACGCTGCGAAGGGAGCCTCTCCCGTCGCCCGTTCGACTGCGTGGACGGTTTACGGAGCCCTGTTGATCGGCGCCCTCCTTTTGGCACCGTTGGCGTCCGCCTCTCCCGACGCATTGGAGGGCACGCTGAGCAGTTTCCACCTACTGCCCGACGCACCGAACTTCGCGCATGCCCCTTGGGCCGATTATCAGTTCACAGCGGACGGGGGCTATCTGTCTACCTTCCTTGCGGCTCTGGCAGGCTTAGGCGCCACGTTGCTTTCTGCTATGCTGCTCCGTCGAGCCATCAGCCGAGCGTAATAAGGTATGCGATCGGGCCGTCAAGTCGCTTGACGGGCCCGCTGGCACGCAGCGGCGTGAAAAAGTCGCTTGACGGGCCCGCTGGCACGCAGCGGCGTGAAAAAGTCGCTTGACGGCGCCGCTGGCACGCAGCGACGCGAAAAAGTCGCTTGACGGAGCCGCTGGCACGCAGCGACGCGAAAAAGTCGCTTGACGGGCCCGCTGGCACCCAGCGACACGAAAAAGTCGCTTGACGAGGCCGCTGGCACGCAGCGGCGCCAAAAAGTCGCTCGGGCGGAGCCGCTGGCACGCAGCGGCGTCAAAAAGTCGCTCGGGCGGAGCCGCTTAGTCGCAAGTGCACACCATAACGACGACGTCGTCGAAGCCTTTGGCGGTGCGAACCCATCCGGGGAGTGTGCCGCAGGACTGGAAGCCAGCCGCAGCGAAAAGTCGCAGGCTGGGCGTGTTGCGCGTGGACACGTGGGCGTAAAGCAGATGGAGGTGAAGGAAACGAAAGGCGTAGGCCGAGACGAGGCCGATGGCCTCCCGCCCGAAACCCCGTCCACGGCAGGAGGCGTCAATGAGCACCCCCAGGCCGGCGCGCTGATGGTGCGGATCGAAGTCGTAAAGATCCACCGTGCCGATGGCTCGATCGGCCGACTTGTCGATGATCATCAGGCGGAGCTGACGCATGGCGTAAAGGTCGCTCGTCGAGGCGGAGGCGATGTATTCGCGTAGGGCGTAGCGGGAGTAGGGCGCGAGGGTGCAGCCCTGCTCCCACGTCGCGGGGTCGTTCTCCCACCCATAGAGCGCCTCCAAATCTTCCGGTTCGAGGGCGCGCAGGCGCACCCGACGGCCGTCGAGCCACGCCTCGGGGGGCGGCGTTATCGGGTGGGTGAGATCCATCGATCCGTGTCGGGGTAAAACGTGTGGTAGGTCATCCGCTTATCCGGGCAGCGGTCCATGAGGTGAATCATGCGATCAAAAGAGAGGTCGGGGTGGCAGAAGATGATGTCCGTACACCCGTCCTGCGGGGGGATGGCGCCTATCTCGTCCGCCGCCTCCCAAGCGATCGATGCGGCCTCGGGGAATCGCGCCAATACACGGCGGCGCACATCGGCGGCGTGCGCTTTGCTGCACACATACATGAGTTCCGGCCTGCGCCCGCCTCGGCGACGAGAGGGGCGCGTGCGTTTCCAGCCAAACAGTCCGGCGAGGGCTTTGCGCAAACAAACCGCAAGACGGATCAGGGCCCAGGCCGGTCCGCCGGCGTTCGGGTAATGCTTCCGATAGAAAATCAGCATGGCGTTATAGAAGGCATTCAAATAGCGCCGGTCGGCGTAGTGGGTGCTTTCGCCCTTGTAATGGAGGATGCTGAAGGGGAGGTAATAGTTGGCGTAACCGGCGGGGATCATGCGATAAGAGAGGTCGATGTCCTCGCCGTACATGAAGAAGGCCTCGTCCAGCAGGCCGATGCGCCGGAGTGCCTCGTGGCGGAGGAACATGAAGGCACCGGAGAGCACCTGCACCTCGTGGACGGCGTCGTCCGACAGGTATCGCAGGCTGTATGCGGCCAGGCGGGGCGAACGGGGGAAGAGGCGCGAGAGGCCGGAGAGTTTGCAAAAGGCCACCCACGGCGTGGGGAAGCTGCGCTTGCTTTCGGGGAGGAAAGCGCCGTGCCCGTTGATCATTTTCACGCCGATCGCGCCCGCGTTCGTGTGACTGTCCATGAAGTGGCACGCGCCGCGCAGCGCCTCGCTGGTCACGATCGTGTCGGGGTTCAGAAGCAGCACGTAGCGCCCTCGGGAGAGGCGGATCGCCTGATTGTTCGCCTTGGCAAAGCCCGGATTGTCTGCGTTTTCGATGAAGTGTACCTCGGGGAAAAGTGGACGCAGATAGTCGACAGACCCGTCCGTAGAAGCGTTGTCCACCACCCAGGTCTCCACCTCGATGCCTTGCGCGGCCTCACGGACGGAGCGCAGACATTGCTCGAGCAGGTACTTCACATTGTAATTGACGATAACGATGGAGAGCAGCATGGCGGTGGGGGCAATCGGTTGGGCGGGGGGATTAATCCTCCTTCGGCAGCGCGTACGTGCGGCGATAAAGGAAGTCGGCCAGAGCCACGTCGTCCGTATGGCTACGGATCACGTCCGGGTCGATGGGGGCGCCGACGTAGACTTCGGCCGTACGCCCACGCTTGTTGAAGGCCTCTGCCGCTACGCGCAGCGTGCGGATCTTCCAGCTGATCCAGCCCAGCCCGTAGAAGAACCGGGAGTTGCGGAAATCGAAGTAGACGGGATAGACGGGGACGCCGGCCTTGCGAATCAGGCGGATCACGCTGTGCGTCCACGGCCGATCGAGCACCTCGCCGCGTGCGTTACCGAACGACATGGCGCCGGCGGGGAAGAATCCAATCGGGTGACCGTTCCGCAACCCTTCGAGGGCGAGGCGTACGCCGCCCACATTGGCGTGATGGGCCGTCGTTTGGTTGCCCGTCTTGGGCGTGACCGAGATGAAGTTGTCCGACATGGCCCAGATGCGCTCCAGCACGCCGTTGACCATGACGCGAAAGTCGGGTCGGCGGGAGGCAAAAAGGTCGATGAGGATGATGCCGTCGAGCGACCCAATGGGATGGTTCGAGACGGTGATGAAGGCGCCCGTGGGGAGGGTGTCGAGTCGCTCGGCGTGATGAATGTTATAGCGCACGTCCATCATCGGGTCGGCCAGCATGGCGGAGGTGAAGGCGGCGCCACGCAGGTGGCAATGTTGGGTGTGGATGGCGTTGACCTTGTCGATGGCGAGCCATTTCATCAGCTGGCGGGCGATGGGGATGGCCCATCGGTGGCGGAAGATGGGCGCGGCGGCCTGCAGGTCGGCCAGGCCGAAGACGGGCTTCACGTCGGTCTGCTCACTCATGCCGGCTGCGTTCGTCAAGGGTGATGATGTCACGACAAATCTGCTCGTGCCGACGGACAGAGAGGAGCAGAATGGCGTTGAGCACAACAATCTCGTACACGAAATAGATCCACACGATGCCGCTCCAGCGTATGCTGAGGAGCATAATCAGGAAGAGGACGACGGTGCGACCGTTGAAGGTCATGAAGTCGATAAAGTGCGTCATCAGGTGGCGGCTGCGACTGCGGAAGGCTTGGCGAAGGGGCTCGGGGATGTCGTCGCCATAGCGTGCCTGAAGCGTGCGGAGCATGCGCTGCAGGGCGGGCGTCCAAAACTCTTGCACCCGGGTGTAGACCTCATAGAGGGTGAAGAAGGCGCGGTTGGTGCGGCTCTTCATGGCGCGTTGCTGGGCCTTGACCTGATCGATGCTATGGAACTCGCGGCCTTTCTCTTTGCTGACGAAGTAGAGGTGGAGCGTCTTGTAATAGTCCGTGATGCCGGCCTGAAGCAGATGCGAGAGACCGGAAGCGACGGCGGGCACGAAGAACCAACCGCTACCGTAGAGGTGCGTGAGGCGCAGGGCGAGGCCAACGTAAATGAGGGTGAACCAGATGTCGCCAGCCATGCCGTCGAGGATGCGACCGATCTCGGACTTGATGCCGGTCAAGCGGGCCAACTGGCCGTCGACACAGTCGAGGATGTTGGCCACGATGAGCAGCAGGATGCCCGCCACGGTGTACTCCGGGCGGCCGGTGAAGTAGAAGAGGTAGCCCGTGCCGGCACCGACGAAGATGGAGAGGATGGTGACCATGTTCGGCGTGACGCCGGTGTGCTGCAGCATGCGCGCCAGGCGATAGCCGATGGGGCGATAGAAATAGAGATCGATCAGGTTCTCGGTCTCGATAGATTTCAGGGACGCTTCGAATGACTTGTCGCTCATGGTTCACCGATAGCAATATCCGCCGTCCGCCACGACCACTGCGCCGTTCATATAACTGTTCTCGACCAACATCCGGTAGACCTCGGCTACTTCCTCGGGGCTACAGAAGCGGCCGAGGGCGATCTTCCCTTCGATGTTGCGACGCACCTCGGCGGGCTTGGTGCGGTGCCAATCGGTGTCGACGAAGCCCGGTGCGACGGCGTTCACGCGGATGCCGTAGGGGGCAAGAAACTTGACGAGGTTCTTGGCCAAGGCATGCACAGCCGACTTGGTGACGCCGTACGAGAGCGACATGCCGTGCGGCTCGACGGCCATCAGCGATCCGGTGAAGACGACGCCTGCACCGCGCCGTATGCGCTTCACAAGCCGCTGGAGGAGGAAGACGGGGAAGTGTACGTTGGCGAAGAACTGCCGCTCCCACTCGGCCAGCTCCAGCTCCTCGAACGAGGCGCGATAGGTGGTGCCGGCGTTCAGGACGACGGCGTCAAGCGTGGCGTCCGAGGCCTCGAAATGGCTGGCGACACGCGCAATGGAAGCGGGGTCGGTGATGTCGGCCTGGAGCAGGTCGACCCGAACGGCCGACGCCGTGCGGATCGCTTCAGCGGCCTCCTCGGCGGCCACGGTGTCGGCGCCGTAGGTCAGCGTCAGGTCGTAGCCAGCGCGGGCCAGCACGTCGGCTACGGCACGACCGATGCCCTTCGTGCCGCCCGTGATCAATGCTTGTTTAGTCATATCTCTCTGGGGTGCGGCGTTAGGATGGTTGGCCGGACGTCGGCTCGTCGTCAAGACCGATCTTCATGCCCTTCACCGACTCGGGCTTGGCCTGTCGCTCCTGCTGCAGGTGTTTCTCGTAAGAGTCGTGGATGGTCTTACGGAGCGAGGAGGAGGAGACGCCTGTGCCGTAAGGGAAGTAGAAGACTTGCACGTCGAGCTCGCGCAGGTAGTCGTATTTGCCGTACCAGTCGTCGCCCACCACGAAGGCATCGATGTTGAGCTTCTTGACGATCTCGGTATGGTCGAGCGTATGTTGGGGGATGACTATGTCGGGCGTCTTGAGGGCTTCGAGGATCTGCATCCGCTCGTTGAAGGGGATGATGGGGGGCGCCTTGTACGACGATACGAGTTCGTCCGTGCTCACGCCGACAATCAGAATGTCGCCCAAGCTGCGGGCGTAATTGATCATCCGAAGATGATTGTAGTGGAACATGTCGAATGTCCCTGAGGTGTAAACCACCGTTTTATTCTTGAACATAGGATGCCGTTTTGAATTTTCTGATACCTATTTTTACACGGCGGGCAAAGGTAGAAGCTGTTTCGATCTTACCAATTTCAGGAGGACGGGGACTTTCCAGACGGGTACACCCCTATCCCCTCAGGGAACGGGAGCTTTCCAGACGGGTACACCCCTATCCCCTCAGGGGACGGGAGCTTTCCGGACGGGTACACCCCTATCCCCTCAGGGGACGGAGACTTTCCAGACGGGTACGCCCCTATCCCCTCAGGGGACGGGGACTTTCCAGGCGAGTACACCCCTATCCCCTCAGGGGACGGGGACTTTCCAGACGGGTACGCCCCTATCCCCTCAGGGGACGGGGACTTTCCGGACGGGTACACCCCTATCCCCTCAGGGGATGGGGACTTTCCAGGTGGGTACGCCCCTATCCCCTCAGGGGACGGGGACTTTCCAGGCGGGTACGCCCCTATCCCCTCAGGGGACGGGGACTTTCCGGACGGGTACGCCCTCATCCCCTCAGGGGACGGGGACTTTCTGGACGGGTACGCCCCTATCCTCTCAGGGGACGGGGACTGGCAGGAGCGCTACAGCTCGGGCTCTTCCACCTCTTGGGTGAGGTCGAGCTTCACGTTGTCCTTCCCGACCTTGTCGACAAACTCCTTACGCAGGGGGTGCAGGGTGGCCTGGCGATAGGCCTCGCGGTTGCGATAGATGTCGATCGAGGCGTAGATGGCCTGCCGGAACGAGGCTTCCGAGGCCCGATTGCGTCCAGCGATGTCGTAGGCCGTACCGTGGTCGGGCGAGGTACGGACGATGGGCAGTCCGGCGGTGAAGTTCACGCCCTCGTCCATCACCAAGGCCTTGAACGGCGCCAGCCCCTGATCGTGATACATGGCCAGCACCCCGTCGAAGAGTTGGAAGGTGCTCGATCCAAAGAAGCCATCCGAGGCGTAGGGGCCGAACGACAGCACGCCTTTCTTCTTGGCCTCGGCCATCGCAGGACGGATCACCGTCTCCTCCTCCTCGCCCAACAGTCCGGCGTCGCCGGCGTGGGGATTGAGCGAGAGCACAGCAATGCGTGGGCGGACGATGCCAAAGTCCTCCTTGAGCGACGTGTTGAAGAGGATCAGCTTATCCGTAATGGCCTCCGGCGTGAGGTGGGAGGCGACGCTGGCCAGCGGCACATGACCCGTCACTAAGGCCACGCGCAGCCTGTCGCTCGTGAGAATCATCAGCGAACGGTAGACGCCATTCTCCCCGAAACAGGCCTCGAGATATTCCGTATGGCCGGGGAAGTGGAAGCCGTCGTGCTGGATGTTGTGCTTGTTGATGGGCGCCGTGACGAGCGTGTCGATGACGCCCCGCTTGAGGTCGGCCACGGCGGCCTCGAGCGACGCGAAGGCGGCCATGCCACCCTCCGCGGTCGACTCGCCCGGTGCGATGGGGCAGTCGGCCGCCACGCAATTGATGAGGTTCACCCGGCCCTCTTCCGCCTCCTCGGCGCGGGCGATGACGTTCGGAATCACCGGTTCGGTGATGTCCGTCAGCGTATCCCGATAATACTGCAACGCCTTGAGTGAGCCATAGATGACCGGCGTGCAGATGTCCGTCATCATCTCTTCTGCGAACGTTTTCAGGATCACCTCGTATCCCACCCCGTTCATATCTCCTTGCGTGATACCCACGCGAATCAATCTTTCTTCCATGCTGTCTCTGTAAGCTATCAAGTGAAAAGTGAAAAACGAAAAGCTAAAAGCCCTGCCGATAAGTGCGGCGATGAGGCTCTTAGCTTTTCGATTTCCGTTGTTAGTTCTTCTGTCCGTTCATCTCTTCCACGCCGTCCAGCGGCTTATCGAACTCGCCGGGCAGGCGCAGCGTGTGCAGCCCCGCTTCGAGGCGACGGATGTAGTTGCGCTTGTCCGTCTCGGGGGCGTAGACAAAGCCTTCGGCTACGACCACGCGGTGGTTCGCCTCGTCCAGCCGGGCGAAGCTGACGAAGGGTCCGCCCATCATGTCGCCCTCCATCTTCCACAGTCCGCGCAATACGCCACAATACTTGCCCTGAAGCGTCCGCGGCGTGTAGGTGAGGCCGATGGGCTGCGTCGTCATGTGCGAGTTCGGGTAGGCTCCGGGGATGTTTGCGCCCAGAATGGAGTCACGCATGTGCTGCATGTATTCCAGCGTGAAGGTCTTCTCGTCGGTGTAGGGGAAGGTGTAAACCACCACGTCCATGCGACCCGTGTTGGCGTTGTTCGAGGCCCAGAAGAAGTTTGTGGTGTCCTTAAACGAGGTGATGTCCGATGGCACATTGAGCATCACGCCGAACTTCGACTTTACCGAGTCCATCACCAGCGAGCTGTACGTCTCCTGCATCACCTGCGCCATGCGCATCATCTCCAGCCGCGTGAAATAGTCCGTCAGCGCACCACGATGGTCGGCCAGATAGGTGAGCACCGACGCCTCGTCCGGCGCCGAGATGTAGACCACCACCTGCCCCGTCGCCCAGCGATCCTTCTCCGCCCGGACGGACAGCTTCGTGTAGCGCTCGGCGTCGACCGTGAGGATGATGATGTTGCGCACATAGGTTGTCAGCCCGTTGAAATCGTCCGGCGTGACAAACGTCACACGCATCGACGGCTCGGCTTGAGGCAGCCCGCTGATAGGCCGCTGCAACTCGGCGCGCAGGCTCACGCCCACCGTGTCGTCCCAGAGGGCGCGCGTCGTCACCACCTCCACCTCGTACGGCATGCCGGTGGCCGAAATGATCGACGGCGACGTGTGGCATGCGCTCCATAACAGGGCCACGAGGCCCATGATCATCGTCAAGAAAAAGGTCCTTTTCATATTGTCTTCTCTCTCTGTTTAGTTGTCCTATATATAAATGTATATGTGTACGGCCCAAAAGTAGCGTGCGCCCTAATGTCTCTTCTCTAAAAGTCGCTTGGTCGAGAGCATGCCGCATGCGGCCTGAATGTCCTCCCCGCGCGAAGTGCGAATCGTGCAGACCACGCCCCGCGCATTCAGCGCGTCGCGAAACCAGATCATCTTCTCCGCTGAGCAACTCCGCAATGCCACGCCCGGGATGGCATGAAAGCGGATCAGGTTCACCCGGCAGGGCAGCCCCCGAAGCAGCGCCGCGAGCGCCTTCACGTGGCGCATCGTGTCGTTCACGCCGTCGAAGAGGATGTACTCGAACGACACCCGCCGGCGGTGCGCAAAGTCGTACTCCTTGAGCAGCGCCACCACCTCCTCGACCGGGCAGGCCCGCTCGGCCGGCATCAGTCGGGCGCGCTCCTCGGCGAAGGGCGAATGCAGGCTCACGGCCAGGTGACACTCACTCTCGGCCAGGAACCGCCTGAGCGGCGCCGCCACGCCGACGGTCGAGACCGTGATCCGCCGCGGGCTCCACCCGACTCCGTAGCTCGAGGCGAGGATCTCCAGCGCCTTCAGCACCTCGTCCACGTTGTCAAGCGGCTCCCCCATACCCATGAAAACGAGGTTGGTCAGTTGTGTCGCCTCGGGCAGCCGGAGGATCTGGTTCATGATCTCGCCCGCCGTCAGGTTCGCCCCCAGTCCCTGCCGCCCCGTCATGCAGAAGTGGCACGCCATGCGGCATCCCACCTGCGACGAGACGCAGAGCGTGTCTCGCTCCTCGGCCGGGATATAGACCGCCTCCACGAAACGCCCCGCGGCGGCCTCGAAAAGATACTTCACCGTCCCGTCCTTCGACCGTGCCGCCTCCGCCGGCTCGCGTGCGCCCACGGTGTAGCCCGCGGCCAACACTTCCCGCTTCCGCAGCGCGATGTTGGTCATTTCCGCCACCTCCGACACGCGTTTCTTGTACAGCCAATCGGCCATCTGACTCGCCGCGTAGGCCGGCAGACCCACCTCCGCGGCCACTGTGCGCAACTCCGCGATGGTCATCCCCAGCAAACTCGTTTTCTGCTCCATTTTCCCTTTTGTCATCAATAAAAACGGCCCAAAAGTCCGTCATTTTTCCCTTTCCGCACCGCTCTTCGGCCCATGCGGCGGCATTTGCGGGAGTACCCGCTGGGGCCGCGTCATTTGCCGGGAACCTCGCGCAGGCTGCGCAAACGTCAAGGCGAATGCCGCGGGACTCGCGCAGCCCGCGCAAACGCCAAAGCAAATGCCACGGGACTCGCGCAGCCCGCGCAAACGTCAAGGCAAATGCTGCGAGACTTGCGCGGGCTGCGCAAACGTCAAAGCAAATGCCGCGGGACTCGCGCAGGCTGCGCAAACGCCAAGGCAAATGCCGCGAGACTTGCGCGGGCTGCGCGATCAAACCCGTATTAATCCAGCACCACGGGCCGCTCGGGGTGGCGGCGCAGCTCGTCGACCATACGGATGTTTTCGGGCAAGGTGCGGTCGAGCGAGAGCGGCGGCAGACTGTCGAGGGCGAAAAAACGCTGGTCGAGGATGTCGAACGTGCCGGCTAGCTCGCCGCCCGTGACGGTGCAGAGGATGAACATTTTGTAGACGTAGAGCGGCGAGGCGGGGTAGTCGTGGCAACGCTTGTCGAGCACGGCCAGGAGGCGCTCGACGCGCACGTCGAGGCCCGTCTCCTCTTTCGTCTCCTTGACAGCCACCTCCGATGGGGTGTAGCCCACGTCGGACCATCCGCCGGGCATGGCCCAGCGTCCGTCGGCCTTTTCGCGCACGAGGAGGATCTCGTCGCGGTCGTTGAAGATGGCTGCGCGGATGTCGACTTTGGGGGTGACGTACTCCTTCATGGGGTGGTAGCAGGCGGCGATCTCCTCGTCCGGGAGGCCGCTGACGATGGACGTGATGCGGTCGCTGAGGCGGAGCAGCTCCTGGCAGCGGTCGGTCTCGTAATCACTCACGGAGTACGAGAGTCCGGTCTGCGCCAGAGCGCGCATGCGCTGTGCGATGGTGATGAGTGCTTTGGCTTTTTCCATAGGGCATAAAGATCGAGGCGCCCCCCTCATTGCTGAGAGTGACGCCCCGAAGAGAAATACCATTAAAAAATAACAATCCGGAGAATGTGCCTCCAAATGATGCGTTTATCCGTTCACTTTAGCCATGTGTGCGATGAGGTCGAGCACCTTGTTGGAGTATCCGATCTCATTGTCGTACCACGAAACGACCTTCACGAACTTATCGGTGAGGTAAACACCGGCGTTGGCGTCGAAGATCGAGGTCAGGGTGCAGCCGAGGAAGTCGGACGATACGACAGCGTCTTCGGTATAGCCAAGGATGCCCTTGAATTCGCCTTCTGAAGCCTCCTTCATGGCCTTGCAGATAGCCTCCTTAGAGGCGGGCTTAGCCAGGTTGACGGTCAGGTCGACCACCGATACGTCAAGGGTCGGGACGCGCATAGAGATGCCGGTCAGCTTACCGTTCAGGGCGGGGATCACCTTACCTACAGCCTTAGCGGCGCCGGTAGACGAGGGGATGATGTTGCCACTGGCGGCACGTCCGCCGCGCCAGTCCTTCATCGAGGGACCGTCGACGGTCTTCTGCGTAGCCGTTACGGAGTGTACGGTGGTCATGAGTCCGCTCTCGATGCCGAAGTTGTCGTTCAGCACCTTGGCGATGGGGGCAAGACAGTTGGTGGTGCAGGAGGCGTTAGAAACGATCTGCGTGCCCTTCTTGTAAGCGTCGAGGTTGACGCCGCAGACGAACATCGGGGTGTCGTCCTTCGAGGGGGCAGACATCACGACATACTTGGCGCCGGCCTTGAGGTGGCCTTCGGCTTTTTCCTTGGTGAGGAAGAGGCCGGTGGATTCTACCACATACTCGGCACCGACTTCGTTCCACTTGAGGTTGGCGGGATCTTTCTCGGCGGTGACGCGGATCTTCTTGCCGTTCACGGTCAGGGTGCTGTGCTCTACGTCAGCCTCAACGGTGCCTTCGAAGCGGCCGTGCATGGTGTCGTATTTCAGCATGTATGCCATGTAATCCACCGGGCAGAGGTCGTTGATGCCTACTACTTCGATGTCATCTCTCTTGATGGCTGCACGGAAAACGAACCGTCCGATGCGGCCAAATCCATTGATACCTACTTTGGTCATTATCGTAAATCTTTAAAGGGTTGATGATTGTGTGATGATTGTATATGTTGCTCGAGCGCTAACAGCCACAGGGCGTTGCGCAAGATGTGAGCCATGCGGTGAGGAGGACTGCAGTACAGAGGATAGTGATGATACGCCTCATTCTTTCTCTTTAGGGGGGATCGCCTCAGTAGGGGTTTACCGGCTACCGGGGCTGAGTGTCACTTTTTCTTTTTTCGGGTGAAGGCACCACCGATAATCCGCTTGACGCGCTTGATGCTCCAAGTGATAAGAAGGGGTTGTGCCACCTCCCATGCCAGCGGCATCCACCCGGCGCCAATTGAGACCATCTTGGGCACCTTGAGCAAGGTCGATAGTCCCATGGGGAGCCCAGGGACGGCGGGTGCTGCGGCTGGACGTTTGGCAAACGATTGCGGACGCGGTCGTTGTTGCGTAGCGGATTCAGCCTTCTCTGCTTTCGGTGCACCGGTGCTGGAGAGCAGTGCGGATACGCCGGAGAGCAGCAGACTGCCCGCATTGTCTTGGAGATACCGGGCGTGCACTGCGAGTCGCTCTTCTTGCTTTTTGCAGAGCGCTTCTAACTCGCGTTTCTCAGCCTGCAGTTTGTTCAGCGGGGTTTGTGGCAGGGTGGTCGTTGTCATGAGGTGCGTTTGTAACGGGTGGAGTGTCTTCGTCGTCTTCGTCATTCATCAACATCTCGAGTATAGCATTGAGGATCAGCCTCCGAATTTTGGTCTTGAAGGCTACGACACCTCCGACGAGCATGACATAGAGAATGGCGACGATGGAGAATCCGACGCCGGTGGAGTGTAACCATTCGCTCAGAAAGAATCCGAGCGCCAGGAAGAGGAAAAGGGTTAGGAAGAAAGCGAGGGTGAGTAATATTAAGCTGTATGAGAGGACGGAAAACACTTTCCCCGCCTTCTCATACGCCCCCAGTTTCAAAAGCTCAAGTCGGAGCTCTCCATACCGGGTCAAATCCTTCTTAATCTCCTGGAAGAATTGCTCCGAATCGCGCTTCATAAACTGTTACACGAGTTCGGCATCTTCAGCGGCGCTTTCCACCTCGTCGATAATCGGAGCTACGCGGCCTTCCTTGTATTTCGAGATGGCCATGTTTACGGTGCTCTTTACCTTTCCGACTACGTCGTTAAGTTCATCGATGAGCTGTTCGCGCTTATCTGTTGCGGCTAAATAGCCAATGGCGGCTCCAACTGCCCCGCCGATTAGAAGTCCCAGTAAGAACTTGGAGTCTACATTATTCTTCATATTGACCTACAATTAAAAATCCGTTAGTGTTTTCGGCAAACGTACGCATTCGGGAGAATAAGATTCTGCCAAATAGAGGGCTTTTAATGATCTTTACCATTCCCTCGCAGCCACCACTACAGCCCATTCGTTACGGGATGAATAGAGGCTTGATGTCATCCATTGCGAGCGGCATTCCTGCGCTATGGCAGGCACATCCGACTCATAGAATCCACTCAAATAGAGACGTCCGCCCGAGCGAAGCGCAGACACGTAATGCGACATATCGCGCAGAAGGATATTCCGATTGATATTGGCGAAGATGTAATCAAACGTACCGCAGGCTGCTATCTGCTCGGCACCGCCGTGGAGAACATGAATGTCGGGCGTGTTGTTCAGCCGACAGTTCTCGATGGCGTTGCGATAGGCCCACTCGTCATTGTCGATGGCTACGACACGGTGCGCGCCCTTCTGTGCAGCCAAGATGGCCAGCACGGCGGTACCGCAGCCCATGTCGAGCACCTCCCGACCATGCAGGTCGAGCGGCAATATGGCGCGGACCATCTGCTCTGTCGTAGCGTGATTACCCGTACCAAAGGCCATACGCGGATCGATAACGATCGTGTGCGCAAAACCTTCTTCCGGCTGATGGAAGGAGGCACGGATGAGGCATTCGTGACCGATGCGCACGGGCTGGAAATAGTTCTTCTCCCACTCCTCGTTCCAGTCACGATCGGGAACGGACGTGTGCGTGTAGCGGATTACGACATCCGACAGGGGAAAGTCGGCGAGCAGCTGTGCGAGCGACTCGGGACGATAATCCGCCACAGGGACATAGGCGTTCAGTCCGTCGGCATCGGGGGCGAAGCTATCGAAACCGATCGCGCCCAGCTCAGCGGCCAAGACGTCGTTGATCGTGTCCGTATCCATCGTTGCGGGATGGTCGTAGGTGAATCGAAACTCGTAGTATTCCATCGGTGCAGGGAGTCAATCCTCAAAGTCTCTCAACGAACGGAAGGCACGTTCACGGGCCGAAGCATCGGGCGTAAAGTTGGCCGAGGCGGCAAGACTCTCGATCTTCTTTCGTTCTTCAGCGGTCAGCTTCTCGGGGACGTAGACCTTGATATTGATCAGCAAATCGCCCGTGCCGTAACTGTTGACCGAAGGCAGACCTTTGTTGCGCAGGCGAAGCACCTTACCCGACTGTGTGCCCGGCTCAATCTTCACCTTCACGCGACCGTCGACCGTCGGGATCTCGACCGACGCACCCAGAGCGGCCTGCGGGAAAGAGAGCAGGAGGTTATAAATAAGATCGTTCTCGTCACGGAGCAGTTCCGGGTGACGTTCCTCTTCGACGAGGATCAGCAGGTCGCCATTGATACCGCCACGACGCGCCGCGTTACCCTTCCCCTCCATCGACAGCTGCATGCCTTCGCTCACACCTGCGGGGATATGGAGTGTGATCACCTCTTCAGCACGCACGACGCCCTCGCCATTACACTCGGCGCATTTGCGTGTGATCGTCTCGCCCGATCCGCCGCATGTGGGGCAGGCGGACTGCGTCTGCATTTGGCCAAAGATGGAGTTGGCCACGCGCGTCACGTAACCGCTACCATGGCAGGTCGGACACTTCTCGACGGCCTTCTCGTCCTCTGCCCCACTGCCGTGACAGTGTGTGCAGGGCACGTATTTCTTGACCTTGATCTTCTTCTCCACGCCCGTAGCGATCTCCTTGAGCGTGAGTTTCACCTTCACACGCAGGTCGGAGCCACGCTGCACGACACGTCGGCCACCGCCGGCGTTGCCGAAGCCGCTAAAGCCTCCGAACCCAGAGAAATGTCCGCCGAAGAGGTCGCCGAACTGCGAGAAGATGTCTTCCATCGACATACCGCCGCCGAATCCACCCGCACCGCCGCCGGCTGCACCGCTCATTCCGGCATGTCCGAAACGGTCATAACGGGCGCGTTTCTCGTCGTTGCTCAGCACGTCGTAAGCCTCAGCGGCTTCTTTGAACTTCTCCTCCGCCTCCTTATCGCCCGGGTTACGATCCGGGTGATACTGGATGGCCTTTTGCCTGTAAGCCTTCTTTATCTCGTCTGCTGAAGCGTTTTTCGCCACGCCCAGCACTTCGTAATAGTCTCTTTTTTCCACAGTCTTCTATTCCTCTTAGTTGATATTGGAGAGAATCATTCACCGACGACCACCTTGGCGTGGCGGATCACCTTATCGTTCAACATGTATCCCGTCTGCACACAATCAATCACGCGCCCCTTCTGCGCCTCGTCTGGGGCGGGGATCATGGCGACGGCCTCAAACATCTCCGTGCCGAAGGGTTGCCCGACGGCCTCGATGGGCTTCACGCCCTGCCGACCGAGGTAGTCCATGAATTTGCTATAGATCAGCTCCACGCCCTCAGCCACAGCCTTCGGGTCAGTCGCCTTTTTCATCGTATCAAGTGCCCGTTCGAAATCGTCGATCACGGGTAGTAAGCCGATCAGTGCACCCTCACCGCCGCTCTTGATCAGATCAGACTTTTCGCGTAGGGTACGCTTGCGATAGTTGTCAAACTCGGCGCGCAGCCTGAGGTAGGAGTCGTTCAGCTCGTTGTATTTGGCTTCCCAGTCGGTCGTGGCTTCACCTCCATCTAGCGTTGCTGCAGTGTCTGTCAAATCGTCAGCTGCAACGTTTTCGGCTGACGTGTTTTCTGTTTCACTCTGCACTTTTGTCGCCTCTGTGCCTTCTTCGTTCTCTTGATTATTGGCCGTCATTGGCTCGTTTCTATCCATATGATACTATATTTTGATTGTTCCTATTCTTAATATGTGCCCCCTCCTTAGCAAATATGCTGCCAGAAGTTGGCCCAGAATCTCCTTGGGATAGCTGCATGGTGATAATAGATGATCTAGGGCCGGAAATTGGCTATCACAGCCTCAGCCGCCGCTAGGGCAACTGCATCAATACCGCACCAGCCTTCAGGCTTTTTGCCGACCTGTGGAGATTCCACCCTCACGCGTGATCTCCCTTTCCGTAACGTGAGTTCGACGAAGGAATGGGTTTCCCAATCCATAGAGAATGTCTTGGATAGCGCGCTGCAGCGGTCATAGTGCTTTTGGAAATGCTTGCAACACTGTTGCAAGTCCTACGAAAAACTTTTTGGCGTTTGCAACACCGTTGCAAGTCTCACGAAAAACTTTCTG
>ERZ773009.152-NODE-152-length-50244-cov-10.996394_pt1 | contig 50244 bp, 68 predicted proteins | sample MGYA00580663_ERZ773009 | MGnify/ENA primary metagenome ERZ773009 (study PRJEB29015, sample SAMEA2737969) | human oral metagenome | biome: human oral; feature: human-associated habitat; material: dental | place: China | collected 2026 ... | reverse complement strand
TGAATTTTTTAAGACAATGGAATACTTGGTATACAATGCTGGAGAAGGAACTTTTACGTATGAAAGTGACGAAGGACGTTTCAATGTTGAAAATAAAACAGAAGAGCTTAAGGAAATTACAAATATTCACATAGAAAACATTGGAAAAAAGGAAACATTTGAAAAACTGCTTGTAAAATTAAATGGACTTTTAGGAAAAAAGGATATAATATTTATAAGCGAAGACATCACAGCAACATATACTGCAAAAAAGAAACTTGTTGAAATACATTACAGAAGAAATTTTGAAAACCTGAAAGAAATGACGTACATAGTATCTACTGTTAAGGATATGTATTCTGTAGAACAGATTGATATAAGTATGATGAGCCTGTCAAAAGTAACATTAAAACTTGTAAATGGCACATTAAAAATTACAAATGTTATATTCTATACAAAGGAACTTTATTTACAATATATAAATGAAGCAAAAAACGAAAAATCAGACGGAAAAGTTGTAATTTCTGAAAACCATACCCTTGAAATAGACAATCTTGACACAAAGGAAAGCCTTTTTGACGTATACCGAAACAAACCTGAAGAATATTTTACACAAAACATCAAAGGCTTTGTGGAAGAAATAAATGCTGGACTTAAAATGGCACTTATGTCATACGTTCCTGAAAACACAGAAGATTATGACGTAACGGATATTGCAATAATATCTGAAACAAAATATATAGAAGAAAAGAAGATAAGCCTTGAGAAAATAATACAGCTCCATTCTGAAAACACGGAAACAAAAACATGGTTAAGAATGAGATTTGAAAATGTGGAAAGTAAAGAGTTTGAAATCTCATCAGTTACAATGGGACATTCATTCATGGCAATAGACATAAATAAGCCAAGCACACCAGCAGGACGTTGGGAAATATTTGAATCGCTTCTTAAAAAGATAAATAAAAATCATCTTTATGTAGGATTCAAAGGAAGAAATGGAAAAGTTGAAAAATCCATCACACTCAAAGATGGAAACATTGAAGTGGATATAAAAACTATAACAGAAACAGAAATCAAAACAGCAATGCAACATTCTAAAGAAATACCTGTAATTATAAATGAAAAAATAAAAATAATGGAAAACAAAGCGAGTCTTACAACATGGAAAATTACAGACAAGGAAATGGAAAAATTAAATAAGCTGTTTGATAAAAAAAATATATCATAAAAATATATCTTTAATTAATAAAAAGGGAGTTATTTCTCCCTTTTTTATTATGCAAGTCCATCCAGTCCAAAATCTGAAACTTCATAAGGCTTTTCCTTGTCAGTATCTACAGTAAGCCCACTTTCCAAAATCTTTTCCTTAAGGGAATCAAAACTGTCCACATTCTCATACTGAGTAATCCTGTAAAGTTCACTGTTTGCCCTCACACTGTCATAATTTGTATCAATGGAAATAGTATTTCCACTATCCCTGTCTGAAATAACAACACGCCCTCTATCACCAGCTTTTATATCACAGTTAATTGAATCAAGTGTACTCTTAACATTCTTGGCTTTTGATACAATGTCTTCTATTTCTGAAACTTCAAGCTCATATAAGTCATCAAAAGCATAAATCTCCCCCTCACTGTAATATCTTTTCAAAACTTCATCATCAGTTTCAATAACACTTTCCATAAGGTCAAGCTCATCAATGCCAAATGGAATATCATTTTCCTTTACTGGAACAAAATAGTCAGAAACCCGAAATTTTCCCCTATCACCTTCATCAAATGTATCTGCCGTAAACGGCTTTTCAGCACCAGTCTTATCAAATACTGCAATATCAACACCATGTATAATTTCATCATTCCCATCCATATAAAACAAGGTTGGGGTATATTTGATATAATAGTCATAATCCTTTTCAGAAGAATTTTCAAGAAAACTGTTGTTATAGACAGCCTCTACAAAATTGTCCTTATGAACATCCATAAGAAGCAAATAAGGGTCAGAATCAGAATACTTCATATAAATTCCATCCTTTTCAAGAATATCCTTAGCACCAGAATAGGATTTCTCAAACTGCTCAGACATATCTCCAAACAATTTTTCAGCGTCATTTTTATCATACCCATTAGACTTAAGATATTCTGAAATTCCAGAAGACGATATGTCAGAAAGCCCAGCCTTAAATTTTTCCCTGTCATTTTCACATTTTGAATATGCCTGTACTACATCATCATATTCAAAGGACACATCAATAAGCCCAGTCTTTTCATTTTTATTGAATCTCATACGTTACCACGCTCCATATACATTAATCTTTATCGTTATTATATCATATTTAATCCATAAAAGACTTATAAAAAAATAGCACGTTATTTTTTATCATAACATGCTATTAATGTACTTATAAATACATATTCAGTATAACCTTTTCAAGAAGCTCACATATCTTATTGCAGATGTCAAGATATTCCTGAAGTTTATCAACATCATACTTTAAAGCATATTCAAACCTTCCATGTTCCCTGTATATGCTCCGATTTACAATATCTGCCTCAACAACATCACCTATATACTGGAACAATTTAAAGTCCTCAATTATATTTGTAATTACAATTTCATTTGAAAATTCGTTCCTAAGTCCAACCTGAAACTCAGGGTATTCCTTTGCAAGCACATTCCTGTTAAATTTGCCTAGCTTGTCGTTCCACAGTTTCCTATTAAAACTATATTCCTGAATTGAATCAGCAATCTTTTCAATAATTTCAAGAAAAAGAGACATAACAATGTAGCTTCTCTTCTGTGAAAGATTACGAACTTTAAGGTCAGAAGACGAATAATTTTCAATAATGCTGTCACATTTTCCATAAATATTGAAAAGCATTTCAACAGTCCCGCATGCAGGAACAGAAAATGTAATTGAATAATTGTTTATCCATTTCATTTTGTCAATCTTATACGTAACTTCCTTTAAAAAATTCATCCCCTCAGCTGAAAGACTGTGAGATAATGGATTCAAGTTCTTATATCTGTTAATGTCATACTCTCCCCTGAGAGAGCAGTCAAGCTCCCTTTCAAGAAGTCTTATAAATAAAATTTTATTTTCCATATAATCAATTCCTTTCTGATTAATCGCCATAAATGTCATGGCAATAATCTTCATCTTCTATACTATCAATATCCATGAGAACATCATTATAATACTTATCCAGCCATTTCTTCTGATTTTCAGTAAGATAATTATTTTTTATATAATAAGTCTTAAAACTGTCTATAAGTGTACCACGTTTAGTCTCAATTCCAAAATGTCCTATACATTTATCCATCTTATTAAGAGTTTCCTCAATCTTCTTAAACTCTATAACATCTTTTACAGTAATCATAATCTAAACTTCCTTTCTAAAAAATAATATAATAATATTAAATTAAATCTTCATATCCACCCATCATATCTAGCAGAGGGTATACATTAAGAGTTCTTGAGATTTCATCTCCAGCTTTATCTGTACCAAGCAAGAAATCAAAGCTGAGTTTATATTCTTTATTATTTCTGTCACGCCGACTTCTTATAAAACTGTTAATAAGACAATTTTCAGTAAGACATTTATGTGTATCATTTTTTCTATAAGAATATACAAAAATTACATAACATTCTTTGAACGTCAATTTCACAGTACCGTCAGTATCAGATATTTTATTTGGAAATACCGTAAACTTTTCATAATGAATATCTGGAATATCATTAAAAATTTCTTTAAATTTATTCTCAAGACGTTTTCTACGTTTAATAATTTCACTGGTATTTCCACACATATCACTAAGTTTTAAAACTAAATCATTCATATCCATCTAAACCACTCCATTATTTTCTAACTCATTTTCTTTACCAAAATTCATAAAAATATCATACATAACTTTACGCATGTTATTTATATTAAGAACACTAACGTTAAAATTTGTATTCTTATTAAATTTATTTGTCTTAACCCAGCATAATGTTGGACAACCGTATGTAACTTCAAACTTAGCATTAAACATTTTAGTTCCGATTATCAGGTAACAGGATTTGTTATTTTTTTTATATCTAACATTCAAAAATTTAATTTTATTATAATATTCTACAATACACTTGTCAGTTTCAAAACCCTCATCATAATAGTATCCTTTATCATCATAACCCGATATTCTAGTTGTATCTTGATGTACTTTCTCATATTTTCCAATTTTACAATGAAGCTCATCTTTAAGTTTAGTTCTAAAGTTAGAACTTCTTAAAAAGCCAATGACACAATCATTATTTATCATTGTTTATCAATCCTTTCCAATTGTTATAATTTTTTAAGCAAATCCAATGTACTTTTAACAGCATTATTAATAAGCAGAATTTCTTGTGCCACAGCAACATTCATAGTTGTATTTTTAACAACCACATCATATTCTTCCTTCTTATTAACTATTGAAATAAAAGGTATTTCTGCTTTTACGTTGTCAGAAAATATTTCAACAGTTCCAGATTTATGTTTCACATCAATAGCAAAAATTTTCATAGTTAAATCCTGAGAAATCTCCTCAACAAAGGTATCTACATAAAACATATTGGAATTATTTGAAAATTCAATTGCTTCAAAGCAGATAGATTTAAAAACAATAGAGGTAAATCCAATTTTTAATAGATTTTCAGGACTTCTCTTTTCTTCACAGTCAATATATACACAGTCATAAACTACATCATAGCTTATTATGCAATCCTTGTTTCTAACCTCTATCAGATTCAAGGCTGGATTATATTCCCATGAGGAAATATACTTTAAAAAATTTTTAAAATCAGGAAAATATGAATGTTTACTTAAAAAAAAATTCATTAAATTTTTCTACGGATTTTATATATTTATCAAATGTATAATCATCAAATATTACAGACAATTCACATTTTAATTTATCACTGTCAAGAATAACAGACATATCACATCATCTCCAATCATTAATTATCATCTATAATACTATTATATCAAATATTGACAAATTTGTCAATATAAAAAAGACTTATTATAAAAATAAGTCAAATTTAATTTTATAAACCATTATAAAAATGAACAATACTATCTCTTTTATGTCTAATTCAATCAATCAAGTATCATGTTAATCTCATCAAAAATTTTCATTTTTATTATGTTTTTTACACATTCTCTCAGTGATTCTATTCCAAATATATAAAATAAATTTCCCTAAAATACCTAAAATTAATAAAAATAAAAAGAATGAAAACATAATAAGTATGCACATTATAATTGGTAAAAAATTTACAATAATATTTTTAATAGTAAATGATAAAAGTACTATAAGTACAGGAATTAGAGTTAATATAACAACCATCGCTAAACCAATTATAAGAGTTTCTTCTAAATCTCCAAATAACATTTCAAGTATTTTTTTCATAATATAAATCTCCTTGTTAGATTAATGCAGTCCTTATTTACAAAAATTATATAATCACACATAAAATACCAGAAAGCATAGCTATCATTCCAAATATACGTCTTGCAACATCAAATTCCCTCAAATTATGCGATATGGATAATATCCCATACAATACAGACAATATAGGCAGAATTATTCCAGCAAGAGGCACAACTATTCCATTTTTTGATAATATAAAGTTTCCAATGTTTGCAGCTAAAAGAGTAAACGCCATGGCACTGTCTGACATTTCAGCTCCGTAAGAATCCTGTTTGTCTGAATCATTTGACATAAACCATAGCCATGGAAAAATATATTTGAAAAAATTGTCATTCATAGCACAAATCTCCTTTCCAATTGTTATATTTTAATTATACCATAAAATATAAAGTTAATCAATAAAAAAGTGCAAAAGAAACATCTTTCGCACGCACCAGCTTAAATTAATTATCAATATTTACCCAATATTCCATAATATCCTTATTAAGCTGCAAATCTCCAGCAAAGTAATATTTGTATTCCTTAAATCCAGCCTCAACGCTTCTGTATGGATTAACTTCCACAGAATTTCCAAGACTGTCTGTAACTTTAACTGTAACGTATCCATTATTTACAGCTGTATATCCAAGTTCCTGCATTTTCTGTATAAAAGAATCAACGTGTTTCATGTCATCAGAAACATAATATGCAATATCTGTTGAAAGCTCCTCAAGAAATTCAACCCTTTGTGCAATATCTCTGACACCATACATATCAAACCGTTCTCCAGCACCATACGGGATATACCAGCCTTTTTCAATATTGTCTACTGATATTCTGTAATTGCTGAAATAAAATTTAATATCATCATCCTTAAGTTCAGCTGTAATAATCTCATCACAAACCTTGCTTAGCATATCTTTATCCTCATAGCCATATAGATTAAAGCCAACATCCCCCTTTTTCATAAGCTCAAGTTCATTTCTTATAATGTTTAAAATAATAATTTTTTTATCTTCCATCAGTTATTCACTCCCATTTTCAATAATATAAAACCTCAATTTCCCCAACTTTAACTATTCAACAAACTTCTTGCAAGAACAGTATTTACATCCACAAGGGTAGTAATCTTCCCAACTGTCAAAATGTTTCACATAAGGATGTCCACATTCACGGCACAATCTATTATCGCCAAAATCAGAGTCATATTTTGGAATAATGCTTACAGACAACTCGTTCAAACAGCTGTCAGCCTTAGAAAAGATTTCAGGGTAGTCAGGCTTCCCATCCCTTATGAAAGCATTTCTAAAATTAATCCAGTAACCCAATGCCTTTTCTTCAGTAATATCATCTATAATATTGTCTGAAATCTCACGGCAGTCATACCCATCCTTTTGACATTTCTCAAATGCCTTTCTTAATTCATAGACAAACATTGTCTTCAAAGCATTTTCTACTTTTTCGTATACACCATCAAAGTTAGTTTTATGCAAAATATTATTAATTACATCATAAACTTCCTTGTCATTAAATGTTACACCGTATATTGTTTTTTCAAAATTGTTATTGTTTTCCATATTTTAATCATCTCTCTTTCATATAATATTGTTATCTTCTATAATACTATTATATCAGATATTGACAAAAATGTCAATACATTCATTAAGATTTTTAGTAAATATTTTAAGCATAATAAAAAAGCAGTTTTATAACTGCTCTTTTACAAAATATATAAAAATTAAATAAAAGAAAGTTTATATTTATTCAATCTTTATAAAGTTATTGAATTTGGCAACTCCAAATTTATCAAAATCTATACTTGCGATTTCTTTAAACCCTGTGTCAAGAAACTCAATACGCACTGGATAATATCCAACAAATTTTGGAATTATAGAATAATCTCTCATTCCAGCAATGTCATCTTCCCTCAAAATATTAAAAGGCAGCTCAAGATTATCTGGAATAAAGTTCCCTTTTTTAATGTATAACTTAACAAACCTGAAATCATCTGGAATATGAGTTTCTAGGATAAAATCAGAAATATCATGTCCAATAAATTTTTTAAGAGGCGTGCTGTTATATGTATTATTATAAATATGTCCTTCAACAAAACATCCAAACGGATATTCATTTATATATCTGATTCTTTCCTCATACCATTTGTCCCCAAAATGAAGCGTTTTTTCAAGGTATCGTATATTCATTGCAAGGGTTGTTATTGTATATTCAATGTCCTTCACTGAAAAATGTTCACAATCCTTATCGAAAATGTCAACGGTAGCCTGATAAGCATTGCTCCACTTCTTAAATACCTTATCCCCAATCCTGTCATATCCACACCAGCAAAGGTTGCCATAGTCAATGTCTTTAATATAGCCAGAAAATATTCCGTTTTCATCTTTTACCCAAGTATTGATATTCATATTTTCATTATCATAGTATGTATCAGAACCTTCAGATACAATAAGGAAAAATTCATCATAATTCCAGTACTGTGGTATATTGTCAATACATTCCACTTCAGTCTTTCCATGCAATCCATAATATGTCACAGACAAAACATTAATCTGATTGGAAAGAAATGGTATTACAACATTTCCAACAAATTCATATTTTATTTCAATTTCATAAACATGTGAACCATAATCTCTGAGGTCATTATATCTGCTCTTGCTATCCATAACACCCTTATATGAAAACTGTCTGTATGAACATCCATCACATCCCGATATAGAAAACATAAAAGGATATACGCTAATACGGTTTTTAACACCACGCAATCTTTCAAAAGGTTCAATGTTCCATGTAACTGGTTTTTTATCAATAGAATTATCTCTATTTAAGAAATAATCCTTAAAAAATTCTCTAAATAAATTTTCATGTCCTTTCAGACTGTATAAATTTTTTCCAATCTTTTTAATATTACGCTTATACTTTTTTCTTTTAAACAATCTAAGACACCTCTTTTCACTTAATTTCAATTTTAAAAATAGTATATCATACTTTTTAACAAAAATCAAAATTAACAGACATTTCATAAAAACTTTTAACCATAATAAAAAGGAATTATTACAAGTCCAATTCCTTATCTTTATTTTCTTTACCATTGTCAGACAAATAGTCAAGCATAACATCCAGCTGCTTGAACATAGAATCTGAATTTCTCCAGTCAACATCCTTAATCTCACGTTCAAGGTACTGACACAACTCATTTAAGTAATGACCTTTAACATTTCCACCTCGTATATGTTCAGAAATTTCCCAAATATTGGTATAACCATCCTTTTCATTAAGACACATTATATCCATATAATCAGCAGTTATAGTAGAAATATCTAAATCTTCTGGAAACTTAGTGTCGGTATTCATAAGCTCCCAGCCAACATCTTTTGTGGACATGTCTTCATATCTGTTCTTATAATCATCCACAACAGTATTCATTATATGTGCTGCACGTTCCTTAATTTCCTTAACATTAATTACAGTATCAAACTCCATAAATATCATTCCTTTCTAAGAAAAAATTAATTTTGCAAGTCCTACAACAAAATCCAAGGCTGAAAATATTATCAGCAGTAAAAATACAAAAGATGGAATAACTGAAACTAAAAATTTTAATACCAAATGTCCATCCATAGCCATAACAGGCTCTCTTATAAAAATTAAATAAATCTTTGCAGTTAAAAAACTAAGTAAAAGAACGAAAGTACTTCTAAGAAGAGGGTCTTTTTTTAGCATTTTAAATACTTTCATAATAATATCACTTCCTTTCCAATACTATTTATTTTACAAAACAGCAAAGCAGAACCTTGTAACAAGATTCCACTTTAACAAAAATTATTTACACGATTATTATTCAGCGTCCTCAATCTCATTAAGCCATTCGTCAACATATTCTTTTACGCCGTAACTCTTATTTCCAGTTCTTTCTCTTTCCTCTCGAAAATAATCATCGTAATGCTCCCCAAAACATGACCATGAATCTACATCCCCACATTCAGCAGCGTTCCATTCAGTCCATCCTGTTAAAAGCTTTTTAATCGTATCCTCGTCAACAATGTACTTTCCGTTTTTTAGTTTCTTAATATTCATAGTCTATTTCTCCTTTATTCAAAAAAATTAAAGTTTTAAAAATTTAACAGTATTGATAAGTTTTTCAAAAGTTGACTTATCAATATCAAGACTGTTATTCGCACGTACAACCCTGTCAATAAAATTAACAGCTTCGTCTTTAGTTCCAAATGCGTATAATTCAGCGTTTCCGTTGACAAAATATACATGCACCTTTTCATTATAAAAATCTGATAATTCAATAGAAACAACGTGTCTTGGATTTATATATACTCCCTCATACACTCTAATCATCATATTAATCAGCTTCCTTTCTTTATATATTCTTTTTATTCAACAATAAAATTTCCTAATTCACTTAATGTTTGCATTAATGCAACGTTATTGCAGCATACATCGTAGTCTTCCTTTGATATATACAATTGTCCTTTTCTTAACTCAAGCGTTACAAACTTTCCGTCTTCATAAAACAGTTCAAAAGTTGAATTATATCTTCTGTACCACCAATTCTTTACAGCTTTAAAAATATTAAGCATTGTATATCTCCTCATCTTTAATTTATACATTATTATACCACGTATTGACAAATTTGTCAATACTTTTTTCGATTATATTAAATTTTTTTCAGATGACTTTAAAGTATGGAACTGTCCATATCACGACATGAAAATTAATAATGTCAGGAATAATTTTATAACCGTTATATATCCCATTAATCAAATAATATCTAGCAAGAAGTCTCACTCTTCATAAAAGAAGAGCCTTACGGCTCTTTAAGCTATTTTTAAGCTGTTCCAGTTTCCATGGTTTCCTTTTTCCATTCCTGATACATTCTTATATCCTTAGCCTTTTCATTATCCTTGTTCCTTTCAATGTAATGCTCCAGCTTCCTGATTTTCTTACCTACTGTTTAAGCTCTATGCTCAGTGATTTTTAGCCAGTGTCCGTCTCCGTCGGTTTCGCCTATGCCCTCAATAAAGCTGAAAGGCAGCATGTAGATTGCATATCCGACAAATTTAAAATTTTGTTCACAAAATACATAAAAAGTTTTATTTTTATTGTCAACGCCTATAATGAACTGGCTTGCCACCCTATATTCCTTTTTCCCGCCAGAACGCATTACATCAAGGCTTGCATTCAATAATTTGTCCTTGCTTTCGCTGTTAATGACAGACTGCCATTTCTGTTTGACCGCTTTTCCCTTGATTCTTTCTCCGCTTGTTTCCATCATCCTTAATCATCTCCCTAATATATGTTATCTTTTATAATACTATTATACTATATATTTACAATTTTGTCAACACTTTATTTCAATAATATCAACGTCAAAAGCAGCAAAGCATATATACCACCGTTTCCTAAACTCCAGCCATATCAAGATACTTGACAATCCTGTCATTCAGGTATGTGAACTCATATTTCTTAAGATAACATGCAAAAGATTTTAGCTTAGGAATCTCACTGTACGCAATAACAGCATTTTCCTTTTCCCAGTAGGCATACATTTCGCACAGCCATTCACAAAGGGAATATTCAAGAATTTCGTCCCTGTCATAAGGACGTGGAAATTTATCTGAAACTTTAGATTTCTGTGCAAGATATTTTGAATATTCCACATCAAGTTCAGCTTCATTTGTAACTTTTCTCAAGCCGTTTGAAAAGTTTATAAACGCAAGGCAGAGTCCACGTGTATATTCACTGCATTTCAATCTTGAATAGACAAGGCTGCAAATGTCGCTAATCTGTTTACATTTTTCAGTCCAGTCCCCGTAATGCACCAAGTCTTCAAGCTCCATTGAAGCTACTGCATTTATGCTAGTTTTAAGTCTTCCCTCTAGTCTAATCATTATAAATCACTCCCTTTTTGAAAAATATTTACAAAGACATCTCTTATAACATCAGAATTGTTATCTGCAATGCCGACGTTAAAGCTAAGCTCATTAAGTCTCCCAGAGTTAATTAAATCAAACACAGTATCTGCATATATGCAATAAAGAAAATATTCTTTTCCAATGTATATTTCCCCGTCATCACAGTCCCTTACAACAGAAAATTCTTTATTCTTAAGAACAGATACAGCTTTATACAGATTATCAATAAACTTCTGTTCAGAAATTCCAGCCACAACATCCCCAAAATTTCTAACAAATGTAAGAATATCTCGTGAGGAAACATCTGATACAACATCAGGATTAAAATTAGCATTTACACTAGCCTCTTCATTGCAGAATATATATTGTACTTCACAGTTAGCAAAACTGAAAAAAATTAGGATATTGTTACAACCTGTATATTTTCCGTTTTCAACAGTTCCGCTCCCAGCAATATCCCAGCTGATAATATTTCCTGCAACAGAACGGACATTTTCAAAGCTGTCAAGTCCAAATGTTTCAATCTCGCTATATCCACCTGTTATCTCCCCAAGAGTCCTTTTTATAAAATTTTTAGCATAACTTATATTAAAGTCCATTATATAACACTCTCCTTGTCTTGAATAATAAATATTTTTGTTATCTTCTACAATACTATTATACCATTCATTGACAAAATTGTCAACAATTATTTTAAAACATAAATACCATAAATAATATCAAAAGCAGATAAGAAAGGGGGCATTATATCAAGCTGTTTATAAATCAGCAGAAATGCACAGCAACCCCTACATTTCTTGTTGACAAATTTGTCAATACGTGATATAATAAGGTGTAATAAAGCAAGATATTATACTAAAAGGACAAGGAGAAAAGGGATATGAAAGAGAACAAGGAGATGAAGAGCAAGGGATTGGAGCTTACGAGGGCTGACTTTGGAATAATCGGGAAAAGAATACTGGACGGTGCAATGATGATTGCTGGCGGAGACAAAAGGACAACCTTTGAAAGATTCATACGCAACATTGAGGAAAATGTGAGCCACGACAGGACATATATACTATATGAGATTGGGGAATGGTACTACCTTGGCGACTCCCCTGACGGAATAGGGACTCCAGACCCGATGAAAATGCTATCACGATACATCGAGCTTTCAGAGCATAACGGCACACCCAGCGTAAACGACATAAAGGCAAAGGCGGACGACATTCGTGAGCTTATGGCAGGATATATACGTTACGCCTCAATGCTCTACCTTGAGGAAATGCGGAAAGCTGGAGCAGGCATTGAGTGGGACGCTGAAATATCCGAAAAGGAGCTTGCAGAAACAATACACGGATTCTTTTCAGTAACTTCCGACGAGCTTCTTGAGGGGAACGTCGAGGACTACGAGATTGAGGAGCTGTCTAATGAAATATGGAATCATGAGGAATGGAACGTTTAAGAGAACTAGAGCCAAAAGGCTCTTTTTTTTGTATAAAAAAAAAACGCAATAAATGTATTGACAAAACTGTCAACATCTGATATAATATATACAACAGCAGGGGAAAACAAATCAATAAAATCAAGCAAGTGCTGGAAAATAATATCCCCCTGAATAAAGCAACCCAGCACAAATCGGAAAGGGAAGTGAAAACTATGAGAAAACTAATTATCGCAGGGCTGATGGCACTGTCAGCAGTAACGTTCGCAAAGACTGAGGTGTGCATTACGCCAGAAAGACCTGACGTGGTAGCGGCTCAACTAATGGACGCACAGAACTCCAAACTTGTAATTGAAACTCTTGAAAGGGAAGGGGTTGCCGCTCCAAGGGCTGCCATGTACGACCTTGCTAACGTAATAACAAGGCAGAGCGACGAGTATGTTGCGTTCGCTGCCAAATACCCGAAGGACTGGAACTGGCACGTGGAAAAGATGTCGGCTACAGTATGCGGAATACCTGAAAGCGTGTACGAAAAAGGCATAAGCAAAAAAATCCTTGACGAGATTAACGCACGCTACAAGGAAAAAGGTGCTATCGTCAAAGGCGAATAAATAAGCAGCCAAAAATATCCATTAAAAAGAAAAGGTAACATAAAAGAGACTTAATGCAGACGTGGGAAGTCTCTTTTTTTATTTAAAATAATTTACAGTTGTACGTTCTGATAGCTTTAAGCAACATAAGGACGTTTTAAAAAATTATATGAAACGTTTTGAAGAGCTGGAGTCAAAAGGGGACATAAAAAAAAGTGAGAATTTTGATATATACAGCCAATATTATCAAATAACTCACAAATTATTAACTTTGTTATAACTTTAGTAACATTCTATAAGTTATTATACCAAATCTTTACAAATTTGGCAACAGTTTTTTGGAATAAAATTCAATAAAAAATGCGTCCAGCTGGACGCACTTAAAAAAAACGCAAGTAAAACACTAAAATATCAAATCATATAAAAACAAGGAGTATAATAAGAAAATCTATACTCAATAGATGTACCTTGGAAAACAAGTACACCTGAACATCACCACAAGCCACGACCTTCGCCGTAAGACCAGCCCAGAATCGGAATCATTTTCAGCCACCACGTCCGCAAGTCTGAGCATGGGGGAGCTACCCGCCATACTTCTTGCAGAATCTTTCGACCAAGCGTGTCTGGGAACTTCACCCAGAATGCCAGCACAGCATTCAGAAATTATTATTATAATCCAATTAAATAAATTCTTTGCACGGCTTTGTGCCAGCATACGGACATCAGGCTTTATAGACCCGCTTTCGCAAAGCCTCAACCGCACAGGAATCCTTTCTGCAATTCCCTATATCCCATATCCCTGCAACGGATATGATATTCAAGGGTTATTCTCCCACAGGGAGCGTCTATTGTAGGACTCCAGCCCCAAATGTCCTGCCTTTTCCGTTCATCCCAAGCCATTCCCGCCCGCAGCCCTTCAGTTGTGCCAAGTGTATTACGCACTCCCCGAAGCCATGTCGCCACAGCCCCAGAAGCATTGTTGCCCGAACATCCCTATCAGGATATTAAGCAGCTCTGAATCACGCCACGTCCCCTAAACCTCTGCCAGAGGCTTGTGCATAGGGATTGACTTATGATGATATTCAGATGTATTGTCCTTTTCAAAAGTTTATACGTTATTGTATCACGTATTGACTAAAATGTCAACACTTTTTTAAAAATTATTTAAAATTTATACTCCTGCAACCGTAAGCTCAACAAAGCTCCTTGTGATTCCGTCAGGACACAGGTAAGTGTCAACGTCCACAACCCTGAACACAGTCCCATGTGGAACAACCACTTCCCTCTCATCACGGTAGTCAGGACTTGTGCCAAGAGCCTCGTAGTATGAATGGCTAAATTCACTATCCAGCCCGTAATCAACCACGTGGCAGTCAATGTCCCCCCTTAACGAGAACACGTACTCGAATTTGCCGTCAAACTGGCACTCGTACTCCCCGCCGTCGCTCCAGCTCTCGCAGGAAAGCGAAGTGAACACGCTCCCAACTGGATATGAAAGCTCGCACCCAGTACGTATTGTCCTGTTAAGCCAAGCACCACTCAGAACTTCACTATTAACTGCAATATCATAAAGGGAGATAGACCCCCTTTTATTAAATATCTCCCCAAGCCTTTCAAAAGCTCCCATATATAACACTACCCTTTCATTATCTTTTCAACAAGGACTGCAACATCAGCCTCAAGTTTTCCCAGTTCAGTTCCTGAAACAATTTCAGCGACAGGAAGGCTGTCATAAGAAAGCCCAAGGGATTTCACATAAAGTATGTCCGTTACGCTGATACACACGGAAGTGTAGCCATATCCCACCAAGATGTTTCCATATCCGCATACAGCATTGTAGCCAATTGCACGCATTTCATCGCAAATTTTCTCAAGATATTCAATAAATTCCCTTGTAAAGTGCTTTGCAACGAATATTGATATTGTGTCGGCAAACCTGTAAAGGGCGGATGAAGGACTGCTGTCAGTCTTGGATGTGCCGCCGCCTGCAATAAGGCTTGCAGATACATAGTTTTGCTCACTGTCAACAAAGTTCACGGACTCCAGTATTTCGTTATAGTATACACGAACAACCTCACGGCAGGCAGTCTCAGCCCCAAGCAGCCCAAGACCGTAAGTATTAATGAAACGTCCACCAGCTTTTATTCTCCGAACCTCGTTTTCTATTATGTCATACAGTATTTTTTCGTGCTTCATATTTTAATCATCCTTTCAATATATGATGTTATTTTTTATAATACTATTATACTAAATATTTACAAATTTGTCAACACTATTTTTACAATATTTTATAAATATTTTTTTGCAGATATTAAAAAAATAGGGTGCGTAAAGTTACGCAACCTACTTCATTGGAATAACCCCTGCAATCTTTAGGGACGCTTCCCTTACAGCCATAATGAAGTCGCAAGTATCAGAAAGCTCAACGGAGCTTAAAGGCATAATGCTTTTGCCCTCATCGTCCTTAAGAGCTAAAAGTCTCACAGTGTTAATTACAGCACTTCCGCCATTAATACTGACTGAATGAAGGCTGTCGTTGTCAATGGAATATCCAGCCTGTGCCAAAAGCCCTATAACGTCGTATATTCTAGCACGTGCTATGTTTGTAAAGTGCGAGAACATCCATTTAGTGAACTGGCTCACAAATATTAAGTGCTTCATATCGGACTCGACAATAAGTCCGTCAGGAAGAACAAATCCGTCAGGCTTTGCACGTATCGTAAAAGTCTCGTACGCATACTCAACCTCGTCATCAGAAATGCTAACATTCCGTATAGCCCTAGCACAGCCTGTAACAATATCCTCGCTACCAAGACCGTACAGAAAGTGAGTACCATTTCCAGCCGTAAGGCTTTGCAGCTCCTCGCAAATAATGTCAAACACTTCGTCGTATTTGTTTTTTTGAACTTCATAAATTTTCATCGTTAATCATCTCCCTCAATATCTGTTATCTTCTATAATACTATTATAGCATATATTTACAAATTTGTCAACACAAAAATGTAAAAAAAGGAGAACGCAATAAATAATAAAACGCTCACCTTAATTTTCGCCGTAATCCCATAATAAAACTTCGAGGTAAATAAATAACATAATCCCACATAAGCATTATACCACCTGAGAAGCCTTATGTCAAATATGAACTGCTACTTCCAAAGCTCCACATATTCAGCCTTTGCAATCTTAGCCAAGTCCCTTATGGCAGACACAGCCCTCATCATTGCGTCATCATCCGTAAAGACTATGATTTTGTCAACGTAGTCAAACCCATCTGTATTAGCTGGAACTGAAAGGACTCCGCTAGACAGCCTGAACTTTTTTATGTGATTTCCAAAAACGACTCCTGAATGTGACAGCTGGATGTCGCCCTGATATGAGCTTTCAATCTCACATAGCCTCTTTGAAGCCGTAACAGTAACCTTAATTGTCCCCTTCATCTTCCACCTCGCAGCTTCTGTTCATAATCTCAACGTTCCTGTTCACATAGTCGGGATTCCTGTAGTCGTCCATGAACCTGTCCCTTGACTTTCCGAACATTGCAAACTTTATTGACACCTTTTCTGGATGTCTTACAGTCTGCCCAGTGTTAGGGTTTATCCCGTTACGCTCACGCCTTATGGCTGGAACGAATTTCCCTATGCCTGCAACTCTTACCTCTCCATCTGTCGCACACTCGTCCCATATTGACTCGAATATCATGTCAACAACACGCCCTGCGTCAGCAAGAGTAACCTTTCCTGTACTCTTTAAAGTCTTCATTTTCTCCATTACAATTCTCTGGAACTGCCTGTCGTCCATTATATGCACCTCTTTCCATATTATTTCATAAGTTGTTAATTATGTGTAAATTTGTGATATTATTATCGGACTTGGAGAGTGACATAAAAAATAAAAGCCGTTCCACAAAGTTTCATGAAACAGCCTTTATTATATCTAACTATCTGCTAAAAGTCCTCAACTTCATCATCGGCTTCAGTCTCTTCATGAGAATGTGCCTCAGCTTTTTTAGCACTTTCCTCAGCCTCAATCTCAGCTTCCCTTCTTGCAAGCCATTCCTCGTAAGAGTCAGCGTCGTATGTAGCCTTGTCAATTTCAACGAACCCGCTTGAGTTGTGTCTATTGACAGCCCAAGTAGAATAATTTTCAATTGCAATTTCCATTTTCTCCAAGTTCTTTTCATACTTAGCCTGCGAGAACTTGTTGTCGTTCTCCCTGTCCAAGTGCCTTCTGTTGCTCTTGTCAGTGATATTCTTTCTGTGTGCCTCGCAGATGGCTTCTATAAACTCAGATGTCAAATACTTAGGCGACACCGCATAAGCTCCGTCATTAATTCCGTGAGAAATAAATATCTCTCTAGTTCTTTCATTTGAAAGAACGTCAACATCTATTCCGAACAGGTTTATGAAGTTCTGGTTTGTTGACAGAAGCTGCTGCTGGAAGTTTGGCTCAGTCTTAAGAGCTTTTGGAATCTTACGTCCAATTATCTCTAGGAACAGCGGAGCTACAATATAGTTCCTGTTGCCTTCCATCTCACCAAGCTTAAGGTTTGGAAACTCAGGTATTCTCTCCTTAATCCTGTTAATTTCGCTTTCAGGAAGAATAGCGAAGTTGTTTGAGCTGAAATGCCCAATCCTTGCAAGATACGAGTTAGGTATCTTTGAGTTAGTCAATAAAGATTTAAGCATTGGCACGATTATGTGCTGGCTGTATCTCTGTGACTCAGGTATCTCAACCATGTTACCGTCGCACTCCATACGTCCGTTAAGGGAAGTTCTTGCGGCTTCCTCAACCACAGTTGCAAATATTCCGTCAAACTGGTCGAACGGGAACGCCAATATGCTTTGGTATTCAAGTGCTGACTGTGTCTCCCCTTCCTTGCTCCAGCTCATAAGTGCTGATAAAAGAGGCAGTGAGAACCCTTCCTTTTCCCCAAGCACATCCATAAGGACTTTTCTAAAATCAATCTTCTGAGTCTTCTCGTAATCAATTTTAAAGCTAGACACCCTGTCGCTTGGACTAGGTAAAAAGCCTTCCATCTTTCCACTTTCCCTTAGCTTGTAGATTAAGTCACCTACTCTGTTGATTCCTCTCTCCTTAGAGAACGGCAATGACTTTGCCACGTTTACTTTTAGTAGTTTTCCCATGTTTCAATTCTCCATTTCCATTGTCCGATAACTTCATTTTTGTTGTCATAATCATTATCTTGTTTCCCTTCATTATATTGAGTCTGTCATTATCGTCAATTATTTTTAATTTTTTAATCTACCTTATTATACCATTTAGCAATAGAAATGTCAATACTGTAAGTGAAATATTTTTGTGCTTATTAAAAAAAGGCTGAAAAAATTAACAGCCTTTTAAATATAATTTATATTTCAACTATGTCTGACGAAAGTTCCTGTATGCGTCCTGTAAAATAACAAAGCTCTTTAATATCACATACAATAGGACTTCTGCTTTCAAGCTCAACGGACAGGCAGGAATCATCAAAGCCCTCTTTAGAAACTGGACGATTTTCTCTAGGGACATCAGAAGCAGATGTGGAAAGCCTTGAAAATTTTGCAGTACAGCCTTTAAAAGGGACTACAACAGCTCCTGACTCAAAAGCACAGCCATCAAATCCGTCAGCCGACAGAATTTCAAGAAGACATTCTCCGTAAGTGTCATAAAATTTTCCCTCAATCCCTTCACGGATAAAGCTGTGAAGTTTACCTATTTCATCAGACACGTACCCTAGAAGCTCAAAAGGTACAAGACCATCGCTTGAAAAAGTTTCATCAGGGAACGTGTTATAAATTTTAAACTTGTCATCATCTGACAAAGTAATAAGCAGCTTTCCCTTGCTGTTCTCAACGCCAACCTTGAACATTCCCTGAACTTCATTCCATTTAAGTCCCGCTATGTTTTTAAATGAAGTAAATCGTTTTTTCATAATTTAATCAGCTCCTTAATAGTTGTTGTTTTCTACAATACCATTATACTATGTATTGACAAATTTGTCAATACATTTTTAAAAATATTTACTAAGATATACAAAGGTATATAAATTTTATTACAAAATAAAAAAGCCTGTAACAAGACAGGCTCATAAATGCCAAGTCAGCAAGAGCGTTTACTGACAGGCACGCACAATGGCAACGCACAGCACTTCCGACTTTTCTGAGGAACGGCACAATCGGCAATACCGCAAACATCAGTCCATCACCCGCAACCGCAACGCCCCTCAAAGCATTGTCGTATTCCGTTCTACGCAGATGTCCCCTCTTCACGGCTAGGGAACTGCCCAAATGGCTGGACACATTCCTAAAGCTCTCTCACGTTTCCGTGCTGGGAATTTTCCGATGACCGCTAACCATACCAAGCTGTCTAGTTCGACTAGGCTCAGATTAGGCTTCCGTGTGCAAAGGAAATGCTCCCCCGTCCGTCCCATCGGCGACTTCAGGCTTGAAAGAACATAGCACGTGAACTGCTAATACTCTGCTTCAGGGAACGCTCTTCCCTGAATTTTCTCCCGCAGTTTCCATTCCACGATACCGCCTTTCTCATTGCTACAAAAGTATTATACCATAAAAAGATAATTATGTCAATCATTTTTTTTGAAAACAATTTAAAATTTTTCAGATGTGGAAAAAATTAAAATAAAAGTTATTATCAAAAAAAGTATTATATCATAAAAAGAAATAAGCATAAACATTAATTTTAAAGATATTAAAAAATACATCATTGTTAAAAAATGCAACATTGATTGCTGACTATAAGTCAAAAAATTAAGACTGGCTACAAAATATTAATGCAGTTAAAATTTACATTCCAATAAAATTTCAGATTATAATTTTTAGAATGTGAATTTAAAGTGCCACGTGATTATCAATACTCTAATCACGGAAAAAAATTAAAACGGAACAGGTAAGCGGACAACAAAATTTTTAATTGCAGGCAAAGAATCACACAAGACAGAACGTACGCCAATGCAAGATATTCATAACATGAGTCAGAAGGAAAGAATTTGGCAGAACGTTATATGGGAAACGGGATATGGCGTAGAATTTTGCAAGTGTGCGTACTACGAACTCCTAATGTGGACAGGGTATAAAAAACTTAAAATCTCTATATGGAAATATACTGATATTATGAAAACTATTACAAAAGAAAAATAATTTTAGAAAAGCCATTGACAATTAAAATAAAATATGCTAAGATATACATGACAATTGGGTAATAAAAATATTTCATTTATTCAAAAAATTAAGAAAACTCCTTTCTGGCATAGCGTGTAATATCGCTGTGCCTTTCTTTAATTTGCATTGAAATAAAATTGTCCTTGACAAATCAATGATAAGGAAGTATAATGGTATTATGAAAAATTAATAAAAACCATAAGGAGATGTTGAATAATGGAATATAAAGACGATGACGGAAAAACTAACATCTGCATATCGGCACTGTGGATATTCCTTACTGGACTTTCAGTAGGGCTTGGTGCAATGCTGTTTATTAAGTCAGTATATGACTTTGAAACTTTGGATGACAACTACCTTGAAAAATCTGCAAAGTTTTCAATTACATATAAGAATGAAAGATACTGCACAAAGAAAGTGGAGATAAGCAGTAAAAAGAACATAATAAAATTTGAAGACGCATTTGGATATGTGCACACATTTCCTAAGAACGAAGCAGTAATTGAAAGGGGGTGTGAATAAAAATGGAACAGGAACAAAGAATAAAACTTCTGAAAGAAGATGAATGGGAAAGACTTGAAACAGCCTTTATGAACGGACTGACGCTTTCAGCAATATTTGAAAAGCTCCAGCTTGACGAGGAAGCAATTGGGGAGCTGTCTGCTTACGGAGACATGACAGAGTTCGGAGAGAGCATTGTTGACGCTGGAATTGGCGGATATATGAAAGATGAATGCGGGACAATACTTTACACTCCATGCGAAATGACAATAGGGGAAGCCCTTGAGGAAGCTAAGAACTTAAAAAATAGAAAGCTGGGATATGGAGACTTGGAATACGAAGTTGCAGAACTGATTATGGGGCTTAGCACAAGGGAGACATCAAACGTCGTTGAAAACTTAAAACGCCAGTACGGACTTAGAAAACTTGTGGAAGAGCTAAAGCTAGCTGGAATAATTGACTCGTTTAACGAGGATAAGATTTAATAAAAGATAAATTATAATGGAAAGGAAAATTCCCCAAAGTTATAATTTATCTTGTATATGAGGCGGGAACACACAAGGGGAATTTATGGTGCGAAAAAATGAAAAAGAGCAGCAAAGTCTTCGGGTACAGAATGACCGAGGACGAACAGGAATATATAAACAGCGTAATAGGAAAATATAAAAGGCTGACAGGCAGGACAACCACGCAAATGATTATGGAAATGGTTGAAAGGCTTGACAGCGAGCTTATACATAATGTGAAAGGAGTTCATTATGAAAGACATAGTTAATAAACTTAAAAAAATAAATATGAACATGCCAGATAAAAAAAAGATATTCTGGCTAAGAAACATAAGGGTTGCACTTATTATATTTCAAATACTTCAAATTATTGCCAGATTCAGGATTGTGCCAGCAATGATAACTGCGTTCATGATTGCAGCAGTTTCAGCAATTGACATTGTGCTGGTTGAAAAGATGTATAAAAACGGAAAATACAATAAAAAGGACAAAACAATACTTCAGGCAGTTTCCATTGCCATAATCATAATAATATGGCTTGGATAAAATAAAATATTGACATCAGATAAAATATGATATATAATTAGAGCGAAGAAATTGGTTTTACAATAAGTTTCTTTACTCTCATTAATAAAATCCTAGAAAATCAAAGGGCGGCAAACGGCTGTCCTTTTTATTATAATTAAAATATTTGCTGGAAAATCTTAATAAATGTGTTGACAAATTTGTCAATATTTGATATAATAGTATTATAGAAGATAACAAAAAGAAAGAGAGTGGAAAACTATGAGAGACGGAGAAAAAGAAAAAATAATGGAAGAATTTGAAAGAACACAAAGAGGGGAACTAGACCCTGAATATTACGGAGTGCTAACAGACTATCTTGAGCATTTTGAAATATCAAAAAATGAATTTAAAAGAATCATAAAGGCTGACAAGCTAACAATAAGAGGCAACACATTGTCCCTTATTCAAAATGATTTAAGAATCACAAGCAACACTCGAAGTTTTATATATCCAAGAGTGATGGTTGGAATTAAGAATGATGACAGAAAGTTTGAAATGATTAACTACAAGGACTATAGACGGGAAGCAATGCGGTCAGTTGAAATAGGAAGCGAAGAAGAGAACCAAAAAACAAGAATTTCATTCATTCACGTGTCTGTGCTTAAAAAGTTCCTAGAAATAATGGAACACAAGGCTGTCTTTGGAATAAAGTTCAATCCAATAACAAACCTTGCTGACGACAGAATAACAAAAGCATAAAAATAAGAGCTTTAAAAAGCTCTTTTTTATTATATGGAAAATATTTATAAAATATTGTAAAAATAGTGTTGATAAATCTGTCAATATGTAGTATAATAGTATCATAGAAGATAACAAATATATTGAAAGTGAGAGTGAATTACTATGAAACAAAAAATAAGAAGAATCAAAACAATACTTGACAGAATACTTGATAACGGAATAGAAGAGCTTGATTTCGCAAAAGACTTAAAGAACAAAGGAATTGACACAGAAGAAATTACAAATATGCACTTCAGAACATACGAAACGGATGGATTGTGTAACAACAAAAATGTAACGAACACAATACTTTACTTCGGAACAAACGGAAAAGTGCTGGACGGATTCGGATATGACGAAATCCAATATGAAATAAACCTTAGAACAAATGAGATGGAAATTTCAATTTTTGACACTAAAAACTGGACTAATATTCCAATGAAAGACCTGCATAAGATTACAAAAACAGCAGAACTTGTAGAAGCTGTATATACATACGCAAAAGAAAAAGCAGAACACTTGGATGAGAATAAAGTCGCAGAACTTAATGATGAACTGTTCACAAATTATGGGCTTACTTCCAATGAAAACGAAGAAAAGCACAGAATATTCATTGGGAACAGATGGCACATAGTTTCAATAGACAGTTCTGACCTTTACGAAAATAAAACAGAAGTAACGGACTATATCGTAGAAAAGACTAATAATACAATAACTAAAAAAGCAATGGACGAAATAAATGTTATCATTGAAAATATAAACAACGCATTAAAGAAAATCAATGCTGAATAATAACTAAAGAGCCGATAAAAAGGCTCTTTTTATTATACAAAAATATTTAAAAAAATATTGTCAAAAAGTGTTGACAAATTTGTAAATATGTAGTATAATAATTGCATAGAAGATAACAAAGAAAGAGAGTTGATTAATTATGACATTGAAAATAAGAAAAACACTTTTAGGACTTATGGAATTAAACTCAATAATTATAATATTTATGAGCATTGTGAAATTGGGAGCATTTGACATCAAAGGGAAAATGGCACTTGCATTATGGTGTGGAGTTTCAAACCTTTTAGAAAACTGCCTTGCAGGAAAGGACGAATCCCCTTCTTTGTTCCCTGCTATTATGGGTATTGTAAACGTTTTCATTTTGATATTTGCTCAATGGGGATTAGATGGCGGAGCAGTGGCTTTTGCATTTGGTGTGCTTTGTGCATGTATGGCAGTTAAAATTAGAAAAGCCTCTATAAGAAACATTAAATAGCGTGGGGGGGTTATCCCCCACAGGCTCTTCAATTTTAATTCTCCTAATGATATTACAAAATATTTTTCTAAATAATTGTTGACAAATTTGTCAATATATAGTATAATAGTATTATAGAAGATAACAAAAGAATGAAAGAGAGAGTGATAAACTATGTTTAGAATGACAGACTATAAAGAATGCGATGTTCAAAGATTGGACAGATACAGCCACATTTTTGCAACAAAAATGACAGATGGCAGTGTACTTTATAGAATAGAATTTTTTGAAGACTTTATGGAAAATAAGGATTTGGAAACTCATGGAGATAATCTTGCAGAAATTATAAAATGGAGCATTGAAAACAATTATCCTGTTGCAATGATTACAGAACAGGAAAATAAATAATCAAGGAGAATGTAAAATGAACAAGACACATGAATTAATAGAAGAACTAAAAAAAGGAATATTCAACGAAGAGCTGTTTGAACAGCTTTTCAGCGAATATGAAAAAGCAGGAATACCAAAGGACGAAGTTAAAAAACTTCTTGAAATAACAAAAATCTATGAACGTGGAAACACTTTTACAATAGAATGTAAAAATGGAGCAAGACTAAAAAGCACAGGAAAGCTGAAACGTGGAAAAAGTTTTGTAAGAGTTTTAAGGGATGAAAATGGAAAACTTTACGAAAGACAATATTCAGAACATAGGGCAATGATTATAGACCCCATGACAATATATGCTGACACACCAAGTGAAAGACTAGAATATGCAGAAAAGGCTGTAACGTACAGACTATTGGAAAAACTATATTACATAATATTATATTTTAAATTATGCAACTCAAAATATGATACATCATTAGAAAAACACGAAAAGGCTGAAATAAAACAGTATTTAGAAATAAAAGAGGAGTATAAGTATGAAAATCAATAAATGGAAAGTGGGAGAAAAGGTTATGCTCCCCGACCCATCATTTGACAACGGGGTTATAACAAAAATAATAAATGAAAGGATGGTAAGAGTTGCTGGAATAAGAACGATAGCCAACTCACGTAATCCTAAAAGGGAAGTTGAAGTTACAGCAATCGCAAACACACTTAAGCAAGCTGACGGAAAGTATGGAAAAACTTCCATACACGAGCGTAAAAGATTTGGACAGCTCGTAGAGTGGAACGGCATTAACATTGAAATAGTTGATGTCAACTATCCAGTTGACAGATACTATGAATGGTACGCAAATGGACAGCTTGATTTAAACCCTGACTATCAAAGAGGGCTTGTATGGACGCTTAAGCAGAAGCAGGCATACATAATGGCACTTCTAAAAGAAAGAGTTAAACTTCAGACAGTCCTGATTTTAACTAAGACAAGGGAAAGAGAAGACTGCTTTGAAGTGCTGGACGGAAAGCAAAGACTAAATTCAATATTTGAATTTATAGACAATATATACCCTCTTGAAACAGGGGAATACTTTGATGATTTATCAGAAAAGGATATGAACGCAATAACAGAACCGTTATCCATTATGAAAAGGATATACTGCTATGACGCAGAAGTCCCTTTGGACTTTAAGATGGCATACTTCCTTGAAATAAATGCACTGGGGACTAAAATGTCTGACGAGCATTTGGAAAAAGTGGAAAAAGAGCTTGAAAAAATAACTAAAGGAGAAAAATAATGAGAGGCAATAAATTTACAATAGAGTTCCCTACGTTCAAAGCTACATTTGGGACTCACAGAATAACAGTAGAAAATAAAAGGGGCGTGATTGCACGTATCACAACAACAGGAATTGAAGACCCTGAACCTGCATACGTATACAGCTATAACGCTTTAGGATATATCACAAAAATGATAAACAGATATAAGACTAAGAAGCTGTTTATCAACTTCCAAATGCTAAAGCTCACAAAAGATAAGCCTGAAAGCTATGTAAAAAGCACAATAGACCTTTTCAGGCTGGAAATTCCAAGCATGACTTTCATAACAAAGGAAGAAAAAGGAAGTGCAACTGTTGCACTTAAAAGAACTGATAAAAATACAGAAAAGCATTATGTAAAATACGCTGGAACACATATAACAGCTGTGAATACAAAATCAGGAATACAGTACAAGTTCAAGAACTATGAAACTATTGAATCAGACCTAAGAGAACTAAGAGATATTGCAAGAAAGTATTGCATAGAATTATAAGAGCCAAAAGGCTCTTTTTTATTGGGATAAAATATTAAAATATCTATTGACAAATCTGTAAATATATAGTATAATAGTATCATAGAAGATAACAAAGAAAGAGAGTGATAAAAAATGAAAACGAGATATTTTTCAGAATACGACAGGGAAATAACAGCTGAAAAAGGATTAAATGAAGTAATCAGCTCCATTAATGAAAACGTGATGGCAAATGGACTTAAATACGCAGTAATGTGCGAACATCAGCTGATAGCTGAAACACAGGAAACTGAAAAAGAATTTATTATAAACGTTATAGATAGTGAAGTGGCAAAGCAACTAACTAACTATACAGTATTTTCACTATATTACAATACAGAAAACTTATTTAATAATAAAACTGTTACAATAAGCGTTAAAAGAACGCCTGTAATAAAATACTTTGTGGAGCAGGAACATAACATATACAAAATTATGCTATATCCACAGAATGAAAAATCAATTGAAGATATTATAAAAGTTGAATCAGAAATGCTTCAACGATATGAAACAAAAGCAACAAGGATTGAACTTAAAAGACTAAGTTCAAAAATTGTACTTGAAAAAGACATTGACGGAGCTTTCAATATAACAGAAATAGACTATCAAAGCTACTCAATGGATATTAAATACTTTGACACAAGACGGCTTGAAACACTTGAAAGTTCATCAAGCACAATAGGAACTGTAAATCTTTACTGCAAAGTAAAGAACGAAGTTAAGACAAGTGCAGAACTTTACACAATGAGAAGCGTATCAAATGAAATATTAAGAAACATTTTCAGAACAGCTTCATACCAAATATCAAAGAATATTCCTGAAGACAGAAACAAATGGACAGCAGACACATATATAAAAGCACAGAATATAAGAACTGAAGATGTGTCGTATAACTGGGAACTTGAAAAGGCTTGCGAAATGGCAAAAGAATTTTCTAAAAATCCAGCAAGGGAAGAGATGTTTAAGATACATATAGACATTGACGGATATGCTGGAAACATTTCAGTAAATAATGGAAAGATAAATTTATATCTTACAGAACAGCCAAAACTAAGGGACTTCTATAAAGTACTTTCAAAAATAATAACTGCATTTGAAATAAAGAATATGTATATACAGTTCGGACAATACTGGAAAGAAAAATCAGAAATAACAGTATCACAAAAAGAAATCTTTATTGAGAAACACGGAATCAAAAAAACTGACTTCCCAAATCTAACAGAACTTACAAAATATGGAAAACGAGTTGTCTTTGAAGACACAAAAGACTATAAGAAATATTATTTCCAAAACGAGGAACAACTGATTGACTGTGAAGTATAAAAATAAAGGAGCTGATTAACAATGAAACCACTAAATAAGACAAACAAGGAAATAGAAGAGATGGGGGGAGTATTCCTTAAAGGCTGGAGCGAATACAGCCAAATGTTTGGAAAATATATAACTTCGTACATCTATCTTCTAAACGGAGAGGAAGTTTACAGCATTATAGACTGGGACTAGAAAAAAGGGCTGATATTTCAGCCTTTTTAGTATACTGAAAAGATTTACAAAATATTGTCAAAAAAGTGTTGACAAATTTGTAAATATAAGATATAATAATACCATAAAAGATAACGATTAATCAGCATTTAAAAATAAAAGGAGAAATAAAATGAAAATTGGACTAATCAAAGGAAGACACGAAATACCTCAAGTGCAAGGGAAATACATCTTCGAGGGAGACATTGACCCATTAGACGTTGATGGAACACAAATCAAAGCTTTTAATGTTTTATCTGAAATAAAAGCAAATGACCCTCAAACATGGCTTGAAATTTATGTAACAGGACTTACAATGGCTCTTATTGCAACACTAAATGCAGCAAGACAGCTTGACTTAAATGTTACATTATATCACTTCGACCGTGAAACAGGGAACTACTTTCCGCAAGCTGTACTATAAAAGGACTTAAAGCAAGTCCTTTTTATTATACCGAAAATATTTACACAATACTCTGAAAAAATCATTGACAAAATTGTAAATATGTAGTATAATAGTTGTATAGAAGATAACAACATATATGAAAGAAAGAGAGTGAATGACTATGAAAAAAGATTTTAGACTAAACAAGGAACTTATAAAAAGAGGATATACAATATCCAAGGACTACATTGAAAAAGCAGTTGAAAGAATAAAAAATGAAAATGAAAATTATGTTAAAAACTTTGAGAGCTTGGAAGTGGAAGCCACAATCGGAATTATAACAAAAACTGATACATACGAAGTATCAGAAAGGGTAAATAAGGCATACGCTTGGAAAGAAGCTGGGGAACAGGACAGCCTTGACATTTCAGGAATGATTGCAGACTATATTGAAATCTGCGAAGAAAATCAAACTGAAACTTCAATGCTGGAACTGGCAAAGGAAATTAGAAGACCTGTTGACTTCCTGATGTACTTTGTATACGAGTACATAAGATTTATGAGCAGGGAACTTGAGCTTGACTATGCTGAAATAAAGTCAAATAATGACATAATTTTAACACTTAAACAACTTAAAAAGGATATTGAAAAGATAAAATAAATAATTAATTACAGCGGACAGGCAGGCTGAATAAAAGTAGGTATGCCGTCCGTTGATACATTTAAAAAGGAGAAAATAAAAATGGAATCCACAAAAAGAATGAAAATGAAGAAATTCTATAAAATCGCAATGCCAAAAGCAAAATGCGAATGGGAAAAAGATATACATAAATATCTGACAGTAAGCGAAATTGAAAAACTGTTACATATTACTAAAAAATACAACGTTACTTTAACATTTGAGAAACAATCAATGTTAGTTGAAAAACCACAAATCATATTTCTTGTAACTCCAAAAATACAGAACTGCGAAAATATATGGAACATCAAGGAAGCAAAAACAATAGAATATGATGACAATAAAAACAAATTTATACAGTTAAGAAAAATTAAAAAGCAGCTTTTCAAAAACTTAAATAAACTGGCAGGTGAAATAAAATGAATATACCTAAACCCACAGCAGAAAGATTATATAAAATCATGCGTGAAGTCGGACTGAACTGGATAGAATATGTGGAAAATCAGGAAAACAATTTATGGAATACAGACGGACTTATAAAAAATATCATACAGTATACAAAAGACAACATAGATGAATTAAGTATAACAAATCAATATTTACATTCAGAGTGGATATGTCCAGACATGATGATATTAAAAGATGAAACAGAAAACCTTGATGTAATAATTGACATCAGGGAACTGGCACTTAAAATGCTGGATTCAGAAAAGGCTTTGAATGAATATTTAATGGTAGGACTAAAATATGCGTCAGGGAACAAATACCTGAAAAAAGAAAGAATATATAATACAGAAAAAGCAGCACAGGAAATAGCAGGCATTATATATAACCTTTCAAAAGAATATGAAAATGGAGAATAGGAATAATAAAATTAATAATATACGGAGCTTACATAAAAGTTCCGTATTTTTTATTGCACAGAAAAAAATAGGTTAAATATCATAAAAAACAGGTTATATGAAACTGGTATAATAGTTTCGTAACAATGATAGAAGTTTCGTAATTACGAACTGCTATAATGTATTATATTAAAAAATAAAGGAGATGATATTATGAATATCGCACTGCTTACAACAGCACTTGCAACAGCAACTGGAACTTACACATTAAAGGATATAACGCTTAATGAAGCAAAGGAACTTTTAAAGGGGAACACAGTTGACTCATACATACGACACAAAAGCACTCTTAATATACTTACCGCTCTTCTAGGAACAGAAATACCACAAGGAACTGGACAGTTCACACAAAAGGCTGGAACATCAGCACTTGTATTCAAGCTGAATGGAAGAGCTACTGAAGGCGTAGTACTTACACGTGATGAAATTGAAGATATGGGTTACAAGTTTCAAGTTCTAACAAAGGTTGCTGACTAAATAAAAAGTTCCCAGTCCGTAAAGGGCTGGGAACTTTTTATTGCAATAACTAAAAATACCACTACAGTTCATATCATATAAGAAATTAAAGAAAAATATAACTTCTTAAAATATGTTTTTATATATCAGTTAAAACATTTAACTTTATATAATGGCGTACTGAACACCTCTACCAAATCATTTAATGTTTTCTTAACATCAAATTTATTGGATTCTTTTTTTAAATATTTACGAAGTATATTACATGAAGCATTTATATCCGCATTTATAAATTTATCAAAAGATGTCTTGAACAAACCTCTTTTAATTCGTAATCCTTTATATTTTGAATGTCTACATATTTCTTCGTTATCAAGAAAACTGCATTTACTTGTATAGGATTCTTCTTGTATTTCTAAAATAATCCCTTCCAGTTTGCATTTATATTCCAGCTGATTCAAAATCATTAGAAAAGGAATCTGAACAAAATTTTGATTATTCACACGTCCAATACTTATGTCTTGTTTCCAATTCTTATTATATCCCACAACTAAAGTGGATATATTATTGGAAACTAAATGATTCACAATGTATCGGGTTGTTTTATGAATATAATCTTTTATCTTATTATTTCTTTTAATATAAAGTTTTTGAATCTTTTTAGACGAATATTTTTTATTACTTCTTACAAGAATTGACTGTATTTCAGATTTTTGTTTATTAAAATACTGATTTATTGACTTCAATGGTTTACCGTTAATAATTATTCCTTTTTTTGTAACATTGTCAACCATACTTATAAGATTATTTATACCCAAATCAATGGACGCTATGTTTTGGTTAGCAATTGAATCTTTATTTTGAACTTTATATCCTATTTCTACTACAAACAATTGTCCTTTTGGAACAACTCTTATAAATTGTATAGATTCCTTTGATATATTATCATTTTTTATATAAATGTCAGTTCTTGAAAGTTTTATGAAACCATTCCTTTTAAATGACAAAGCCCCTTTTTCATAATGCACTACCTGTCTACCAGTATTCTTCTTTAAATATTTAGGTATTTTTACTGGACTGTTATATTGATTATTTTTCTTTTTTTCCAGTAAAGTGAAAAAAGATTTAAAAGATTTATCAACCAGCATTTGTGTATGTTTCGACACTTTCGTAGGCAAAGCTCGATAATCGACATTATTTGCAACAGTAAACATTTTATTCACAGAATTATAATTAAGATATGAACCTGTTTCAAAAAAATATTTACGAACAACATACAATGTTGCATTATATAGATTCTTTGATAGAAAACAAAGTTTATCAAATTCTTTAAAATATTTATGTGATGGTTTAAAATAAATCTGTTTTACCAAAGTCATCATTTTAAATCACCAATCTTATCCACTTCATCTTTAATTTTTCGCCTCATACCATATAATTTACCTGAAAACGAATGTATTATAGAAACAATATCTTCAGCAAGCTCCTCTTCCATTGAGTTGTCTTTTATATCTTCTGAAATTATGATTATTTCTGTTCCAAAATGTTTACATATAGATTCCAAGTAATTAAATCCAAATCGTGTAAGCCTATCTTTGTAAAGTATAAATATTCTATTTACTTCATTATTCATAACTTTATTCATTATATCTCCCAATAACTTACGTTTATCATTAAGCCCACTTCCTACTTCACAATAACTTTTTAGGTTTATTGGATTTTTTGAGACAATGTTTTCCACAATCTTCATCCTCTGACGTTCCAAATCTCCTCTTGTTTTTTGTTTAGATGTGGAAACTCTAGCATATAAAATATCATATCTTGAATTATTCGTATCATCATATAAAATACCAATGGAATCTAAAAATTTAACAACTTCGGAAAGTGGGATAATTCTTTTTCCACTTGGTAGAAAATCATCTTTAATTTTACCTGAAATACAATAATTTTGTATACTTCTTGCTGTACGTCCACACATTTTCCCAACTTCTCCAACTTTATAATAATTTTTAGTAAGAGAACTTTTGTTAATCATATTCACCACCTCTATATGATTTTACCATGTTATGTTAAGAAAGTCAAACAATATTTCTTTTATTTCTTGAAATATAAAAACTGTTTTTTACACTACACAAGCGATAAAAAATATGCTATACTCTATATAAAAGAAACAATAACTGAAAGGAGAACAAAAATTATGCTCAATATTAACAGTCTTAAATTGTGGCTAAAGTACAAGAAAAAAATTGTAAGGACTGAAGGCAAGAACTTTTCAGCAACACTTAACAGAAAAGAGTTCGAGGAGCTGACGGACTTCATTGGAAAGGTATATGTGGAAGGACGCTTCATATATACATCCAAAAAGAACATATCGGAAAAAGACCAACGTAACCTCATAGACCCATTTGAAATGCTTCTGTCAACAGCAAACATTAAAAATGGGGAATATGCGTTTATAAGAAAGTACGCAATAAAGTCGCTTGACGGAAGCTATGTATATGGCTTCGGACAATATGATGACGACCAAATTGAGTTCATATTCAGGAAGACTGGCAAAAGAGGATTCCAGCAGAGAGTTGAAATCAGGAAAATGATTTACTACACCCACAAGGACAAGTGGCTTGGGCAGTGCGACGTAAGCGTAAACGGAGTGCCGATGTGGGAAACATCAAATTACTTCACGAGCATTGAAAGGCACGGAAACGCTCCTGACTGGTACGAAAAGCACTTCCCTGAAATATCAAGGAATGAATGGACTGAAAAGGAACAGACATACACAAAGGTTATGCCGTTTGATGAATTTGTGGGAATGGAATACACATCAGCAAACGTAACTGACGGAGTCTTAACTCTTACAGAAGCAAACACAGGCACAGGCGAAACGACAATAGGAATGATGGCAGATGGGCTTAAAGGAAGCACTTCACGTGAACTGCTGGAGAACTGGCAGGAAAACCAGAAGCTGGCTGGATTCAAGTATATGCTGTTTATGGGAGATTTTGACAAGGATTACACAATGGGAATAACATTTGGGCTTGCTGGAGACAAGGACGAAAGAGACAGATTCCATAGAATAACTGGACTTAAAGATGTAGAGTTCCGCAAACGAGTTGAAGCACCAAAATTTATAAAAATTGAAATGCTAAAATCAAACTGGGAAGCACCAGAAGTTCCTGAATATAACAAGATGTTAAGGGGGCTTAGACCTGACAAGATTGAACTGCTTGACAAAAACTTAAAGCCAATTAAAACAATCCTTTATAACAAATGGGCAGTACCACACTTAAAGGAAAATAAATAGAATATGAAAAGGAAGTTTATTATCAGACTTCCTTTTTTATTATGATAAAATGTATTGACAAATTTGTAAATATATAGTATAATAGTTGTATAGAAGATAACAATTATATGAAAGGAATCCGATTTAAAATGAAAACAATAAAAGTACAAAAAAACTGCATAATTAACAGAAAAAACATCGCTAAAGTAAAAAACAGGGAAATAGCCTTATCAGTTACATCAGTTGACGCACTGAAAGGAAATGAAACAGGCTTTATAAACTTTACATTGGCAATCGAAGACTGTCAGCTATGCTATGAATTTTTTGGAACATATCTGATAAAAGACAAAAAGCAGGAATTATTTTATGTAGACAGGGTAGAGCTTGATGTTGAACTTACAGATGAGGAACTAAAGACCATTAATGAGGAACTGAAAGAAAACTTTTCACATGATGACATAATATGTGCCAAAGTATATGATAATGAGAAAATAATTGCAATAGCAATTGCATTCAATCAGCATAATGGCTATTATGCACATTCTGTTGAAGCAATGGAAAATGGCAAAATAATATATGACAGCGGAATATAAAAATATTCAAAATTATTGAAAATAATTGTTGACAATTCTGTAAATACTTGCTATAATAGTATTGTAGAAGATAACTACAAAATATAAAAATGAAAGAGAGTGATTTAACTATGAAAATCAAACAAATTAAAACATTAATCTTAACAGGAGTACTAGCAATGTCAATATCTGCATTTGCTGGAAAGCAATGCTACGAGCCAAAAAATCCTGACTGGTTCGTGGATGAAGTAATGCACAAGAAAACACTTCATTTAGTAATGCAGACAATGGATGACAACGGTGTAAAAACAAATATTAAATGGGTTGAAAAACTGGCAAATACCCTAGTTAGACAATCAAACGAGTACATTAAATATACTAAAAAAAATCCTAAACAAAGAGCTTGGGAAACTGTAAGAGAGGGTACTGTAACTTGCGGAGTGCCAAGTGCAGTTTATCAAAAGGGGCTGGATAAAAAAATGTTAAGAAAAATTAACACTGGGGGATTCAACGTTCTGCACGACTAATAAAACTGGATATGGTGTAAAAGCCATATCCTTTTTTATTAATGTAAAAAAATTCTTTAAATTTTTATAAATATGTGTTGACAAATTTGTAAATATATAGTATAATAGTATTGTAAAAGATAACAAAATTATGTGAAAGTGAGAGTGGAATGTTATGACATTAAAAAACAAATACTACGACTTAGTTGACGCAAACGCAGACAGCACAGAAAATATTATGGAAATGTTAAGAGATAATGGAGCTGAAAATATAACAAAAGCGTCAAATGGAATCTATTTCAGCATAAATGGAGATAAATTCTTTATCCATACTGGAATGAAAATCTTTTCAACAGTTGGAAAATAAAAGCTAAAGGAGATAATTAACATGATTACTAGACTAGAGGAAAGACTATCAAACCTTGCACGAATCTGCACTTATGGGGAATATACGGACATTATTGAAAATGGAAAGCTGTCAGAGGAATACAAGGAATATTATGACATATTCAAGTTCCTGAAAGACACAGAACTTTACTGCAACCCATATACCAAAGAAATGGTAAATCACGCAGCAGATTTCATAGAAAAAGTAAAAAATATAGCAGAAGACAAATATTCGGAATTAAAAGAAAACACATCTGCTGAAAAACAGAAAATAGTAGACCAGCATAAACTTCCTGAACCACAGGATGAAATACTGGAATACTCACTTGCAATATACCTAAATACAATAGAAAATCTTCTGTCAATAGCCGAATTTGACAAAGAAAAAGCTGAAACATTTGCAAACTGGCTAATTAAAAACAAGTTCAACTATCTTGGACTTACAATGCTGGAACTGGCAGAAAAGAAATAATTTTTTTAAGAGCAGGACATTAAAAATCCTGCTTTTATTTTACATAAAATATTTTTAAAAAAGTATTGACAAATTTGTCAATATGTAGTATAATATATCTGCAAGTGGGAGTTGGAAGGCTAATATCCCACGACGGAACGCTCAACTCCGTCAAAACATCTGTTCCGCAGGCATGAGAAACCTGCTGTGGAGTACTGACCCTATTTCACGCTTGAGCCTAACAATGTGGCTATGGGAACAGAAAAAGCCTTTACCTTTAAAACACTTAAAAAATGCTGGAAACATAAAACAGTTCAAGATTGATAACCTTGCTGTGGGAAACAAGGCATATAAAAAAGTATCATATAATTCCGATTGAAAAGACCGAACTAATCACTCGTGATTCTTTTCAAAAAAATGAATAGCTGAAGGGTTGATGTGGGTTCGATTCCCACCCTGTCCACTACGGACGGGCTTTTTGGCAAGAAGACCCTTAAATGCGAAATAAGGCGGAGCTGGTTAATCCGCCCTTTTTTATTTACAATGAAAAATTATTGCATATCAGATATACTCAAAAAACCTTTTACCTGTGTAAGAAAAACTTTAATCAGCTAGTACAGATTAAGGCTTTGAAACTCAGCAAGAAAAAAATTTCAAAATAATTGAAAAAAAGTGTTGACAAATTTGTCAATATATGATATACTATATTTGTAAGTGAGGGAGATAAAGATAAATCACTTAACAAAAAACTATAAAAAACGAAAGAGAGTTGATTTAAAATGTTAAACAATGTAATTTTACAAGGAAGACTAACTGGAGACGTGGAAGTAAAAACAATGAACAACCAAAAACAAACAAAATATGCAAACTTCTCAATAGCTGTGCCAAAAACAAAAGATGAAGCAATGTTTATAAACCTAAAGGCATTCGGCGAAACAGCTGAAAATATTGCGAAGTATTTCAAAAAAGGAAATGGAATTATAATTAACGGAAAACTTGATGTTTCTCAATATGAAAAAGAGGGGCAAAAAACTTCTTTCACAGCAGTTGTGGTAAATTCATTTGATTTTCCAATAGGAAATCCAAAAGAAAATGCACAAAAAGAAAATGAAAATGTTCCATTCTAATTAATTATATAACAGCATTAAAAAATGGGAAGACTTTGCTGAACTTCCCACATTTTATTTACAGAGAAAGAGAGCTGATTATAAATGATGTACCAAAATATATCTATGGACGCTGTAACAAGATATGGAGCAGATGTCCTACACAGAACTAACTTTAAATGGAAACCTACAATAAGTGAAGTTCTTGGAAACATTGCTGAACGGTTCATAGCAAAATATCCAAGTAATATAGAAAGAGAATACTTTGACGGATTCAATGATATGCTTTCAGAAGTAAAAGAAATTTATATAAAGTCAACACAGGACGATGACCTGATTGACTTTGGAGAACTTGTTGACGACAATTTTTCAGGAATTGACTACATAGTGGAGCAGGGGATAAAACTGAGTGTCCTTGAAAAAGGATATAATGTGGAAGACACAGCAACTCCTGAATTAATGGTAAAAATTGTTGAAAGTCTAATTGATGAAACAGACAAGGAAGCTGTAAAGAAACTGAATGAATATAAAGAAACAATCAGAGCCTAAAAGGCTCTTTTTATTATGAAGAAATATAAAAAATATGTTGACAAATTTGTCAATATATAGTATAATGGTATTATAGAAAATAACAATGAAAGAGAGAGTGATAATAAATGGGCAGCTTTTCATTTATAAGAGCTGATGTTAAAAGCTCAGCAAACATTTTATATGGAGATACTGTAAAACTTTTAATACCAATAGAGTTTGGTGGCGGATATATAAAAGGTGAGTATGTGGACTATGGACGTATCAATGAAAACGGAATAGAATATGACATATATGAGCTTGCTGGAATATGGAACTCACCTAAAATATTGAAAGCGTTAAAAGGATTGTTTTCAAATCCAGCACGTAAGCAATCAGATATTTGGGACAGTGATAGTGAAAGAAATTTAACAGATATAATAAGACATGTAGGAATAGACTTTACAGTATACGATGAAGACCATGCAAAAGCAAAATATCCAATCAAGATAGTTGGGGAAAACGTGGACACTACATACGAACAGTGCTACCGAATTTCCTTTACAGACCCAACACAGGGATTTGAGAGATGGGGCTGGCAAAGATGGAAAAAAATATTCTCAACAGAACTTGGATATGCTGAATATTTTGAAAAATGTAAAGGTACAAAGAAAAGAAAAAACCCTATGAAAGAAATTGAAAATGATACAACTAAAGCTGTTGAAAAAATAAACAGTCTGAACAGAAATGCAGAATCAATGCTATAAAAAACATTATAGAAATAAATAATAGCTGGAAACAGCTATTTTTTATTGCAGCATAAATAAACATTGACAAAAAATTAATTTAGTATTATAATTTTGGATATAATAAAAAGAGATGTTTTTCCGAAAATCCCTGAACAAGATTACAAAACATCTCTACAAACACCATACGTGGTTACTTATACGATTTATTTTATCATAAATTATACCAAATGTCAATGATAAAATAATATAATATAAAAATACCACAGGGAGTTTTGGAAAATAGTTTCTTTTTATTATAAATAAAAATAATAGAAAGGAACGTGGTATAATATGAAAATAAATATGCCCGTAAAATTAAAGAAAAAGGATTCAATCACAAGCTGGGAGTTAATGCAAATCATAAATGTTTTCAGAAAAGAAGAAAATAGAAAAACAAAACTTGAACATTATGATTTAATAAAAGCTATCCGTAAAGAATTTGCAGAAGATTTACGAAACGGAAATATTTCCGTCTCGCAAGAAACCCAGCAAATACCAATGCCCAACAATGCTTCCAAGAATATAAAAGTGATTAGGCTGACATTAAAACAATCATTAAGGATGTTGACAAAAGAAAGTATTCACGTAAGACGAAAAGTATTTGAATACATTGAATATCTTGAACAGGAAAATGAAAGATTAAAAAGAGAACTTGAGAACAGGAACAACCAGCAGTGGCTTGACATAAGGAAGCACGGAACTCTAATAAGAAAAAATGAGACAGATGTAATAAAGAAACTAGCTGAATATGCTGAACGTCAGGGAAGCAGGAACTCAAGAATGATTTACGTAGTATATACAAAACTCGTAAATGGTACAGTAGGAATTGGAAGCGGGATGAGAAACTCAGCAAATATTATCACGCTTCTTAAAATTGCTCAGCTGGAAGCTCAGGTTGCAGACCTTATAATTAAGTCAATGGAATCTGAAATACAGTACAAGGAAATATACCAGAAATGCAAGATTTTGTGCCAAATGTATGAAAAAGTCTGGAATATGGACTTGCAAAAACTTATTGAAAATTAATCATAAATATGATATAATAAATTATCTGAAAAACTAAACTCAATAATGTTTGCGGGAATTTATTTTTCCGCATTTTATTTATAAAAGGAGATGATATTCAATGAACATTGATACAGAATGGACTAAAGGACTTGAAGAATACCAGAAGCAGCACCCAGAAATTTATGAGAGCTACTTCAAAGACTTTGCAACAAATGAAAACTTCTTTAAGATACTGGAATCCCTTGAAAATAAATATGGAAGCGAAAATGTAACAATTGAGAACGACCAGCCAGACGAAAAATGTAAGTTTTACCAGTACATAAACGTCAAAAAAAGTAACTCGGACTTAACATTCTCGTTCCTTGACATTGACGGATTCGACTGGAAGTTTGACACGGAAAGATACCACAACGGAAAAAGATATGACCTGTCTGTATACTTTAACGACAGTTTCCCAGAGATAGAGGACGTGCTTGAATCAGCGGAGCTTATCAAGGATGTGAAAAAAATTATAAATGATATTCTTAAATGGGAACAGTAAATTGAATAACGGAACAATAGAAAGAAATTGGCGGAACAATCATTGTCCGCCATTTTTTATTTACATAAAAATTAAATTTAACTGATGATACGTAAGGAAATAAATTCAAAAATATTTAAGATTGACAAATATAAAGGACAGGAGTATAATTTAAAAAATGAAAGTGGTATTAATATAATCTTATGTTTAAAAATTTACAATTAAATAAAAAATGAGATATACACACTAAGTCTTGGAAAACTATTCAGATATATCTCATTTCATAAATAATTATAGCAAACTTTGACTAAAATGTCAATAAGTTAATTTATGAAATGGAATTATCTAAAAAGTGATGTGAGACTTTGGAAAGTAATTCCATTTTTTATTTTAGGAAAGGAATGTGATTCAAAATGAAATTAATAAGATACCTATAAAATAACTTATGTATAAATAACATTGAACATATATAATTAATTAAAATTAAGGAGAAATGATATGAATAATAATTTAATAACAATAGCAGACAAGGAAATTGAGCTTAAGGAATATAACGGGGAAAGAATTGTAACAGCGTGGGATATTGCAAAACTTCACGAAAGAGATGTTAAAGTTGTAAATCAACAAATGAGAAATAATATAAATAAATTTATTGAAAATGAAGATTATTTTATAATAGCTAGGAATAATATCCCAAAGTCAATGACATTGACTTTAGAAAATAACGCACCAAATCTAAAAGAAATAATTCTGTTTACAGAATCAGGCTACCTTCTATTAACAAAAACTTTCACAGATGAAAGAAGCTGGAACATTCAAAGGCAATTAGTAAAGTCATACTTTAAATTAAAGGAACTTAAGGAAAAAGTGGAAGCTGGAGAAATTGAAATTAAGCAAAAAATAAACAATGAAAGAAAAGATATTCCTGTTACAGAACGTGAAAGAATTGAAAATCATAAACTGGACAATATGGTAAAACTTATTGAAATGTTCAGAAGCTCTGAATCAAAACCTGAAAAGCTGATGATTATAGAAGCACTATCTGAAGCGACTGGGAATAAAAACAAGTTTGGATATGGAATGGCAGACGGTGCTACAACTGAGTTTAGAAAAGACTCTGCAACAGCAACAGAAATTGCTGATATGATGTGCAAAAGATATGGACTTGACCCAGCTAAATTTACAGCGTTAAGCATTGGAAGCTACGCAAGCTCACAGAAATTAAAACAAAGTCCATATTCCTACCTTTACTATGATGAAAATACTATGACTAATAATTATAGATATTTTCCGCAGTTTGTAATTCCAAAACTGCTGGAAGTCATAATGGACACCAAAAAGAAAAGATATAAGAACTATGGACTTTCAGAACCATATCAGTTTATGATTGATGATGAAGAATTTTGATTTATCATCAACATAAGCATATTATATCAACATAAGTATATTATACCACATAATCTAAAAAAATAATAGCAGATTTGATTTAAAAAATATCTGCTATTTTTATTTTGAATACAATATGTAACACAGATACTTTATATATTGACAAATTTGTAAATAAGTAGTATAATAGTTGTATAAAAGATAACAAAGGATAGAAAGAGAGCTGATTAATTATGAAAAAAACAGATTTAACTTTAAGAAGTATGGATAACAACGGAAATGAAATGAAAATCACAATTGAAAAGAATATGGCTGTGATAGAATGTGAAGCAGACAAGGGAACATTCATTGGAGCTTTTGAAAGCGTATCTGATGAAAAGATAGATGAGCTTAAGGGTATTGTTGTTGAAGCACTTCAAGGCTCTGAATGGGAAGCATTTATGAAAGCTGTAAAAACAATAGGCGACTGGAAAGTTTCAGGAAGTTCTGTAATTGAGTCAGCTGGATATGAGGGAGAATATTTAAAAAATATGATTGATGACTACTGGAATCAAAATATCCCAAATATGAAATTCAATAATGGAGAAAAAACTGTAACTGTAACTGTAGAATAAATATTAAAAGGGCTGGAATTAACCAGCTCTTTTTTATTACAGCAATATAAAAAGGAACTGGAAAAAATAAACCAGTCCCCTAAAAAATCAGAAAGTTAGCTTAAACTATGCTCACAAAATTGTATCATACAAATATGTTTTAGTCAATCACAAAAAAATATTTAAAAAATATTTCAAAAAAGTGTTGACAAATTTGTAAATATGTAGTATAATAGTATCATAGAAGATAACAAAAATGAAAGAAAGAGAGTTGATTTAGAATGAGAACAAATTATGTATTTAGAAAAACTTACAATGAAAATGAAGCAACAATAATGATAGGAAACAATGAAATAAGAATTTTCAACAGTGCTGGAAAAAAAATAATCGAAAACGAAAACTTCAAAAAAATCACTCCTGAACTTATTGCAATTTTAGGAGCAGAAGTTCAAAAAGGTCTTGCAATAAGCGAGGCTGAAGGTCTTGTAAAAGGGGAAAAACTTATAAATAGATGGGGGCTTAGCATTTAGTCCCCCAACTTTAAAAATTAAGAAAGAGAGAAAGATTAAAAATGAAAATAATTAAAGCGAAAACTAAAAATGATAAAATAAGACTTGTAATAAATAAAACAAATATCAAAATTATAATTGAAGACAATGTGGCAGAACTGCTTGGAAACTTTACATCAGACAAAGATATAGAATATCTTGAAAAGGAGCTTAAGAAGTCGCTGGAAATGTCTTCGGAATATGAAACTGCAATGTGGGTTATAGAAACACTAAAACACAACATTACAGGTGTGATATGGAGTACAGAAAACCCGTTTGAATCACCAACAAACATTTTCTATGACATAATGAGAATTGGAGAAGGAAAAACACCAATTGAAATTAATCAGAACAGCAACTGGATATATTACGACACAGACACTCTTATATCAGGAGTAGAAAATATGTTTATGTGCTATACTTTAGACTACGAGGGGGCAACTTTCCATATAACAAAAGCTGGAACAATTGACAAGTACGAGCTTGACAATCTGTATGACCTACACGAACAGGCATACGACGTAAGAAAAAATCAAGTTCACAAAAACTTTGATAAAATTATGAACAGTTAATCACTCTCAATAATATATAAATAAAAAGGAGCTTGAAAAAGTTCCTTTTTTTATATAAAAATGTATTGACAAAGTTGTAAATATATAGTATAATAGTATTATAGAAGATAACATTATATATTGAAAGAGAGAGTGAATTAATTATGAAAACATTAAAATTTAAAGACACAGAAACAGGAAACTGGATGATTATTAATTATTCAGAAGATACAGTAATTGTGGACACTGAAAATGACAAGGCTGAAATAATGGGAACATTCAAGGAATTTGGAAAACTGTTAAACGATAACTCAAAGAAACTAGAAACAGAGCTTATAATATCCGAAGAATCAGCATTTGGAACAATATTAAAATTAATAAGTGAAAAATATTCAGAACTTAAAATTATCTACACTGTAAAATATGAAGATAATATTGTGCTTGATGTCATAGAGGACTTCAGCAGGGATATTTCTGAAAGCACTGAATTTGAAATACATTGTGCTGGGGGAATTGACTGGATTGCAAAAGTTAATGGTTTGTTAATCTATGAAAATGGAGAACGAATCATTGCAACAAAAGACATAAACAAAAAAGATATGTTCATTGGAGAAACTCATCTGCACTTCCCATCAAACAGAACTACATTATCGGAAATAAATGATTTAGTGGATGAATTTACAGATATACAAAATAAACTTAAAATAGAACATGTGTAAAATAAAAATTGAGCCTACAAAGGCTCTTTTTTATTTGCATAAGTATTTATAATTGACAAATGTTGTATGCTGGAGTATAATATGTGAAACAGATGTTGATACATCTTTATAAAAATTTACAATTAAATAAAAAATGAGATAAAATCTATAAGTCGTGGAAAACTATCGGAATATATCTCATTTCATAAATAAGTATATCAGATTTTGATTAAAATGTCAAGATATAAATTTGTGAAATGGAATTATTCAGACAAGCTGTCCAGCAGACTTGAGAAGATAATTCCATTTTTTATTTGGAAAGGAGATTATTAATATCATAAAAGTATAGAGATAATTCTAACAAAAAATTATATAAATTAAGAAAAGAGGCATAAAGATATGAATGATAACATTACAAACATAATCAACATGAACAATTCCAAAATATACATCAGGGAATACAATAGAAAAAAAGTAATAACAGCTTGGGATATTGCAACAATACATAATAAAGAACCTAGACATATAAATGTAATATTAAAATATAACATTAAAAACTTCAATAAAGGAAATGATTATTTTAAAATAAATAAAAAAGAATTTTTAGAAACATTTAAAGATTTTAAAAATATGATACCAAACAACATTAAATATATAAATTTATTTACTGCCACAGGTTATTTAAAAATAGTAAAGTCATTTCAAATTAGACATGATTATGAAAAGTTAAAAAAAATATATAAACTATTAAATGGTAAAGAAAATATAAACATGTATACATCAAATATACCAAACGAACTATATTTCAAGGAATCATTGTTTGAAGCATTTAAAAGTCTAAATATTAAAGTAATACATCAGTTTCAAATTGACATATATAGAGTGGACTTTTACATACCAGAATATAATGTAGTGATTGAATACGACGAAGAATACCACAAAAGTACTTATTATCAAGACATATTAAGAGAAAACAAAATAAAAGAAAAAATAAATTGCTCATTCATAAAATGTAATGCAAAAGACAAAGATATTAAAAACATAATGAAAATACTGAACCATATATTTATGTTTAAACCTAAAATACCAAAAACATTAGAAGAACAATATGACGAATTTATAATAGAAGAGGACTTTTAAAAAATAAAAAATTGAATTAGATAAAACACGATAAAGGTTTTTTCTAATTCAAACCCAAAAACAAAATATAGAAAATAATTAAAGGAATCTGTTCCGTATGAACAGTTCCTTTTTTTTATGAAAGAGAATTTTATTTATACCCATAATAATTTATTTGGCGGGACGTGCAGGACTCGAACCTGCAAGCCGAATTAACGGCGGATGTTTAGCAAACACCTGTCTTACCAGTTAGAACATAACGCCCCATATAGAGCTTCTGGGAGCGATTTTAGACATAAGGTGATATTAATATCGGACTTATGAATTTACGCTCTCAAATCAAGCGTAAACGCTTCCCAGAAGAATGACTAAAGAAAATATCTAATTACAAAATAGCTAGGTAATATATTTGGTCTCCCCAGCAGGATTTGAACCTGCGACCTCTCCGTCCCAAGCGGAGCACCATACCTGACTTGGCTACAGGGAGATGTTATTTTGGAGCGAACAGCGGGACTTGAACCCGCAACATACAGCTTGGAAGGCTGTCGCTCTACCAGTTGAGCTATGCCCGCATTGGGTGGAAATAAGAGGCTCGAACTCTTTCTTCAAGTGCCACAAACTTGCGTGCTGACCAGTTACACCAAAAACCACATATAAAATATCTTGGAGCGGGCAACGGGACTCGAACCCGTGACATCTTCGTTGGCAACGAAACATTCTACCTGACTGAATTACACCCGCATTTGGTACTCCAGTCTGGACTTGAACCAGAACTCTTCCGATTATCAGTCGAACGCTTTACCATTAAGCTACAGGAGTATAATGTTGGTGAAAGCAGTGGGAATCGAACCCACAGCCTGCTGATTAAGAGTCAGCTGCTCTAACCAGTTGAGCTACGCTTCCACTTTTAATAAAAAGTATTGAAAAACAAGTTGGTGCTTCGAGCTGGAATCGAACCAGCGGCTTCCGTCTTGTAAGGGCGGCACTCTGCCTATCTGAGTTACCGAAGCATATTGGCGTTTACGGCAGGAATCGAACCTGCGACAATCTGGTTAACAGCCAGACGCTCTACCGACTGAGCTACGTAAACATAAATTGATGTCTCCTGCTGGAATCGAACCAGCAACTTTTTCAACTCCAGAACGCTTTCCCATTAAGCTACGAAGGATATTACTCCAACGGCAGGAATCGAACCTACAACCTTTCACACCGTGAATCCTCTCCCATTGAGGTAAGGAGACATATTGGTACGCCCGACAGGAATTGAACCTGTACGCCCAAAAAGGAGCTGGGGATTTTAAGTCCCGTGCGTCTGCCTGTTCCGCCACGGACGTATAATATAAGATGTGGCTCTCTCTAATTAACCACATCCAAAGAAAGAAAGTTAAATAAATGAATAAACGATAACTAAAGTAACGTTTTCTCAAATATGTTAAAAATATTTGGTGGTTCCGCTAGGATTTGAACCTAGAACTCCCCGTTATGAGCGGGGTGCGTTCACCGTTTACGCCACGCAACCATATTATTTTGGCGGGAACTCCACGAATCGAACGTGAATCCTTGGCTCTTCAGACCAATGCTCTTCCACTTGAGCTAAGTTCCCATATATTATTTGGTGGAACGAGTGGGATTTGAACCCACGACATCCTGATTGCAAAACAGGTGCTCTCCCCCTGAGCTACCGCCCCATATTTTTGGTGCTGAATGTAGGAATCGAACCTACAGCCTACTGATTACAAGTCAGTTGCACTAGCCATTTGTGCTAATTCAGCATATTGGTGTGCAGGGTGGGACTCGAACCCACAGAATCCAGTTTCTAAGACTGACACGTATACCCATTCCGTCACCCACACATATTTTAAATTATTTGGCATACCCTCTTGGACTTGAACCAAGACTAACGGTTTTGGAGACCGTCGTGCTAATCCATTGACACTAAGGATATATGAATATTTGGTGCGTCCAGCAGGACTTGAACCTGCGACCCTTCGCTTAAAAGGCGAATGCTCTAACCAGCTGAGCTACGGACACATATTAAGACATCCAAGCAAGCCTCGAACTTGCAACTTCTACGACATTACGAACGCAGACGTTTTAACCACTTAAACTATTAGATGATATATTTTATTGGCTTTCCGAAATGGACTCGAACCACTACCGCAAGTGCCAAAAACTTGAGTGCTACCTGATTACACTATCGGAAAATGTTGGCTTCAGAAAATGGACTCGAACCACTATCTGCTGGGTCAGAGCCAGCCGTCCTACCATTAGACCATTCCGAAACATTGTTATTGTTAAAGGAGTGGGACTTACATTCAGATTTCAGAATTTCAGTATGAATTATGCCTACGTTCCGAACTGTTCCGAAATGCCCTGTGAAATTTTTGGATTTCTTTAAAACCATGTTTGGCGGGAAATGCAGGAATCTAACCCACAGGCAATGCTCCACACAATCCACATCGGCGTAGCTTCCAGCCAAGCCCTCATCCAAGGAACTCTCTGGCGACGATGTGTGAAAGGGAACATAACCGAAACATTCTTTCCCATATTTTTGCACCTCATTGCAGGAATTGAACCTGCCTGTAAATCTCTGCTCGACACATTCCAAATGCTACCGTTTGGGATAGACCACTAACAGTCTAATCGCACAGGGGGAATTGAACCCCTATCTTCTCGCTTAGATAAATTTTCTCAGATATGAGGATAATTTTGTGAATTGTAATTTTTGGCGGAACTAGGGAGAATTGAACTCCCATTTCTGCCGTGACAGGGCAGTGTAATAACCATTATACCATAGCTCCATTTGAAACTTCTCTTCCACAAAAGAGAAGCTGTTTATAGTGGAGGTTGACAGACTCGAACTGCCGTTCTCCTTGTGGTTGGTGTTTTTCCTATTAAACTAAACCCCCATATTTTCCAGTCCAGCAAGCTCTTTCAACGCAGTGATGGACTGTATTCAACGTAATAATTTAAGGGTGTCCCTTATCGGTTTCGAGCCGACTCTCTTTGAGTATAGCAAAGTGTACTTCCCAGAATACTATCAGGACATTGGTGTGCCGAGTAGGATTCAAACCTACGAGTTTACCCAGTGGGAGCAGATTTACAGTCTGCCTGCTTCATTCATCTTGCATACCGACACATAGTAATTTGCGATATTTCATAACCAAATATGAATTTGTGGACATTATCCGAAGTTCAGGCTATATCGCAATAGCCAAGTGATTTAGAAAAATGCACTTATACATTCACACAGAGGTTGCTTGGTTAGAGCCTTGCAGTCCATTGTCCAGTTACTGACAGCCCCGTTTCGGACGATAACCAATCAACCTACTCAGGGGCTGATTTCACCGAACGAACTGCAATCAATTCTGTGTAAAATATATAAATACACTTTTCAATAAAATGCACTTATAAATTTCATACAGGATTTACTTTGGTTAGAAGTCCTGTTTCCCTTTGCCTGCTACTAACAAAGCTCTCGACAAGTTACCAGCTTGTCTCCAGTCTCTGCTTTCACAGAAGAAACAGTCAGTCCTGCATAAAATTTACAAATACACTTTATTTTAAATTTTAATTGTTCTATTTGGTACTCCCAACGGGACTCGAACCCGTATTTTAGCCTTGAAAGGGCTATGTCCTGCTCTTTTAGACGATGGGAGCATATCTCTCATTTACAAATACATTATATCATACATTTACAAATTTGTCAACACTTTTTTTCAATTATTTTGAATTTTTTGTCAAGGACATATTGTAAATGATAAAATTTATCTTCTTGAAATAATTTTGGTTGCGGGAGTGGGACTCGAACCCACATATACAAGGATATGAGCCTTGCAGTTTACCAATCACTTACATCCCGCCATTTGAAACCGCTCACGAATCGAACGTGACATCTTGTAGTTTTTAAAGGGCTTTCTAATTGTTTAAAGAGGGATTGCACCTCGACCCAGTAAAGTGACTTACCAGACTGTGACCCAGACACGGTTAAGAAGATAAACTCTATGAAATCATGAAAGTTCACATAAGTTGCCAATAAATAATATATTGGAAACTCGTCTCAACTTTCTGTCAAGTCTACCTGATTATTATACTACAGCTTTTTGTATTTGTCAAGGACAAATTTTAAAAATTTTATCACACTGCTGGAAAACGTGATTAAACCAGCAATGTGGAAATTTTGAAGCTGATTATCTAGTAGTTGAAACCAATCATATAAATTCGGAAAAATGTCAATTCCAACCTACAAATAGATTATACCATATTATTACAAATAAGTCAATATCTATTTTAATAATTTATTTCAAACAACTTATAAAATTAATATATTAAATAAACACTTTCTATAAATAATATAATAATGGGTTATAAAATTAAATCAAAAAATTGAATTAAACGGAAAATTCCGTTCAATTAGATTAACTTAATTTTATATTTTCAGGGGGATTATTTCTTCTTAATATAACCATTTTTCCTTTTTTCAATTCCTCTTTATCAACTATGAGAGGATTTGCTACATATAAAGGAAATGATGGAACTTGTTTTCCTGAATAATTGTTTCCGTTTATATCAGGAGTCTGCACTGCATTTGGATTAAGTGAGGCAGTAACTAATCCATTGTTATCAACTTTACTTGAGACAAGCCCAAAGTCTGACAGAACCTTTAAATCACTCTCAGGGTTAGAATCCTTTATTTCATTAAATGTTAGCATATCCCTAATGTCCGATAAGTATATTTCAATGTTCTTTGTGTTCATGTCGCAGAAGTTCACAAGATGTATGAATACCAGTCCTGCTGATGTAAACTGTTCAGACAGAGTGGGCATTAATGCCATTGCGTCCAGCGATATGTATGACTTTGATAAATTATTTGCCATTTTCGTCTCCTTTCAAGATTGAGTTTCTTATGTCATTAACAAGGTTCTGCTTTTCTTCAGAAGACTTGTGAGGCTTGATGTAGCCAGCCGAGAAATTGGACTTGTCGATGTTGACAGTCTTATCCTTTGCATACTCTGGAACTTCACATCTCTTCCCTGAATAAAATGAGTTCTTAAGCACGGAACTGGCGTGAGTCTTTTTAATAACAAGAGGATTGATTGAAATTAGAAAGCCAGTGCCACACTTTGAAGTGCTGACTAATCCAAAATCCTCTAGGACACAGACAGCTCTTGAAATGGCTTGGCGACTAAGCCCCAGCATTGCCGAAAGCTCCGTATAATTTGTCCTAAGATTGTTCCCCTTGTCACAGATACCTGAAAATGTATCAAACAATATTCTGGCTGTGGGGGAAACCCTTGTGACTGTGGCAATTTCACAAAGGTATTCACAGTTTACTGGAAACCATTTTTCAAACGTAATGTATCTCTTATCTTCCATTTTTAAAAACTCCTTTTCTCAAAATACTTCAAAATAAGCCTTTGGAATCCCTAACACTGCACGTAAATTTGGTGTGTGTTGAATGGAACACGTTCTCAAATTCACTGTAACATCCCATTGACTTTAAAATCATACTGGATTGCCGAATATTATTGGCTTTGGCAACACACAGGCGGTTGCTCGCTCTCTATTCTTTATCTATGCCCCGCCCGCCACTTTTTCTCAAAAGGCAGCAGAAGCAGTTTTATGGAATCCAGCTATCTTGTTTCAAGTATAGCACATCATTCTTAAAATTGCAAGACTTGAGTAATAAAAAAATACAGAAATTATTTCTTCAAAAGAGAAAAAGTAAAAATAAAAAAGGTAAATAATAAAAATAAAAAGAAAATTAAAATATTTAGAGTGCGGTGCTAGCGAGAGACGACGTGAGTATCATTAAAATAAAATAACCGCACCTGCGATTTTGAGCAGGTAGGATTGTTTTATTTTAATGATGTTGGCGAACGTCTATTCGGTGGCGTGCCGCACGTTATTTAATTTTTAATAAAAATAATTATATTTTTAAAATTTTTAAAATCATATTATTTTCTTTTTAATTTTATAAA
>ERZ773009.149-NODE-149-length-50840-cov-10.742680_pt1 | contig 50840 bp, 38 predicted proteins | sample MGYA00580663_ERZ773009 | MGnify/ENA primary metagenome ERZ773009 (study PRJEB29015, sample SAMEA2737969) | human oral metagenome | biome: human oral; feature: human-associated habitat; material: dental | place: China | collected 2026 ... | reverse complement strand
CATGGTGCTATGCGTGGGACATCGTCGGCATCCACTCCATGCACATCGTCTACAGTGCGTACAATGTCAGCTTCCTCGTTATGGGAACGCTCCTCTATTGGGGATGCAGACGCGCACTGCGGCGCACAGATCAGGTGCCCACGGCATAAAGAAAAAGGTCTTACCACATGCACACTCGCGTATGGTAAGACCTTCTTTGATCGGATGGTCACGGGGTCGCGGGGGTCTCCGCATTCACCGCGCTGCGGCGGATCATGTCGCCGACGCGCAGGTCGTAGGTCAGAGCCTTCTTGTGCAGGGTCTCGGCACGGGCGAAGTCCTCAGGCATCCCGCTGTCAAGCCCCTTGACAAAGCTCTCGTAGGACGCGATGGATGCCTCCGTTGCCGCCTTTCTCTGAGTGGCGAGATAGGCTGCGCCGCGCGGAATCTCCACCTCGTCCAGCTCACGCTGATATTTTTTCAACGCAGGGATCATATTCTCCTGCAGGAGACGGATGAGTGCCTTGCGATGCTCTGTCGTATACGTACTCCATGCCGTCTCCGTCAGGCTGCGGAACTCATGCTGTGACGAACGAAAAACGCCGTTATAGCGATCCACAATCGGACGCGTCGCCTTGATATACCGCGAGATGTCAGTGCTCGTCGCCGTCTGCACCGCCTCGAGATAAGCACGGTAGTTTGCCACGCGCACGATCTGCCACCCTGTCTCCCGCTGCTCCATGCGCAGCTGCAGGGGGAACTCGAGCCCTGTACCACCGTCGCGCACCGTCACGGTCGCCACCGCCGCACTCCCGTCGCGCACGATCTCGCCGATCTGAACAAGCTCTGTGTCACGCAGATGACTGCACTCCATCAGATACTCAAAGTCGATGCCGAGCTGCCGTCCCTTGAGCTCGTCCGTGCCCTCCGGCTCCGCCCACTCACCTGTGCACACAGCATCTGTGATCGTCCGTGCAATCCCGGACGCGACACTGTCCTTGATCTTTTCGTAGAATTTCCCCGAGGCATTGCGCTCCGCCTCCTTGAGGCTCGTATCACGCGCAAAGAGGACATAGGTGAGGTCGTCGTAGCCCGCATCGGCGACTGCAGCGACATCCACACGCCGCAGGAAAAGCTCCGCATCGTGCGACGCAACCGCCTCCACCGCCTGTTCCAAGGCATACGCGGGACGTTGGATATAGTAAGCGAGATACCACGCGAGCAACAGCATCGTCACAACGATCAGTGCCGCCGCCAGTATAAATTTGCGCCGGTGCGCCTTGCGCCGCCGTGCCAGACGCACCCGCCACGCAAACTCATCCATCGGCATCGCTGCACCTCCCTTCGCGCAAATCTTTGTCATTATAGCATTGAAGATTCCTTTCACGCAACCTCATAGAAGAAGCCCCTTTCAATTTATCAGTAATTCCTTAAATTGACAAAATATAAATTGTATTCTCTTATTGACAAAACAATATGAGATGTACTAATATAGACATAAAAATTAAATATAAAGGGAAATAGGCGTCGAAAGACTTAATCTGGAATTCGGTATAAGCCGAAGCGGTCCCGCCACTGTAAGGTAGAGTCTTCACATAACAATGTCACTGGAGCTTGCTCCGGGAAGGCGTGTGCAGACGATGACACCAAGCCAGGATACTTACCTATTTCGACATCACCGTCGGCTTTTGCGGATTTTCAGAAGCCGGTACCTGCGATCGATGGGTAGGGGATTTTGTTCATAATTCATGACAAGGCATCTCCGGCTGTATTTAGTGCACCGGTTTTTCTTTTTTTCATGAAAAAAGTCCGTCTGAACCAATCATGGTCGCAGACGGACTTTTTTGATGGAAAGAAGGGATCTAGCAGGACTTATTATCTATATCTTTCAAAAACACATTTAATATGAATGTTCGGAGAGAATGGAGGCTCTTTCATGTCTGAGAAAAGGAAAAAGAAGCGTCTTGCAGCAGGTATCCTGTGGATGCTGCTCGCGGGGGCTCTGTGCCACCCTGCATCGGCTGCCGAGGTGGTGTCTGCGGCAAGCCCCACCGTGGATGGTGCGCAGGCCGCAACATCATCCGGTGTATACAAAACGCCCGACATCACTGTCGAGGCGAAGCGTCCCTCTTGGGAGGAGATCCTCTCCCCCGGCACGGTGACTGTCATTCGCCCCGAGGAGTATCGGGGTGAGCAGAAGACCCTGCCCGACTTCCTGCGGATGGTGCCAGGCGTCCATGTGCGTGAGGTCAACGGCAAGGGACAGTATACAACCGTGACCGTACGTGGCTCGACGGCGGCGCAGGTCGGTGTCTTCGTTGACGGCGTACTGACGAACCTCGGCGGCGATGCGGCAGTTGACATCTCAACCATCCCCGTCAGCAACGTCGAGCGCATCGAAGTCTATCGCGGCTACATCCCCGCACGCTTCGGCGGCACATTCATCGGCGGCGTCATCAACGTCGTGACGAAGAAACCGACGGGTGCACACGGCTCTGCCGAGATCGGACCGAGCTCCTTCGGCGGCAAAAAGGCATCCGTCGAGGTCACAGCTCCCGTCGGCTCCGGCAGCCTCCTCTTCGGCTTCAACCACGAAGCGCGTGACGGCGACTTCCCCTATCACAGCTATGCAGCGGATCAGTGGCTGTATAACAGCACCGCCGGAGAAACCTATCGGAATACGCTTGCACAGATCAAGATACTTGAGGCAACGGATCCTGCGACATACGATGCCCTAAGATATCCCGGTGCATGGACAGATGATCTCAACAGTCTCAAGGATACGGCAAAGAGTTACAGCGATCAGGTAGCAGCCGCACAGGATGCGGAGCGTCGCCGCAAATACAACGACTATAAGAACACCGATCTCCTGCTCAAATGGCAAAATGACGACTGGGTACTGAAGGGAACCTATAAAACCGTCAACCGCCATATCCCGGACAGTCTCTGGGTAGACACAGCATATTCCAAGATGATTGACCCGGGGCTTCTTGTTGATCGAAAAGACTTGTATAAATACGACAGCCGCAAACAGAAGATCGACGCCTCCGAGCTGCTCGTACAGCGCCGCTATTTGACAAAGCGCATGGAGTGGGGCTGGATGATCGACTACCTGAACCAAAAGAAGGAGTACCGTGCCGAGCATATCGCCCCCTCAGCATACAGAGACGTCACCCCTCTGCGCACATGGAGCCGTTATCGGTCGAACAAATACAACATCCAGCTGGATGGAACATATCAACTGGACAAGCGTAATATGCTTGATTTTCAAATAAACTACGCGCATGAGCGCATGAAAATCAACGGCAGCGATCTGGATAAAGTCATCGGCAAAGCAGACACACCCGAGAGCAGTCTCTATGCACAGATGCGCAACAAATACGACCAGAACATTTTCAACCTGCAAATACAGGACACCATTCTTCTCGACGAGCGCGGCTCATGGCATTTGACCCCGAGCTTGCGTTACAACCGCTCTGAGATCATCGGTTACAGTGAGCTGAGCCGCTTCGACTCTGCAAAGACCTATCTCTGGATCCATCCGAAGGATACACAGAGCGACAGCAAGGTGACATGGCAGCTCGCACTGAAGAAGGAGTTTAGCGACCGTTTCACCATGCGCATGACCGGCGGCACCTACTACCGTCTGCTCAATATGTACGAGATCGCGGGCGACGGCGCAGGAATTCTCCCGGCACCGATTGACTATAAGGGAAGCGGTGCAAAGTTCCCCCGCCCCGAGGAGGGCAAGCAGTTCGACCTCTCTGCCATCTGGAACGGCAAGACACTTGGCGCAGAGAACCGTACCACGCTTACCTATTTCTGGCGCAGCAGCGATCGTATGCTCATGCTCTACCGTGCAGGATATACCTACAGTTCCTACTTCAACGATGCACGAGGAGAGGCAAAGGGCATTGAGCTGCAGACCAATTTCCACTGGAACAAGTTCGACCTCGACCTTGAGGGCACTTATCTGAACGCGACGGCAGAGCGGCGGAGCAGTGCATCGGGAACCCCCTGGTACGAGGTGCGTCCGACCTATCAGCCGAAGTGGGAGGCAGGCCTTCGACTGACGCACCGACCGACGCAGCATTGGCAGACCTTCGGCGAGCTGCACTATATCTCAAAGTATTACACATATCCCGAGATTGACCCGGTGAATCCGGAGCTCAGCGGTCGTCCGACAGCTCCTTTGACAACAGTGAACCTCGGCGTGAAATGGACACCGCAGCCCACGATGTCCGTGACACTCGGCTGCAACGATATCTTTGACCGAGGTGCGCAGGCAAAGGTACACAGCCTGCAAGGGAGCGGCAGCACACCTGCCGCCGTAAATATTGAGTACCCGATCCCGGGACGCAGCTATTACCTCAATTTCCGTTATGAGTTTTAATTAGGAGGACTCAACATGAAAGGATATCTCAAGAGACAGCGTTACCTGCGCCTGAGCGCACTCATCGCCTGCGGACTGCTCTGCGGAACATCGGCAGCGGCGGCAGCACCGCTGGTCACAGCCGTTGCTGCGGACGAGAACTACACAAACAGCGATATGGGGACAGTCGAAGGCTCTCGCGTAACAACAGAGATTACAGAGACCTCGAAAAAAGGCGTCATGCAAAACATCGGACGCGACGCCTCTCCATTCAACTTTCATCAGCAGGGGAAATCCACGCTGCTCCTGCGAAACTATACCTACAGCACAACCTCGCCCGAAGAGAACCTGCTCATCTCACCGAACGCACTCGATCCGAGTAAAAAGGAAGCCTCAGGCAAGCTGGAGAATGTTCCGAACCCCCATGCAGTCGCCGGAAATGACCGCTTTATCTATGCTACGGGCTACGATTTAGGAAAAATCAGTTTTGCCAGCAAAGTAGGCAATGTTTTAAACGAACGAAAAGCCGATGCCGTCGATCTGAAAACCGACATCGAAGAAAAGTGCGGTCATTCGTTCGTCAGTGGAGCAGCAGCCGTACATGGCGAAGCTCTGCTCATCGACGGAAAAAATCTCTACGTCGCAGCATCTGTCACCCCGGAGGGCGGTTATGATTCCTACGACGACGGTTTTTTGCTGCAGTATGAGATACAGGCGAACGGCAAACTGACATACAAGAGCTATACGCGCATTGGCCGCAACACCGACACGGTGCGCCTCAATAAGTTCAACGATCACATTCTGCTCGCTGCCATCGGCGGCAAGCAGACTTACGGCAGCGGCAACCCCACACATACTGCGATCAGTATCGCAAAACTAAACGAAAACGGAACACTGGCAAACGCAACAAAGCAGAGTGTCACACTCCCAACTCATGTCAAGAATACGGGCGAGGATATGCGTGACATCAAGGTACTGCCGAACGGCACAGCGTATGTCATGACGTACAACCTGGTGCCGGCTGGCAATGCCCTGAATGTGCATGTATATCAGACGACCGTGTCGAACCTCCTCTCCGACAGTCCCGCAGACTGGACAGAGGTTGCCACCGGAAGCAACGTCCCTGGCTGGGGCGGCAAACTCGATGCCGAATACTACACGAAACGACTGTGGCTCCAAATGGGCGACAAACTGAGCGTCTACACCGACGGCGATGCGAGCGCAAAAAAGACGTGGGCTGCAAAGGACTTTTCTCAGAAAACCGGATATTCCCGTTTCAACAAGACCACGCTCATCGCGCCCGACCATGTGACGGGGCCGCTTGCGGCGGTCAACCTCACGCCGCCCGCAGAGGTAGGCGGCACGGCAGCGACTGCCGCACAAAACCCGAACGCCGTGTGGAAGACGGGCGGCGACTACACCGATACGATTACGACACGTCCGTCCGAGAACTGGACAGCGGATCAACTCGTCAATATTGGTGCGGGAAAGCTCGGCGACAAAAAGACCAACGTGCTCGCCGCCATCTCCAACATCAGCGTGACCCGTCTCAATCTTGGGAAATTCGCCCTTGCTCTGCAGCTGCAGGTGGAAAACAGTGTCGGCAATCCGACGGGTGTCTACGCGGGCAATGGCAAGAACATCATCGTAAACGGCAAAGAAGTCAATATCATCACGCGTGGACGCGAGGGCGGCAATACGCTGACGAACGCCGTACAGCTCGATGCGGCAAAGGATAAAGACGCGCAGATTACGTTCAATGCCCCGCTGAACATCTCGATGACGGGCGGGCTTGGCGGCAACGGCGTCGCCGTGCAGAAGAGCGACCGCCACGGCGAGAAGTCCTACGAAGCAACGAAGGCTTCCAAGATTCAGATCAACGGCAACCTCAAGATTGCGGGTGCAACGACGGGCGAGTGGGGCATTCCGCTCAACCGTGAGAATGTTTTCTCGCGCTTCAACAATGCCGGTATCCTCACGCAGGTCGAACAATCCCAAGTGGCTGTATCCCAATGGAGTGAAACAAAGCCGGGCGGCAACGTCGATCTGACCGTCTACGGCAACGGCGCAACGGCGAATGCCGCCGGCAGCACGATCCGCATTGCGGAGGGCGGCTCCATTCAGGTGCCGGCAGGGACGAAATACAGCTACTATGCGCTTGCCGCCTATCAGGGCGAGATCTCCATGAATATGGGCAAGGACGGCACAAAGCCCGGCAACGGAAAGACAGGCGACAATATCGCCGACGTGAAGCTGGACGGCGATCTGTTTGCGCTGTCTACGGGCAAGCTGAAGGCGGCGCTCCTCACGGACAAGTCCTATCTCCACGGTCTTGTCGACAGCGGCGGTGAGGCAGACCTCTATCTGAAAAACGGCGCGAAGTGGATCAACGAGAGCCGCAATGAGCGCTATTATCAGGACATCGAGGATCAGGGAGCAGGTACGGTCACAGACGGCAAGTACACGCCCAAGACACGCGTCACCCATTTCCACGGCGGTGATACGGCGGCAACGCACGGCATCATCTACCAGAAGGATAAGCAGGCTCTCGACATTGACAACTACAGCGGGCATACGACCGTCGTCTATGAACACGACGCAGCAACACCGACCACGATGAGGGGCGGTGATGTTGTCGTGGACAAGGCAGTCGGCGACAGTAAGGACAAAAACGTCATCACGCTCTTCACCGACAACAACGGTGTCACAGGCGGCAATGAGGAGACGGTGCTGGACGCGCTCGCAGGAAAGCTCACCTACAAGAGCCATGCCGAGGGCAAACTCACGGGTAAACTCCTCCTCGCGGAGGGACTGACTGCCTCCACCGCACGCAAGGACATTACCTTTATGAGCAATGGCAAGGGCAGCTACGTCTCCACCGCCCATAGGACTCCCATCACGACAGCAGATGCCACAGCAGGAACGTATGCGCTGACAAAGGAAGAGCAGCGCAATCTGACGCAGGCTCAGGCAGGTGCCGGCTTTGATGGCAAATACAGCGCACTAGCAAACTATAACGGCGCTTCCGTCGCAAATCTCACCGTCGATCTCGCGGGGCATAATCTGACACTCGGCATGACCGCCGGCAGCAAAGACGTGGCGACCATATATGCAGGGAAAGGCACATCTCCCACCGATCGCTCCAAGCTGACCATCGTGGACACAGCGGGAACGGGCGAGCTTATCCTCAGTGGAAAAAAAGAAGAAAAATCTTTAAAAAAAGCACATACGATTTATGCCGATGAAAACGCCGATATCGACATACAGGCACCGGTGAAAATCACCTCCGTTACAGCACCGGATCGCGCACAAGCCATATTGGCAATGAAGAACGCCTCCATCAAGATGAAGAAGCTGACACTTTCACAGGTGAACGGTCCGGGCAATACACTGGCTTCGAGCAAGAACGTATTTGGCATCGGACTGAATGGTGCCGGTACAACGATCACCGTCACGGAGGATGCCGACATCTCCGGGGTCAAGGGCATATCCCTTTACTCCATGGCAGGTGCTGACAACAGCAGCAAGATCTCCATCGGCGGCGGTCGCATCATCACGCCCGAAGTGTCAACCAGCAACAAGCAATACTGGGCGGTCTATGCCGCTAGTGGCAACGTCTTCCTCAACGAGGGCAAGAATCGCGATCTTACCGTTGTCGGCAATATGCAGGCAGGCGAAAAGACCAAGACGGCGGTCATCGATGCCTCCTTTACCTCGGCAACCTCCTCATGGAAAGGAGCAGTCAATCGTACGGATGCCAGTACGGCAAACCTTACGCTCATGAAAGGCGCAACATGGACGCACGAGGTACAGTCGGGCATACTCAAAGAAGACCATGACTTCCGTACCTCCCGTCTGACAAAGCTCACGGGCGGCGATGCGGCAGATAAAGCCGGCATCGTGCGGCAGGGCGAGAAGAAGATCGAGATCGACAACTACAGCGGTCACACGCGCTTTATCTTCGACCACGATGCGGCGACACCGACGACGATCAAGGGTGGCAACGTCACGATCACGAGCGCCGAGGCGGGTTCGCACGTCACATTCAGCACCAACCCCGACGCGAACATCAATGATGGTAATGTCAAAGACGTACTGAATGCTCTCGCGCACAAACTCACCTATACGAACCATTCCGAGGGCAGACTCTCCGGCAGCGTCGAGGTCAACGAGGGACTTGTTTCCTCTGCCGCAAAATGGGCGGGCGCAATCAGCTTCGAGGCGAACGGAAAAGGAAAATACGACATAGCCAACACCCCGTCTCAGCCCGCGAACGAGCAGCAGAAGACGGAGTTCACAAGCCAGATCACAGCGGGTAATGTCAACGAATACGTCACTGCCAAGGTCGAGAAAACCACGGGCGTCTACACCTTTACCAAGGACTCGACGATCAAATCTGACCGCTTCAACGGCGCAATTCTCGGCGACAGCAACCCGCTGACCATCAATGCCACAGGAAAGACACTGACCATTGCGGCAAAGAGATCCTCGGGCTTCCTCACAGGGCTGTATCACAACAGAGCAGGAGTCATTGACATCACGGCACAGAAACTCAACGTAAAGACCGAGGGCAAGGCAAAAACCCACGGCATCTGCAACATCGGCAGCGGTCTCCTGCGCGTACACGGCGACACCTTCATCAAGGTCGAGGGCGGTGTCACGGACGAGGTTGCCGGTATCGAGGCGCGTGGAACCAGCACGACGCAGCTCGACGGGCTGACGCTCACGCAGGTAAAGAGCAACTCCAACCATCGTGCCATCAACAACACAGGCACAGGATCGCGTGTCTTTATCAACATGGATGCGGCGGGGGTTCTCGGCACGAGCAAGGTCGATATCGAGGGCAATATCCTCACCGATAACACAAACAGCGCATCGACGGCAAAGTCGCTGACAAGCCTCGCCCTCACAACGGCAGACTCCAAACTCACTGGCACGATCAAAGCGGGCGACAAGGGTGAGGTAAACCTCTACCTGCAAAACGGTGCCTCGTGGAACAACGAGTATTACGGCAGGGGGATGAACCTTGACCCGAGCAACCTCACGAAGCTCACGGGCGGCGCGGCTGCTGCGAATGCAGGAAATGTCTACATGAAGGAGAACAAGGCTCTCACCATCGCAAACTATGCGGGGCATACGAATTTCTTCTTCACACACCATTCCTCCACCCCCGACAGGCTGAACGGCGGCGATGTCAAGATCGAAAAGGCGGAGGCAAACAGCCACGCAACGATGATCACCGACAATCCCGGCGTAACACCGTCCAATGTCGTCGACGTACTGAGCGCTCTCGCGAAGAAGCTCTACTACATGGACAGTGCGAACAGCCGCAATCTCAGCGGCACGGTCAAGGTGCTCGACGGGCTGACATCATCGAGCGCACAGATCACGGACGGCCTCGGCTACATCGACTTCGACGAGACGACGCACCAGGGACGGTACCGTTCAACCGCACCCGTCTACCACGATCAGACGATCGAGAACTTCACCGCACCGATTACCAATACCGCCACCGACACGGTATATACGAATGACGGCGTACGCAAGCCGGACGGCAGCTACGTCTTTACGAAGGATCGGACGACGATCACGACAAGCGGCGCTTCTGCTGCCATCACGAACAACGATACAGCGGCAAAGCCGCTCTCCATCGACATGAAGGGGCATGACCTCAAAGTCGCGGCGAGCAATACCGCCGCCGTCACAGGCATCGCCGCCGACGGCAAGGAAATCACCGTCAAGAACGCGGGCAATCTCGACATCGCCGCGCAGTCTGCGAGCAGCGCCGCCATAGCGGCGACAAGCGGCGGCAAGGTGACAATCGACGCAGTTGCGGATAAGACAGTCAAACTCCGCGCCACATCCGGCACGCCCGCAAATACCGCCGTGGTCAAGGCGAGCACGACGGGCGCACGCTCCTCTATCAGCATCAACGGGCTTGCAGACATCGAGGCGGACGCTGCGCAGACAGCGGCGGCACTCGACGCATCCGCATCCGACATCAGCATCGCGGGCGGCACGATCAAGGCGACAAACGGCGCACTCCTCGCACGCTCCTCCGGAACGGCAACGGCGAAGGGCAGAATCGACATCAACGTCACGCGTGACAGCGCGGGAACAGTGACGGGCGCGGACGCGAACAAGACCGTACTCGAAGGCGATCTCCGCACGGAAAACGGCGTCGTCAACATCGGGCTGAACACCTCAGATTCCTCTTGGAAGGGGAATAGCACGGGCGAAGTCAACCTCTGGATGAACAACAATGCCCTTTGGGAGGGCAGGACGGGAGATGCCTCCCATCTGAACATGACCCTCCTCGATGCCGGCTCGCTCTGGAAACTCACAGGCACAAGCCATGTGAAAAAACTCGCGGCATCCTCCACCGTGAATCGCAGCATCTTCGATATGAGAGGAACGGCTCTGGCGGATAAGCTCTCCATCGACGATTTCAGCGGCAAGGCGCATTTCCTCTACGGCAATACCGTCACGACGACAGCGACAGGAAAGACCGTCGCCGTAAACGGCGGCGAGATACACGTCAAACGGGCGGCAAGCGGCAGCGCCATCACACTGCACACCGCTGCAGATGGCAACTGGAACTGGACGACCCTAGCCGCGCCCGCCGAGAAGAACCTCACATTGGGCGTTGTCAAGCAACTCGCGAACAAGCTCTACTATGAGGGAGCAAAGACGAATGAGAACAATCTCGCCCTCACGGTCAAGGTCGGCGAGGGACTGACAACCTCCTCCGCCGCCCGTACCTTTACGAAGGCGGACGGACTGACCTTCAACAAGACGACGGGACAGGCGGACTTTACCTTTACCCCCGTCCCGGTGCCGCCCTCCTCGACCGCCATCACGGCATCCAAGACGCTCACAGAGACGTACCGCGCAGAGGAAACAGAGCCAAAGTCAACGGACGGCAGCAATCCGGTCGTCTCCGCCCTCTATGCAGGTTCTGCTGCCTACAACAAGACGAACCCGATGATTGTTGATATGAACGGGCACGATCTGAGCGTTATCGCCAAGAGCAGCAATAGGCTTGCACGCGCCGTCAACCTCTCCCCAAACGCAGCAATCGAGATTAAAAACGAGGCGGGCAAGACGCTGACCATCTCCGCGACCAACACGGATACGCGTGCCGCGACAGGCATCTATGCCGGTTCAAACAGTGTGCTGAAGGTGAAAGGCCCCGTCGTCATTGACAAAGTGAAAGCCAACAACGTCGCCGTCTCCGGCATCACGACAGAGGGCACCATCGGAAATACGAGCAATGTCCTCATCGACGGCAGTCTCACCATCAAGAAGCTCGAAGGCAAAACGACGGGCAACGGCAGCGACGGACGCAATCTAAACGCCCTCTATGCGCTGGGCGGTCAGTCCACAATCACCGTAACGGGCGATGCCGACATCCGGGATGTCAAGGGCAGTGTTCTCCGCGTCGCAGGCTCCACGGGCTACGAGAAGGGCGGCACGATCCATATCGGCGGCGGCACTCTCTCGGCGGCACAGGATGCGGACAAGTCAAAGAACTACCGCGTCCTGACCCAGCAGACGGGCAAAGTCAACATCAACATGAACGGTACTGTTGCAGGTACGAGAAAGACCGTTCTGCGCGGTGATATGTACGCCATCAGCGAAGACGGGAAGAAATCGGCGGAGTACAGCGGCGGCTCTCTCGGGCGCTATAACACCACAGGAACACTGAATGTCGCGCTGACAACACAGGACTCCTCCTGGCACGGCGCACTCCTCTACGAGACGACTACCTTCTCGCGTGGCACGGGCGGCGTGACAAATCTCAAAGCGGCAGACACCAACCTCTGGCTGCAGAACGGCGCACAGTGGACGAATGAGCAGCTCTCAAGCGCACACAATACGTGGCAGGGCAGCCGTGTGACGAGGTTCACGGGCGGCAGCGATGCGACCCGTGCGGGCGTGATTTTCCAGAAAGATGCAAAGCCCATCACGCTCGACAGCTATAGCGGTCATACGAAGGTGCTCTATCGCCACGAATCTGCAACACCGACGAACATCATCGGCGGCGACCTGACCATCGGCAAAGCGGCTGCGGGCAGTGCGATTACCCTCTCCACGGACAGCACGGGGCTGAACACCGCATCCCCGCAGGCAGCGGACAAAAACCTCGTGAGCGCGACCCTCAACGCCCTCGCGAACAAACTCTACTATACCGCCTACAAAACAGGCGAAAAGAATCTTACAGGCAAGGTCGAGATCGCCGAGGGGCTGACGGCATCGTCCGCAAGCAAGCGTCTTGAAACCATCACGTTCAGTACCACCAGCGGTCAGGGCGGCTATGCCTACACGCCGGCGGTCGATCCGCCGCATCCGGGAACGAACCCTGGTACGAATCCCGGTACGCCCGGCACGCAGCCCGGTACGCCGGGCACGAACCCCGGTACGCCCCCAGGCACGAATCCGAGTACACCGAAGCCCTCTCCCAAGATCGAATACGGCGACTACGAGACGAAGCTCATGAGCGGTGTCAAGTCGGCAATGACCGCCTCCACAATGGCGTGGCGTGCCGAGGCGAACGACCTCATGAAGCGCATGGGCGATCTGCGTCTCTCTCCGCAGGATGCGGGGGTCTGGGCACGTGTCTATCGCGGCAAGGCAACGAGCAACAAGAACAACGCCAACTTCCGCATGAACTACTCCACCATCCAGGTCGGCTACGACAAGAAGGTTGGAGACGACTGGCGCGTCGGTGTTGCGGGCAGCTACATGAGCGGCAGCTCTTCCTATGCCGCCGGTAATGGCAAGAACAAGGAAGGCAATGTCGGCATCTACGGCACATGGTCGGGCAAGGACGGCGCATACGTCGATCTCATCGCAAAGATCGGCAGACTCCAGAACGAGTACACGGTCTACAACGACTTCGGTCACTATGTCAAGGGCGACTACAGTATGTGGGGCGGCTCTCTCTCAGCAGAGTACGGCAAGCGCATCGCCATGAAGGGCGGCAGCTTTGTCGAGCCGCAGGTCGAGCTCATCTACAGCCACATGCAGGGCAAGAGCTACGTCGGCAGCACAGACTATATCGGCATGAATATGTATGTGCATCAGAAGCCGTTTGACAGCTTCATCGGGCGTGTGGGCTTCGGCATCGGCAACGAAACGGAGCGCAGCACCTGCTATGCGCGTGTCTCACTCTACCATGAGTTCGCGGGCGATATGCACACGGACTACTCCGACGGGTACACACCGAAAACCACAGTGCAGAGCGGCAGCGACACATGGATCGGCGTTCAGCTCGGCGGCACGATGAAACTGGGCGACTGCACGAACCTCTACGGCAACTTTGAGAAGACCTTCGGCGGCGACATCCAGACCGCATGGCGGATGGATGCCGGTGTGCGCTGGAACTTCTAAACAGCAGCATTGCCGAAAGTGCAGGGGGGAGGCTCCATTCCCTGTCTGCACCGTATAGCATTTCTGAACCCTTCCCAACAGAAAAGACGCACTCATCTGAGTGCGTCTTTTCTATATGCGCTTATTTCCAGCGTTATCCCCCGAGCACCTCATCCATCGAGAGTTTCATGCGTTCGATGGCGATTTCGAGGTCGTTTTTGCCGATGTTCAGCGGTGGATTGAAGTAGAGCACGTTGCCGAGTGGCCGCAGGAGCAGTCCGTTCTTCAGTGCGCGGCGATAGATAGCATAGCCGAGGCGTTTCTTGCCGTCAAAGGGACGTTTCTCCGCGCGATCCTCCACGAGCTCGACGGCGTGAATCAGTCCGATGTGGCGAATCTCGCCGACGCTTTGATGTGCGCCGAAGGCATCCGTCATGCGTTCTGTCAGCCATGCGGCGGTATGCTCCGCCTGCTCCAACACATTCTCCTCGTCGAGAATGTCAAGCACAGCGAGTGCCGCCGCACAGCCGAGCGGATTGCCTGCATACGTATGAGAGTGCATAAACGCCTTGCCCTCGCTCCAATCGGCGTAGAATGCCTCATAGATTTTTTCTTTCACAACAGTGATCGACATCGGCATATAGCCGCCCGTCAGGCCTTTCGAGAGACACATGAGGTCGGGGGTAATGCCTGCACGCTCGGTTGCAAAGAGGCGCCCCGTACGCCCGAACCCCGTTGCAATCTCGTCCGCGATGAGGAGGACGTCGTGCGCGTCGCAGAGGGCGCGCAGTTTCCTGAGATACTCCTCGGGATAGATGCGCATGCCCGCGCTCCCCTGCAGCAGCGGCTCGACGATCATCGCCGCCGTCTCCCTGCCGTGCTCTTCAAAAGCGCGCTCTGCGTGAACGAAGCACTCGCACGCGCAGTCCTCACGTGACTGTCCGAACGGGCAGCGATAGCAGTCGGGCGCCTCGACATGGATGTTGTCCATCATCATCGGCTTATACATCTCGGCAAAGAGATCCATGCTCCCGACCGAGAGCGCACCGATGGTCTCGCCATGATAGCCCTCCGTGAGGCACATGAAGCGCGTCTTCTCCGTGCGCCCCGTCTGCTGGCAGTATTGGAACGCCATCTTGAGCGCCGCCTCGACCGCCGACGAACCGTTGTCATTGAAGTGGAACTTTGTCAGCCCTGCGGGCACGAGGTTCGCCAGCCGCTCGGCAAGCTCAATCGCGGAACGGTGTGAGAAATTAGCAAAGATGACGTGCTCGAGGCGGTCAAGCTGCTGCTTGATGCGCGCGTTGATCCTCTCGTTCGCATGCCCGAGGAGGTTCGCCCACCACGAACTCACGATGTCGAGATACGCATGCCCGTGCACATCGTAGAGCCACGCCCCCTTTGCATGGTCGATCACCATCGGCGGCAGTTCCTCGTAGTCCTTCATCTGTGCGCACGGATGCCAAATATGGCGCAGATCGCGCTCCTCAATGCTCGGCATAGCTCTCTCCTTCTCTCCCCATTCAGTCATACAGCGCGGCGAGTTCATCCGCCGCCATCGGCAGCTCCACAGCGTCATGCTCTACACAGGCAAGCACACGCACGCCCGTCAGTGCCTCAACCATCTTCGCATTGTCCTCCTGCATCGTACCGCCCGTCCAGTTATTGAAAATAAAGCCCTTCAGCGGAATACCGCGCATCTTCAAATGCTCCGCCGTCAGCACAGCCGCATTGATCGTGCCGAGCCCCGCGTCCGCGACGACGAGCGCACAGAGTCCGAGCCGCAGGACGAGATCGTCCAGAATGACGTGCTCCTCCTTGTCCCAGCGCAGGGGGCAGATGATGCCGCCGCTGCCCTCCACCGTCAGATAGTCCGTGCGTTCCTTCGCCGCATGGTAGTCCTGCTCCACCTTGTCGAAGTCCATCGGACGATCCTCGATCTGCGCGGCGAGATGAGGGGATACGGCGTCGCGGTAAACATAGGAGACCGTTGTATCCTCCTCCGCGAGATGCGCGACGCGTGCAACATGGAGCGCATCCCCCGGCAGCAGTGTACCGTCGGCGGCAACCTCCGCCCCCGAGAGAGCCGCCTTATAGTAGCCCGCACGCAGCCCCGCATCCACGAGTTTTTTCACAATCAGCCCCGTGACGTACGTCTTACCGATGTCCGTCCCCGTCCCTGTGATAAATAATGCCTTGCCCATCGTGTAAATGTACTTCCTTTCTACCGAACTACGTGTCTTTTACACTATGCCGTTGTGCCACTGAGCGAACCAGCCCCATTACAGCCACAGCCCTGCTCGCTGCGTCCGTACGCCGATGTACGCCGCCGCAACGCAGAGCAGGAAGTCCGGCAGAACCTGCAAGACCCCACAGTACCAGATCGCCACCCAGAACCCGATCGGCGCGTCGATGATATAGTTCGACGCAAAGTAGAAATATGAGATGCCGAAGACATAGACCACCACCATGCCCAAAAGGCACGCCGTCAGTGCGCGGCGGAACGTCGGCGCGCCCGTGCGGACGAATGCGCCCGTCACCCAGCCCTGCACAATGAAGCCCACGAGGTAGCCGAACGTCGGCTGAAGCACATACGAGGGTCCACCCCCCGAGGCAAAGACGGGAATCCCGACCAACCCCATCAGCACATACGTCCCGACCGCGAGCGCACCGAGCCGCGCCCCGAGCATCAGCCCCGCGAGCAGCGTAAAGAGGAACTGGAGCGTATATACGTCCGTTCCAACCGGGATGCGGACGAACGCGCCGACCGCAACGAGCGCAATAAAGAGCCCGCAAAGGATCATTTCTCGTAGCTTCATAATCTTCTGATACCTCCAAGCGTATTTATCGGTGAAATAAACTTGCTTTATCATACACGTTTCGTGTTTTACTGTCAACCGATTTATTTCACCCTGGTTTACAGATGTTTTTGCACAAAAAAAGACAGTGCACAGACTGTTTCATGTGTTATAATGCGACTGGTGCTATCTATTCGGTGGACGGTCAATCGTAGCCCTAGAGGGTGGTGATTGACTATGAACGAAACGAATGTAACTTTGTTGCTTTTCATCGTTCTAGTGTTGCTTCTAACAAAAAAGTAACCCGCCCCAAGCAGCGAACTTAAGCGGGTTACATATCCCAATATAAGAGGGCTGACCGTTTACACGATAGCACCTTTTTCTATGGGTATTATACAACAACGAGCACATTTTTTCAATAGGAACGCGAATTTATCAGAGCTGCCCCCTCTATCGCTTCGTCACGCGCACGCGATCCATCTCCGTGCCGTCGGGCAGGAAGCACGCGATCTCAAGCGCGTCGTGCGTGACCTCCATCGTGAGATAGTTGTCCGTCTCGGGCTGCGGCAGCGTCACCTCATCGAAGGCATGATCGATCCAGAGATTCGGATAGCGCACATCGCCCGCAACGCCCGTGAGGATGTAGAGCGGACCTTTCTTGTCGGGTGTTTTTGTGAAATAATCGATGTGACCGCGGTTGCGATAGGTGTGCAGATGCGCCGTAAAGACGACATCAATCGCAAGCTCGTCGAACACGGGCATCCACACGCGCCCGTTCTCCTCGTCGATCCCCTCCTCCCGCTCGGGACGACCGTGGATGCGGTATTGCAGGACATCCTTGTGCATGAGGACAACGTTCCAGCGTTTTCTGTGCGCCCTGAGGTCACGGCGGATCCACGCCAGCTGCTCGGAGACCAGTCTGTCCTTGAATCCCGCGAGTTCCTTCTGCTGCGTGCAGAGCACGATGTAGTGCACCGCGCCGTAGTCAAACGAATAGTAGTATCGTTCGAATGCCTTGCTTCCGTTCGACGGGGTTTTGAAATAATTCAGATATGCCTCGGGCAGACGCGTTTTCCATGCCAGATCATACGTCTCATGGTTGCCCATGACGGGTGCGCCCGGAATGACGCGCATCACCTCCTCGATGCCGCGAAAAAATGCCGCCCACTGCGTACGATCCTCACCATTGTCCACGAGATCACCCATGCACGCAAAGAGCTGTGCGTCCGTATTGCGCGCCCACGCCAGGTGCGCGAGCTGCTGCCAGTCCCCGTAGTCCGCCGACTGCGCGTCCGGGAAAAGGAGCATCTTGTAAGGCTCGTCCGGCAGCGGCACATAGAGATCCTGCCAGTCCGTCGCCACCGCCCCCGCCACAATGCGGTAGCGGTAGTGCGTGCCCGGCGTGAGCTGATCCGGCTCCGCCACATACTGATAGAGTGTCAGACCATCGTCCGTAAAAAATGCCTCGTGCACGGAGTATGTCCGCGCCCGATCTTCGCGCGGCATACGCAGCTCGAGCACCTGATTCTCCAGCGGCACAGCAAGATCCCACATGATGGTGCGCCCGCGCCCGTTGTCCTCCGCCACGATCTGCCGCAGCCGTTCCGCATAGATCACCTGCGTGGTGCGCGGCAGTCCGAAATCCTTGAGGCGGCTCAGCCCCATGTGCCAGAGCGCCGCGCTGCCCGTCCCGAGCACGCCCAGTGCCGCAGCCGCCTTCAAAAATCTGCGGCGGCTCAGCTTTTTTTCATTCGACTCATTCGACATAGATATTTCCCTTGTGTATCTCCAATACCCGAATCTCCTTCAAAAATTCACGTTGACTGCACATAGCACGCAGCAAGCTCCGCCGATGTGAGCGTCCGCCCCGCACCGCGCAGGTCGAGATAGCGCCCCACATCCACGCAGCTGATGCACCCACCCGGCAGAAAGCTCCCCGTATCACACGCAATGATGTTGTTCCTCAAAAAGAGCGGCGTGTTCCGCCCCATGTCGCGCCCACCAATCGACTGCGTCGGCGTATGCCCGACGACGACCAGTTCGCTGCCGCGATAGTGGTCGAGGAACGGCTCACGAATCCACAGCATATCCTCGGCGGTCCGCTCCTTTCGCGTGGGATGCACCCCCGCATGAACGAACAGGATGCGCTGTCCGTCATGCTGCACGCGATGACAGAGCGGACGCTCCCGCACGAAGGAGACAAGCTCCTCCGCCTCTGCCGCCGGCAGCGCAGCAAGCTGTTTTTTGGTCACCTTGCCGCCGTTCATCAGCCAGATGTCAAAATGCCCGCGCAGCGTTCTGCCAAGCCCGTACGCGTCGATGTAGCCGAGCATCATCGCCTCGTGGTTGCCGCAGAGGGCGTGCACATGTGCATGGCGCTCCACCTGCTCCCGTACAAAGCGAAGCACCTCCACCGGTGCGGGACCGCGATCGATGTAGTCGCCGAGAAAGACCAGCATATCCTGTTTATCGTCGAATTCGATCTTTTTCCATAGGGCGTGCAGTGCATCCATATGGCCATGCACATCTCCCACAGCAAGTATGCGGCGAAACATCATCACGCCCCCCCTTTATGGATACTATTATACATCTAAATTTATGAAATGAAAATAATAAAAGATAAATTCTTTCTATGATGTATACGTCATCTGCTGTGCGCCCCGTGATTGACATTCCACGCCGTACGATATATGATAAGACTGTTGAGTTATGTTCATTTCCATGGACAGGAGGACACACATGATAGAGAGATATACACGCCCGGAGATGGGGCATCTCTGGTCGCTCCAAAACGAGTGGCAAACCATTCTGAATGTGGAGATTGCCGCGTGCGAAGCGATGGCGGAGCTGGGTGAGATCCCCGCCGCCGCCGTGCAGAACATCAAGGAGAACGCCAAGTTCGATGTCGCACGCATCAACGAGATCGAAAAGACCACGGATCACGACATCATTGCATTTCTCACGAATCTGGAGGAAAATGTCGGCGAGGACTCGAAGTACATCCACAAGGGGCTGACCTCAAGCGACGTGAAGGATACGGCATACTGCATCATGATGCGCGATGCCGCCGCGATCATCCTGGAGGATCTTCATGCGTTCCGCGAAGTGCTGCGCCGCCGTGCCGAGGAGTTCCGCCAGACCCCGTGCATCGGACGCACGCACGGCATTCATGCAGAGCCGATGACATTCGGCCTGAAGCTGCTCCTGTGGAGCGGCGAGATCGACCGCGACATCGAGCGTCTGACGCGTGCGAAGGAGACCGTCTCCGTCGGCAAGCTCTCAGGAGCGGTCGGCACCTACTCCAACATCGACCCGCGCATCGAGGAGCTGACGTGCAAAAAACTCGGGCTCACGCCCGTCAGCCTTGCCACGCAGGTCATCCAGCGCGACCGTCACGCAGAGTTCGTCACGACGCTCGCCATCCTCGCGGGCACGATGGAGAAGATCGCAACCGAGATCCGCAGTCTCCAGCGCACGGACATCCGCGAGGCGGAGGAGTTCTTCAAGCCGGGACAGAAGGGCTCGTCCGCGATGCCGCACAAGCGCAACCCGATCAACTGCGAGCGCGTCTCGGGCATGGCGCGTCTCGTACGCGGCAACGCCGTCGCGGCGCTCGAGGACATGACGCTCTGGCATGAGCGCGACATCTCGCACTCCTCCGTCGAACGCGTCATCCTGCCGGACAGCACGATCAACGTGGACTACTGCCTCGCAAAGCTGACAAACATCGTCGACAAGCTCCTCGTCTATCCCGATGCGATGCTCCACAACATGGGGCGCACGGGCGGGCTCATCTACAGTCAGCGCATCCTCACTGCGCTCGTTAATAAGGGCGTCATGCGCCAGACAGCGTATGTATGGGTGCAGCGCAACGCCATGAAACGCTGGCTCGAGAAAGAGGATTTCCGCACGAATGTCGAGCGGGACGAGGACATCTCCAAGCATCTGACAACACAGGAGATCGACGATTGCTTTGATTATAAGTATTTCCTCCGCAACGTGGATGAAATCTTCAAGCGGTTTGACCTGTAAAGGGAACAGGTTTTGATAAAAAAGGGGACTGAGCATATGTCAACCATCGTTATCACAGGTACGCAGTGGGGCGACGAGGGAAAGGGAAAGATCGTCGACTATCTCGCGGAGCAGGCGGATACCGTCGTTCGCTATCAGGGCGGCTGCAACGCGGGACACACGGTCGTCGCCGCAGGTGAGGAGTACAAGCTGCGCCTGCTGCCGTCGGGCATTCTCTACAAGGGGACGCATAATATCATCGCGAACGGGGTCGCCTTTGATCCCGAGGTCTGTTTGCAGGAGATGGATGCTCTCGCATCGCGCGGCATCGACGTGTCGCATATCCGCATCTCCGACCGCGCCCATGTAGTCATGCCCTACCACCGCCTGATGGACGGCATCGGCGATGCGCAGCGCGGCGCGGACAAGATCGGCACGACGGGGCGCGGCATCGGCCCCTGCTACATGGATCGCGACGACCGCGTCGGCATCCGCGTCTGTGATCTCATGGACGGCGACGAGTTTGCGAAAAAGCTCCAAAAGAACCTCGCGCGCAAGAACGCTGAGCTCGCGGCGGCATACGACCACGCGCCCCTCGTCTACGAGGAGGTGCTCGCCGACTACAAGGGCTACGCCGAGCGTCTGCGCCCGCTCGTCACCGATACGATCCCGCTCATCAACGAGGAGATCGCAGAGGGGCGCAAGATCCTCTTTGAGGGCGCACAGGCGACGATGCTCGACATCGACTACGGCACCTATCCGTATGTCACCGCCTCGCATCCCATCTCGGGCGGCGTCACCATCGGCGCGGGCGTTGCGCCAAAGAAGATCGATACGGTCATCGGCGTCGTCAAGGCATACTGCACGCGCGTCGGCGAAGGCCCTTTCCCCACCGAGCAGCTGAACGACATCGGCGAGGAGCTGCGCCGCGCAGGGCACGAGTTCGGCACGGTGACGGGGCGTCCGCGCCGCACGGGCTGGCTCGACGCCGTTGTCGTCCGCCACGCGGGGATGCTCTCGGGCATCGACTACATGGCGGTCACGCGTCTCGATATCCTCGACGGATTTGACGAGATCAAGATCTGCACGGGCTACCGGCACAAGGGCGATGTGCTGAAGGGTGTCCCCGCGAGCCTGAACGTCCTCGCCGAGGTCGAGCCGATCTACGAGACCTTCCCGGGGTGGAAGACCGATATCTCCGGCATCCGCAGCTACGACGCGCTCCCCGAGAACGCGCGCCGCTACCTCACACGCATGGCTGAGGTCACGGGCATCGCCCTCGGCATCGTCTCCGTCGGTCCCTCGCGCGAGCAGACCATCGTGCTCGCGGAGAAGTTGTTCTAACGACACAGCATATAGAAAAACGGCACAGATCACGCATCACGCGCCTGTGCCGTTTTCGTATGCATTACAAGTTTTTCACATTGTCTAGACGACGACAATCCCCAGCAAGATGGCAAAGAACAGTGAAATGATGGAGAGCAGCCAAAGCCACGGCATACAGAACCGCAGGAGATCCTTGATGGAGATACCTGCGAGGCCGCAGCAGAGGAAGGTCGTCGCCGCGTGCGGCGTGACGAGGACGGCAAAGTTCTTGCCGATCAGCATAGCATGCGACATGTTTTCGGGAGAGATGCCGTACTGCTCGCCGACGCCGATCGCAAGCGGCAGGAGGCCGAAGAAATACGGACTCGTGCCGAGCATCATACCGATCGGCACGGCGAATATTCCCATGACGATATGGAAGTACGGCCCGAGGAATCCCGGGATGATCATGACGAGCGTCTCAGCCATCGCCTCGAGCATCTTGCTGCCCGTCAATACGCCGAGGAACACACCCGATGCGAGGAGAATCATCGGCACGCCGAGTGCCTCACCCGCGTGTGCGCGAATACGCGCCCCCTGCATCTTCGGATCGGGAAAGTTCACGATAAGAGCAATGGAAAGCCCGATCATGAAGGCGGCATACAGCTGAATCTTCGTAAAGCAAAGCAGTGCGATGACACCGACCGTGAGCAGGAGATTGAACCAGAAGAGTTTCGGGCGCTTGAGCGCCGCCGCTTCCTCCGCGGTGACCTGCTTCGCGGACGAGGCGTCCTCATCGAGCTGCGCCGCCTTGCCCGTCGGCACGGCGCCCGCGCCGCGCCGTTTTTCCAGAATGCCCATAAAGGCGGCGAAGACGAGCACCATGCCGATGCCGACGATTTGCAGTGGGATCAGCGTGTGCCAGAGTGCATTGACGTCCGTATCGAGGATCACTCCGACGCGTGCGACGGGACCGCCCCACGGCAAGAGGTTCATGATACTCATCGCCGCGCCGATGATGACGCAGAGGACTACAGGACGGATATGCAGCCGTTTGTAGATTGGCAGCATCGCGGGGATCGTCACGAGCAGCGTTGCGGCGAGCGCGCCGTCGAGATGGGCGATCGTGGCGATGCACGCCGTCGCCACCGTGACGAGAACGACGTTCGATCCCGCGTGTTTTACGAGGAAGTCGACGAGCGGATCGAACAGACCGACCTCCGACATGATGGAGAAATAGACGATGGAGAAGATAAAGAGCACGGCGACCGGCATGGTCGTCGTTACGCCGCTCTTGACGAACTCTGCAATCTGCGCAAAATCAAAGCCGCAGACAATGGCGCAGACGATCGGCACGATGACAAATACCGGCGTTGGATGCGCCTTCGTTTGCAGCAGGCAGTAGATGATTAGAAAAATCATGACAAAGCCGGTGATGGCCAACAGCATAAAAGTCCCTCCTTTTATGTATTTCATCAGCGTACGGGGACGTTATCCCTCCGCACGTTCGAGCGCATAGAGAAAATGAGTGACAGCGACGAGATCCGCCGATCCGCCCGGACTAATCCACTTGTGAATAAAGTCTTCGTCCATCTGCAGGATTGCCGCGCGGCCTTCGGGTGCCGCCATTCCGCCGAGCGCTTCGGCGCGCCGCGCTGTCGCCTGCACTTCATGCAGGACACCGAGGTGGTGGCGGCTGAGGATATTCGTATCATCATTGAGTGTGATGAGCGTAATGAGGACGTCGACGAGTGCGTCGTTCATGGGCAGCCCCTGATCCATCAGCGCGCGATAGAGCGGCAAAGCGATACGGCGCACAAGGGGGAACCCTGCCTCTGCCGTCCCGCGCGCACCCGTCGCACCGCAGGCGAGGTACGCCGCATCTCCTTTCGTCTCGGGAGCGCAAACATCCAGACCATCGAAGTGGCGACGGCAGATCCCTGCACAGATCTCTTTGACGAGATCAAGCACACACTCCGCCGTGCATTTTTTACCCCGCCGCAGCGCCAGCCCCGCAGCGCCAAGGAGCACGCCGAAGCTAAAGATCGCCCCCTTGTGCGTATTGACGCCGCCGGTACGTGCAAACATCGCGCGCTCCGCCTCCAGACCGACGCGCCGGAGCGGCGCAAGCAGCGCGGATGCATCGCTCGTATGCTCTATGCCCGTGCGGACGAAGACGGGCAGAAACGGCGCGATCGCCGCCGCCGAGATCTGAAAGGTAAAGAAGTCCATATCTGCATGTGCACCGCAGTTCGCGCGGTCGACAAGCCCGGGTTTCGGCGTCGCCGCCGCCTCCACGAGCAGCGCCTCGAGCGCGAATGATGCGATTTGAGCAGCTCGATCCATCCTTCCATCACCTCACTTACTTGATACCGGAGAAATTAATCCGGCAGGCATCATACATGCGCCGAGAGGCATCTCGCAGTCCCCTCCGGGTACGTGCCGGCGGATACTCCCCGCCGTCCGATCCTAGAGCTGCAGCGGCTTGATTTTACGTACGACATCGAGGATCGTTCCGTCACGCGCCTCGAGCACGGCGATGACCCGGTCTTCCCATTCGAGTTCGTCAGGTGTGCCGACAAGGCTGTATGCCTTTTCCTGCAGCGCCTCGATCGTCGTATGCACGATTCCCGCCGCGTCAAGACATGCGACGAGATCTCTGCGCATGGGGTTGACCGCGATGCCATAATCTGTCACGACAACGTCCACACAATCGCCTGGTGTTGTCACCGTAACGACTTTCTTGCAGACGGTCGCCATGCGCCCGCGTACGAGCGGCGTGACGATGATGCAGCACTTGCTCCCCGCGGCCGTATCCGGGTGTCCGCCCGGAGCGCCGCGCAGCACGCCGTCCGAGCCGGTCAGCACGTTGACGTTGAAGTCCGTGTCGACTTCGAGCGCCGCGAGCACCACGAAGTCCAGCTTGTTCACATACGCGCCCTTATTCGCGGGGTTCGCATACTCGCTCGTGGAGATCTCAAGGTGCTTGTCCGGATGCGCGGCGAGATGCTCGATCGCCTTTGTGTCAAAATCCTGCGTATCGAGGAGTCTCCGCACAAGCCCCTTGTCCATGAGGTCGCAGATGTTCCCCCCCATACCGCCGAGCGCAAAGCCCATCACAATGCCGCGTTCGCGCATATAGGTCTCGAGATAGCGGTTGACTGCGAGCGAAGGGCCGCCGACACCGGTTTGGAAGGAAAATCCGTCCTTAAAATACGGGGTTGCGGCGATGATCTTCGCGCAGTTTTCCGCCATCATCAGGTTGCGCGGGTCCTCCGTGACGCGGGCTTCTTTCGTACCGATTTTTTTCGGATCGCCGATCTCGTCTACAACCACGACATAGTCCACGTCGATCGCGGCGATCGGCGCGGGCGAATTCGGAAACGGGACGAGCGTATCCGTGATGACAACAACATGGTCGGCATAGCGTGAATCAGCGACCGCATAGCCAAGTGTTCCGCAGTTGTTCTTTCCGCCCGTGCCGTTCGCATTGCCGTAGTCGTCAGCCGCAGACGCCGCGATAAAGCTGATATCGATCGTAAGCTCGCCTGTCTCAATCGCGCGCGGACGCCCACCGTGACTGCGGATGACCGCGGGCGTCTTGAGCTTGCCGGCAGAGATCACCTCGCCGATGCGGCCGCGTACACCGGAGGACTGAACACCGATGATCTTCCCCTGCTCGATGTAGTCCGCGAGGAGATCCTGCGCGCTGCCGAGCGAAGTTGTTGCAACGGTGAGATCCTTCAGCCCCATCTCCTCCACGAGTACCTTCATGACCATGCTCGTCACATAGTCACCGTTGCGGAAGGAATGATGGAACGAGACGGTCATGCCGTCGCGCGCGCCGCATTTCTCACATGCCTCGCGGATCGAAGCGACGACCTTCGACGCCTGCGGCCGCTCCGCGCGGCGCACGCGCGGCCCGGCCTTGCGGAAATATTGACCGTCCTTATGATATTTCCCCCGGTAGACCTCTTTGCCGTCCGTCAGGAGCGCATCCGGGATCTCTCTGCCCACTGCGTTTTTCATCGAATCGCCTCCTTTACAAATCGCCGTGATAGACGCCGCACGCCTTCGCGAGGGCGATGATGCGCTGCGCGTCCTCGATGAAGGGAATATCGACCATTTTCCCGTTGACTGTATAGACGCCGACCCCCTGCTTCGACTGCTCCTCATAGCTGCGGACGTAGAGTTCCGCCGTCGCGATCTCTTCGGGCGTAGGCGCGAAGGTCTCGTGGACGTAAGCGATCTGACGCGGGTTGATGAGGCTCTTGCCGTCGAATCCCATCTCGTGATCGAGCCGCACCTCGGCGCGGAAGCCCTCCTCGTCGTCGAGTGCCGTGAAGACGGTGTCAAAGCACTGGATGCCCGCCGCGCGCGCCGCGAGCAGCATGAGGCTGCGCGCCGTGTTGATCTCGATGCCGCCGGGCACGGGACGGACGTGCATGCTTTTCCGGAAATCGCCGCCCGAGATCGCGACGCCGAGCATACGCTCCGACGCCGTGCAGATCTCAGCCGCGTTGAGGATGCCTTTCGGACTTTCGAGCGCTGCCATGAGAAGTGTGCGGCCGGTCTCGGCGCCGAACTCCTCCTCGGCCGCGCGCACATGCTCCTCAACGAGGCGCACATCCGCCGCACTCTCGCATTTCGCAATGCGCACGCCGTCCGCGCCGGCCGCAACGCTCACGCGGATGTCCTCCTGCCAGTGCGGCGTCTCGAGTCCATTCATGCGCACAAGCACCTCGGTATCGCCGTAATCGATGCTTTTGAGCGCATGATAGAGCGAGAACCGCGCTGCGTCCTTCTGGTTCTCGGCAACCGCATCTTCCAAATCGAGAATAATGCTGTCGACGCCGTAAATATAAGCGTCCTTGATAAGTCCCGGCTTCTGCGCATTCATGAAGAGCATCGTGCGGCGCAGCCGGAACCGCTGCGGTTTCGGTCTTGGGATCATCTGACGACACCTCCCCACGGAACATCTTTGGCCGATGCTTCTGTGCTGCGGAATACGGCGCACTCCACGCGTGCCTTGATCGTGCAGTCCAGCGCCCCCTTATCGACGACCTGCACGCGCGCCGCTGTGACGCCGAGACGTTCCAGTGTTGCGAGAACCGTACGGCGGATCGCGCGCCCGTATTGATTCATGACGCTGCTCTCGACGGTCAGCTCGATGCCGTCCGTCCCCGGCGCAACCATAACCTGCGCATCGCTCGACTCAAGTGTACCGGCGATTGCTGTTTTCTGAATCTCCATCGCGTTTCCCCCTTTCATTTATGATACCATTAAACCACAAATCTACTGCGCTTGTAAAAGTTCTCTTTTTCTTTTCGCGGCATTCCTTTTTGGAATGTTTTTATGGCGTTTTATCAGGGCAAGCAGTATAATTAAAGAAAATATCTGCCCCGCAGGAAGATCAAATCACGTCATGCCGCCAAAAAAGGGGGATCGTATGGATGTTCAAGATTTTAATCTGCTCGTGACGCTTGCACGCACGCGCAATATCACGCACGCCGCAGAAGAATTTTTCATCACGCAGTCCTCGATCTCTAAGCGCGTGCGGCATATCGAAAAGGAGCTCGGTATCGTTCTCCTCCTGCGTTCCCGTCAGGGCATCCAGTTCACGCCTGCGGGCGAAATTGTCCTCGATCACGCACGCACCATTCTGCACGAGGTCAACACGATGCACCGCGCGCTCAAGGATCGTCAGGGGGTGGTCTCCGGCACACTGCGCGTCGGTGTCTCCATCAATTATGCCGTGTACCGCCTGCCCGCACAGCTGCGGCTTTACCGGAGCCGGTATCCGCTCGTACAGACGCAGTTCGTCACGCTCTCAAGCCAGGATGTCTTTTCACGGTTCCTCGCGGGGAAAGATGAACTCGCCATCCTGCGCGGCGAACACTCCGATTGGACCGGCCCGCGCATACTCCTCGGGCGCGAGCCGATCTGCGTCATCACAAGCAAGGAGGATGCGGATCGCCCGCTGCATGAATTCGGGCAGGTCACACGCCATACGGACACCGAGATGGCACGCGACATCACCCAGTGGATGAAAGAAAACCATATCCCCCCCGCGAAAAGCCATATTGCCGCAAACAGCACTGCCACCTGCATGGAGATGGTGCAGCAAGGGCTCGGGTGGAGTATTGTACCGCAGATCTGCCTTGCGCGGTTCGACGGCAGCGTCCGTCCAATGTACTTTTCCGACGGCACGCCGCTCATGCGCGCCACCTACCTCTTTTACACCGCGCAGGCGGAGGAGCTGCCGCAGGTGCGTGCCTTCATTGACATGTTCCGCTGAACCGTAAAGGAGTCCGATATGCCCGATATCTCCGTCGTCTATCCCTCCGACCGCGCGGGCGTCGCCGCTGTCCGCGCCCTTCTCGCAAAAGAGGGTCTGCGTCTTGATCCGCGGCTCGACTACACATGCGCCGTCTATGACGAGCACCGTGCCGTCATCGCAACGGGCAGCTGCGCGGGAAACACCCTGCGCTGCCTCGCCGTGGACGCCTCCCGGCAGGGGGAGGGGCTGCTGAATGCGCTGCTGACCCATCTCCTCGACGTGCAGCAGGCACGCGGAAACAGCCCCGTCTTTCTCTATACCAAATGCGCATCCGCCCGGTTCTTCGGCGACCTCGGTTTCTATGAAATCGCGCGCGTGCCGGATCACGTCGTCTTTATGGAAAACACGCGCTGGGGCTTCTCCGATTACCTGAAGAAACTACAAGCGGAAACGCCGGCCGGAGACGCCCGGCGTGTCGCCGCCATCGTCATGAACGCGAACCCCTTTACCATCGGACACCAATACCTCACGGAGCGCGCCGCACAGGAGAACGACCGCGTGCATCTCTTCATCGTCAGCGAAGACGCGAGTTTTTTCCCGCACGATGTGCGTGTGCGGCTCGTACGCGAAGGAACCGCGCACCTGCCGAACGTCGTGCTGCACGAGAGCGGCTCGTATATCGTCAGTCAGGCGACCTTCCCGAGCTATTTCCAAAAGGACGAAGATGATGCGATCCGCGGGCACGCGCAGCTGGATCTCACCGTCTTTACAAAAATCGCCGCGGCGCTCCGCATCACGCGCCGCTATGTCGGCGCGGAGCGCGCAAGCCGCGTGACGAGCCTTTACAACGAGACCATGCGGACGCTCCTGCCGCAGGCGGGCATCGCATACGAAATCATCCCGCGCAAAGAGTATGCGGGGGCGCCCGTCAGCGCGTCGACCGTGCGCCGCTGTATCAAGGGCGGCGACCTTTCCGCTCTGGCCGCGCTCGTTCCGCCAACCACCCTCGCCTATCTGCGATCGGAGGAAAGTGCCCCCGTGCGCCGCGCCATCGCGCAGGCGGAGGATGTCGTACATTACTGAATCCACGGCGCCCATACGCCGATCAGAGAAAGGAACGCCTATGCTGCACGGCTTCTACGTCGATCTCTCCGCCATGCTCGCCGCACGCGAAGCGCGCGCCCTGCTTCAACGAGATCTCTTGGCACGCTTTCACGTGCCGCTTCTCTCGTACACGCTCAACATCCCCGGCCCCGTTAAGACCTCCGCGGTCATTCGCCGCGCCTTTGACGCGGGACTCGATGCGCTCGCCGCGGCACTGGCGGAGCGAAACATCCCGTGCATCGCGCGGGAAGAGCGGCACGAAGCGACGGGCGACGAAGCCATCCTCGCGCTCCGAGGTGTGCCCGAAGAAATCAAGTCTATTGCCGTGCACCTAGAGGAGACGCATCCGCTCGGCAGACTGTTCGACATGGATGTCCTCGATGCGGCGGGCGAAAAAATCACGCGACGCGTCCCGCGCCGCTGTCTCCTCTGCAGCAGACAGGCGCAGGACTGCGCGCGCAGCCGCCGCCACAGCGTCGCGCAGCTGCAGGAAGTGGTCGAACGCCTCCTCCGCACGGACTATGAAATGCCTCCGCCCGCGTGAGCGTCATACGGCTCAGCAGTCTTTCCGGCGCATCATCCCCCGTCTAAACAAAAAAGAACCGCTCCGTACCGAGTTTCAAATTGCGTCGGTACAGAGCGGCTCTTTTATGATATGTTGATTTTATCGTATCACAGCGTCCCCAATAATCCCGCTTCCTCGAAAAACGCCCGATAATACTCCGCCTTCTTCTCGAGCTTCATCGGATAGGCGCGCGAGGTGGACGGCAGGCGCGTGACGAGGAGGCCGCGGTCGCCGCAGCGCGCGGAGATCGTCTCGCCCGTCTTGACGTCCTTTGCCTTGACCTCGGTGTCGAGCAGGGAGAGCAATATCTCCGTCGCCTTCCCGCCCGTCGTGCAGATGCGGCGGCAATCTGGAATGTCGCCGAGCACCGCAGTGATGTCGACGGTCTCGACGACGTCGAGGTAGGCGTCGGAGGCGTTGCCGTGCCGGCGAATGGCGCGCTTCACCGTCGGGCAGGAGGCAATGCCCTTCTCCATGAGGAATGCCTTGATGCGGTCGGCGTCAAACGCCTTTGCCTCCGGCACCTGAAAGTGCTGCACGTCTCCGAAGAATACGAGCCCGTAGACGCGCCACATATCGTTTTGAAAGTTCGGATAGTGGAACGCCATCGCGCGCTTCTCCTCACGCGGCGGAAAACTCCCCATCATCATGACCGTCGCATTGGGGGGCAGAAACGGCGGAAAGGGGCGCAGTTCTATTTCCTGTATGCTGTTTTCCATCCGATTCCTCCTAAAGAAATAACCGCCCATCCGGACAATGAGCGGTTAAATAAAAATAACCCGTAATTCTGGAAAGATGCCGCCCGAGGGGCGTTCTTTCTATGGCTATTATAACAGCTTGTTCATCATCTCGCAAGTCCAAAATACCGTATTGCATCCAATACAGACGTTCGCTATAATATCATGGGAGCGTTCCTCGGACTTGGCGGTATCTTTCCCCCGAAAGGGGGTGGTAGGTATGACCATAGCGGATGCGATTGTATTGCTCATCGCAGCGACCGGTTACCTACTAGTTCTTACAAAGAAATAACCGCCCATCTCCACAATGTGCGGTTAATATAAAATAAACGCTTAATTTTGGAAAGATGCCGCCCGAGGGGCGTTCTTTCTGTTCTCATTATAACAGCTTACACGTCTCCTGACAAGCACAAAAATACGCTGCTCATATTAGAGCAGTCCGAGCGCGCGCTGTACGACGATGGACGTTCCCGCGACCGCGATCCAGCAGACGAGCCCGAGGGCGAGCGGACGCAGTCCGTTCTTTACGAGCGATGCGAGGTCGGTGTTCAGCCCGATGGCGCTCATCGCCATGACGATGGCAAACTTACCCAGCGCGCCGAGTCCGTGCGACACCTCCGCCGGCAGGACGCCCGTCGTATTCACGATGCAGGCGAGGACAAAGTAGAGGACGAACATCGGGAAGATGCGCCGCAGGGAGAACCCCTCGCCCGTCTCCTTCGCGCGGCGCGAAACGAGCAGGGCAAAGAAGAGACAGACCGGCACAATCATCAGCGTGCGTGTGAGTTTCACGATGGTTGCATACGCGCCCGCCTCTTGACTGTACGCGTAGCCCGCCGCAACAACGGACGAGGTGTCGTTGATGGCGGTGCCCGCCCACATGCCGAATCCCGCGTCCGTCATGCCCCAGCTGTGCCCGATGGCGGGGAAAATAAAGACCGCAAGCACGTTAAATAGGAAAATCGTCGCAATCGAGATCACGATGTCCCTGTCCTTCGCACCGATGACGGGCGCAACGGCGGCAATCGCAGAGCCGCCGCAGATGGCGGTGCCCGCCCCGACGAGCGACGTCATATCGCGGTCGAGCCCGAGCGCTTTCCCCATGAGAAACGCCGCGCCGAACGCGGCGATCAGCGTGAATATCATGACATAGAGCGACTGCGCCCCCACCTCGGCGACGTGAAAGAGATTCATCTCAAAGCCAAGCAGGATGATGGCATACTGCAAAATCTTCTTGCCCGTAAAGCGAATGCCGCTCTCCACCGACTTCGGACGGCGGCGCCGCGCAAACAGCATCCCGATGAGGATGCCGAACACGGGACCGCCGACGATGGGAAAATACCCCCCAAGCACATAGGCGGCAATCGCAAAGACGAGTGTGTAGAGGATGCCCTTCAGATCTTCCCGTTTCATTCAAAATCCTTTCTGTCGAGGAACACCGTCACGAAAGCAGCTCCGCCCATTCCTTCTCGCGAAATCCCGTGAGAATCCCCTTCGACGTGATGATCAGGGGACGCTTGACGAGCATCCCGTCCGTGGCGAGCAGCGCATACTGCTCCTCCTCCGTCATCGCGGGCAGCTTGTCCTTCAGCCCGAGTTCTTTATATTTCAGTCCGCTCGTGTTGAAAAAGCGCTTCAGCGGCAGACCGCTGCGCTCATGCCACGCGCGCAGTTCGTCCGCCGTCGGCGGCTCCGCCTTGATGTCGCGCATCGGCGCGCTGCAGCCGTGCGCCCGCAGGAACTTCTCCGCCTTTTGGCAGGTCGAGCACTTCGGGTAGCCGATGAATAGAATATCCTTTGTCATATGATGTTCCTCCCTCATACTTACATATCTTCGGCGCGGGCGATACGATGCAGTATCGTTCCTGCCAGTTCCTTCGCCCTAGCAAAATCTTCTTCCGTGAGCACGATCAATACATAGTTGTCGCTGCCGACATCCTGCGCCGCAAGTACATAGCCGCGCCACGCGTCATTCAGGGCTTTGCACCACTGCTCTATATTTTCGGTCTCACCAAGCATATCTTCATGGATTGCGACCGGCAGACCTGCGGTCAATTGCTTTACGGCAGAGAGAAAATCGGCTTTTTCACTTTTGGCGTCAAGCGCAGTCGCCCTTCCTCTTCGCAGCAGTTCTTCAGAAAGCCGCATCCATGCGGTTTCGATCTCCTCCGGGTCTGCCTTCCCAATGAATTGCTTGGCATACTCCGCATCGCCCGTCAGCAGCTCCGCTAAGGCGGCAAAGGACGCCGCGCGTTTTTCCGCATCGTTCTCCGGGACTTCAACGTATGTGCCGGATTCGGGAAGCCGGCGATCCTTCACGAAGGTGCGCATCATCCGTACGACATCTTCATAGTGCAAATCGGCGATGCAATATTTTTTGCCCCGGATGTCCAGATACAAATCCACTCGATCCTGATGCGTTCCAACGGCGGCTTTCATCAGCGTGCAGCCGCCGATCTCATGCGGCGGGCGTATCTCCGTATACATGATATGTCCGTCCCGCATCGCGCGGAGCGAATTATCGATGCCCGTGATATGGAAGCCGCTGCGGTCATAGATCGGGCTTTTCATGTGCCAGTCTTCATAGGTGTGAAATACTTTTTCCTGAATCAGGTGATAGAAATTCATCGTAACCACACTGCCCTTTACGCGCGCTCATCGGCAATTGAAATATATCGCCGCTTCCACTTCATTATACAAGCACGGAAAAATTTTTCAACTTTTTCTTTTTGACCTATTGACTTTTTGACTTTTCGTTGTATAATAACAATCAGAAGGCGGGCGATGAAGAAAGCCCCCCTTCCAAAACAGACAGTGAACGGCGCGCGGCTCTCCAAACGGTACGCGCACCGGAATAAAGCACAACGAGGAGTTGATCATCATGTTTGGATTGGTACCTTTTTCCGGGCGGCGCGGACTCAGCCGCAATGACAGCGCGAATCCCTTCGCACTTTTTGACGCGATGCGCGATTCCTTCTTCCACGACGGATTCCCCGCGGCGAACTGGGGCGCGAGCTCGTTCAAGGTGGACGTGAAGGATGCGGACGATCACTATGAGCTGACCGCCGACCTGCCGGGCATGGCAAAGGAGGACATCAGCCTCAACTACGAGAACGGCTATCTGACGATCGCCGCCACCCGCAGCGAGTCGAAAGACGAGAAGGATGACGCGGGCAACTACATCCGCCGTGAGCGTCACACGGGCGAGGTGAGCCGCTCGTTCTACATCGACGGCATCGACGACGCGAACATTCACGCGGAGTTCAAGGACGGCGTATTGCAGGTGAACCTGCCCAAATCCGCCGGCGAAGCGCCGCGCAAGCAGATCGAGATCCACTGACGCGCAGCGTCGTTCCCTGCGAGCGTGCGCGTTATCTCCCATAAGTTCCCATAGTGAAAGACAGACGATCACCTGCCGTTTGGCAGGTGTCTCGTCTGTCTTTTTGTATGCTGTTTTCTGTCGTACGGCAAGGGTACGCAGCGACGCTTTGCAGGTATTTTTCTGCTGCGTCATGCCTTCCTATGTCGGTTCCGTACGCTCCCCGGGTGTTCTTCGCACATGCGCTCCCAATCTGCCGGCGGGATGTCGCTGACTTCTCCCGCGGCACGCGCGAGCGCATAGATCTTCATAACTTCTTCGCCCGCTTCGATCAGCGCGACAGCCTCTTCCAGCGTCGCTCCCACGGCAATACACCCATGGTTTGCAAGGAGCAGCAGATCGCGGTGCGCGATCGCCTCCTCGATGCCGTCCGCAATTGCGGGCGTGCCCGGCTGTCCGTAGGGCAGGCAGGGAATATCCTCAAAGAGAAGCCCAAAGGTGGTGGAGCAGCGCAGACGGATTGACCGACTGCAGAAGGCATAGGCTGTGAGATACGGTGCGTGGACGTGCACGGCGGCACTGCAGTCCGGCCGCGCGTCGAGCGCCGCCCGATGGAGCAAATATTCGCTTGACCGCCTGCAGTTGCCGCCGACCTGTTCATCGCCGCGCATGACGGCGATCATATCGGGCGTAAGCAGGGATTTTCTCTTGCCGGAGGGCGTAATGTAGAGTTTCCCCTCCGTCCGATCCAGCACGGAAATATTCCCTTCCAGGGAGTTTACCAAGCCCTTCTCATCCAGCAGCTTGGCGTAGAACACAACCTCTTCCGCTTTTGTCATGCGCTGTCACCCCACAATATTTCCGTACATCCGGCGTATCCACTTCTTTATTTCGCGATCGCCGCAGAATTTCCTGCAGTGCTGCAGTTTCACATCAGCCGAACTTTATCCCTGCCCGTAGTACGCATTCTTTCCGTGCTTATTCATTGCCAATCGGCACCCGCGTTAGCCTTTCTCCGCAAAAGCAGCGGCAACCATCTCGGCCAGAAGCATCAGCGGCTGCGGCAGCCACCGGTCTTTCACCGCGAGGATCTGCAGCTCCATGTTCATTTCATAATCCACAACATGAAGGGGGACGACACGATGATCACAAATCGCATTGGCAACCGTGACGGCAGGTAAGATGGATATCCCCAACCCTGCCGCGACAAAGTCGATGATGGTCTTGCTCGTGCCGATTTCGAGACGATCATATAAAAAAAGCCGGCGCGCTGCCAGATCATCTTCCAGCTGCTTGCGGTAGTTTGTCCCCCGCTCAGTCAGGATCCACGCGGTCTTCGTCAACTCCTCCAAACGAACAGGACGGTGCGCAAAGGAATTGTCCGGAGCTGCAATAAATTGTATGGGAGACGGCACATGATACAGGAGGCGTATGTTCGGCATTTCGCTGAACCGATCGAGGAGGATCGCCATATCAATGCCGCCCCGCAGGAGTTCCTGCCGGAGCTGCGGCGCCGTGCTCACATGCACTTGCAGCCGAACATGCGGATACCGCTGCAGGAACGCACCGATGCTGTTCATATAATGCGATGTGGCAATCGTTTCAATAACACCGATGAAAAAGATTCCTTCCGGCTCTGCAGATCCGCGGAACTGTGCCAGGGTCTCTTGTTCCAGGGCAATCATGCGATTTGCATGCCACAAGAAGGCACGCCCGGCACTCGAAAGCGTCACACGGCGTCCCATACGAATAAACAACTCTGTGCCAAGTTCCTCCTCCAACAGGCGAATCTGCTGCGTTACCGTTGACTGCGCATAGTTCTGCCGCTGCGCCGCCTCGGTAAAACTTCCCGTCTCGGCCGCATAAACGAAGGTCTTAATATTTCGCAGCTCCACGGGTGCCTCCCCCTTTCCATCATTTTTTTCGATAAAGAAATTTACTATTCTCAATTTTACTTAAGTGTTTCTTGTATGATACCATAAATACAGAAAGACGCAACCGTTATTCTGCCGCTGTATTTCCTGTTTGGAGAAAGGAGCTTTGCCGTGGAAATCATCAAAGCCGTCAACGGCATCTTTTGGGGCTGGCTGATTGCCGGGCTCCTGCTTTCATGCGGTATTTTCTACACGATCCGCCTCGGCGTGCCGCAGGTACGGTACTTCACCCAGCTTGTACCGAATCTCTGGAAGGCCAGCCGCGACGCGACAGGCGTCAGTGCATTCGGCGCGCTCTGCTCGGCCATCGGCAGCGAAGTCGGTGCGGGCAGTCTCGTCGGCGTTGCAACGGCGCTCGCCTCGGGTGGTCCCGGCGCGATCTTTTGGATGTGGGTAACGGCCATCCTCGGTATGCCCATCATGTTCGGCGAGGCGGTGCTCGCGCAGATGTTCCGCGTGCGAAACGAGGACGGAACGACGTTTCGCGGAGGTCCCGCATACTACATGAGACGAGGGCTGAACGCCCGCGTGCTCCCCATCCTCTTTTCTGTCTCGGTCATTCTCGGCAACGGCGTCGTTTACTGTATGGTACAGAGCAACTCCATCGCGGGGTCGTTCAGCGGTCAAGCCGCGCTCCCGCCGCTCGGTGTCGGGGCAGTGCTCGTGATCCTTACGGCGCTCGTTATCTTCGGCGGCATCAAACGGCTGTCCACCGTCGCGTCCTACGTCGTTCCCTTCATGGCGTTCGCCTATATCATCCTTGCGCTCATCGTACTCGTGACGCACGCCGAATGGATCGTCGACATGATCCGCCTCATCTTTGACTCCGCCTTCGGCGTGCAGCAGGCGGCGGGCGGTGCACTCGGCTACACGGTGCAGGAGGCGTTCCGCTACGGTGTTGCACGAGGTTTGTTCAGCAACGATGCAGGTGCGGGGACAACTCCGTCCATGCACGCGGCGGCGAATGTCAAGCATCCTGTGAACCAAGGTCTCTCGGGAATGCTCGGTGTTTTCGTAACGACGATCATCGTCTGCAGCTGTACGGCATTCTGCATCCTGCTCTCGGGCGCCCTGAACGGTGATCTGAAGGGCATCCAGCTCACGCAGGCTGCATTCTCCGCTTCGTTCGGCGACCTCGGCTACTGGCTCGTCGCAGCCGCGATGTTCCTGTTCGGCTACACGACGCTGCTTGCCAATATGTACTACGGTGAAGTGAATACGCGCTACCTCTTCCCGGACAAGAAGCATGCCGTAACCGCATATCGCATCTTTGCGCTCGTGCTCATCTTTTTCGGCTCTATCGTTCCCGTCACTTCTATGTGGGAGTTCTCCGATCTCTTCGGCGCGCTCATGGTGCTTTTCAACGTTATCGCATTGTTCCGCCTGTCCAAATACGTCGCCTTTGCACTCAAAGACTACCAGCAAAAGAGAAAAACGACCGATACGCCGCTATGGGACTATAACGCTGACGTCGTCGAACTCTACCGCAGCCGCAACGGCAACTGAATCCATAAAGGAGTTGTATTATGAAAGATCTCAAGCAAACCTGCCGTCTCGGTCTCATCCAGGCAGCCCCCGTTATGTTCGACAAGGCGGCGTCTCTCGAGAAAGCGCTTGCATGGATCGAGAAGGCAGCAGCACAGGATGCCGAACTCATCGTATTCCCCGAGTTGTTCCTCCCCGGATACCCCTTCGGCATGACCTTCGGGTTCACTGTCGGCAGCCGCAGTGAGGACGGCCGCAAGGATTGGAAACTCTACTATGACAACTCTGTCGTCTGCCCGGGGGCAGAAACCGCCGCCATCGGCGCCGCGGCAAAGAAGCACCATGCCTATATCAGCATCGGTGTCTCTGAACGTGACGATACGACGGGTACACTCTACAATACAAATCTGATGTTCACACCCGACGGTGCGCTTGCCTCCGTCCACCGCAAGCTCAAGCCGACCGGCGCGGAGCGGTTTGTCTGGGGCGACGCGAACCGCGGCTACTTCCCCACGATCGACAGTCCATGGGGGCCGTTGGGAAGCCTCATCTGCTGGGAGAACTATATGCCGCTCGCTCGCGCGGCACTCTACGAACGCGGTGTGAACATCCTCATCGCGCCGAACACGAACGATGTTCCCTCGTGGATCAACACGGTACAGCACATCGGGCTTGAAGGCCGCTGCTACTTCATCAACGCGGACATGGTCTTCACGCGGGACGACTATCCCCGCGCCCGGCTGCACTGCTCCGAGGAGATTGATCGGCTGCCTGAGATTGTCTGCCGGGGCGGCAGCTGCGTGATCGATCCATTCGGCAATTTCTATACCGAGCCCGTCTGGGACAAAGAGGAGCTCATCGTCACGACGCTCGACCTCGGCAAGGCTGCGTCTGCCAAAATGGAGTTTGATCCCTGTGGCCACTACGCACGTCCCGATGTACTCGAACTCAGGATCAACGACAAATAAACTCTGCAGGCGCCACATTCTGCACAAACGGATGAGGAGAGCAGTATCATGAGAACAGAACACGATTTCTTGGGCAGTCTTGAGGTACCCGACGATGTGTACTACGGCGTTCAAACGATGCGCGCCATCGAGAATTTCCGCATTACAGGGCAAAAACTTGACCCTGATTTCATCGTGGCGCTCGCGCAGGTAAAAAAAGCCGCGGCGCTTGCAAACATGGACACGGGGCGTCTCCCGCATGAGATTGGTGATGTTCTCGTACGCGCCGCCGACGAGGTCATTGCGGGCGAAATGTTCGACCAGTTCCCCATCGATCCGATTCAGGGCGGCGCGGGGACATCCATCAATATGAACATGAACGAAGTGCTCTGCAACCGTGCGCTCGAGCTGCGCGGCGAGGAAAAGGGACGCTATGACATCATTTCGCCGAACAATCACGCGAATATGGCACAGTCGACGAACGACGCGTTCCCGACGGGCATCAAGGTGTGTCTCTCGGCGAAGGGGTCGCGCTTTGTCGCATCGCTCGACCGGCTCGCCGCAGAACTCGAGCGCAAGGCGACGGCATACCGCGGCATCCTCAAGATGGGGCGCACGCATTTGCAGGATGCCGTCCCCATCACGCTCGGGCAGGAGATGGGCTCGTACGCGTCCGCGGTGCGCCGTTCGATTCGGCGTATCCGCTACGTTCTGCGGCATATCCATACGATCAATATGGGCGGCACCGCCGTCGGCACAGGGCTCAACGCGGAGCCGGCGTATATCAAGGCGGTCGCAAAACGTCTCTCGGAGGTCACGGGCGAACAGTACCGCACGTCGCAGAACATCATCGACGCAACGAACAACACCGATGCGTTCGCCGACGTCTCGTCCGCACTGAAGAATGCGGCGCTCGTCCTCATCAAGCTTGCCAACGATTTCCGCCTTATGGCATCGGGACCGCGCTGCGGGCTGAACGAGCTGCATTTGCCGATGCGTCAGCCGGGCTCGTCCATCATGCCGGGCAAGGTGAACCCCGTCATCGCGGAGGTGCTCGATCAGGCGTGCTATCAGGTGATCGCCGGCGATCTCGCCGTCACGCTCGCCGTGGAAAACGGGCAGTTCGAGCTGAACGTGATGGAGCCGGTGATGGCGTTCAACATGTTCAACTCGCTGAATTACCTCACGCGCGCGGTCGATACCTTCGTCGAGAAACTGCTTGTCGATCTCACACCGAACGTCGATCAGTGTCAAAAGTGGCTTGACAACAGCGTCGGTATCGTCACAGCGCTCCTGCCGCACATCGGGTATGAGAAATCCGCCGAGCTCGCACGCGAGGCTTATACAACAGGAAAGCCCATCCGCGAGATCGTCCTGGACTGCGGTCTCCTCTCGAAAAAAGAGCTCGATCACATCCTCTCCCCGCGTCAGATGACACGCCCGGGCATCGCCGAATAAGTTTTCTCTGCCGATACACGACATGATTTTGCTGTGTATCGGCTTATTTTATTGAAATTTTTCCGGTGCATTGGAAAGGATTTCGCCCGTATCTGCCGAAAATAATTCGAATAAGGTAATTTTCTGTATTTTTTAAGGAGGTCGTTTCATTGGCTATCACCGGAGGAATTATTGTTATCCTCGCCTTTGTTGCCATCATCAAAAAGTACGAGACACGCATGGTGCTCATTGCCGCAGGTTTTTTAATGTGCTTCATCGGCGGCGTAGGCGGCAATGCCGTCGCAGCATTCAGCAAGACGATGGTGCACGGCTCACTCGTGCCGGTCATCTGTACGGTCATGGGCTTTTCGTATGTCATGAAAATCACGACGTGCGACCGTCACCTCGTCGAATCGATCTCGGGCGTCATTACGCGGAGCAAATTCATCCTCATTCCGCTGGCAACGCTCCTCACGTGGTGGATCAACATCGCCATCCCAAGCGCTGCCGGCTGTTCGGCGGCGGTCGGCAGCATCCTCATCCCCACGCTCATGGCGGCGGGCGTCCATCCCGCGATGGCGGCGGCGGCCGTGCTCGCAGGCACATGGGGCAGCGCGATCAGTCCGGGACAGGCGCACAACATCTTCGTCGCCGACCTCGCGCAGACCGACCTCATGACCGTCATCATGGCGCAGGTGCCCGCCGCGATCATTGCCTCCATCGTCGCGGTGATTACCCTCACCGTCATCGCAGCCGTACGCAAGGAGGGGCCGGATGCCGCGCGCAGTGCGGCATATCTTGCAGAACTCGAGAAGGAGGAGGGCGGCAAGAACTTTAAGGTCAATGCCCTTTACGCGCTCGTTCCCCTCGTCCCGCTCATTCTGCTCGTGCTTGGCAGCAAGCAGATTGCGTTCCTCCCGCTCGTCGATGTGCCGACCGCGATGATCGTCGGCACAGTGCTCGCGATCATTGTCACACGCCAAGATCCCCAGGAGATTACAAAAAAATTCTTCAACGGTATGGGCAGTGCCTACGGTGATGTCATCGGGCTCATCATCGCCGCAGCAGTCTTTACCACGGGTATGGCGGCAATGGGGCTCACGGACAGCCTGATCGAAGCGATGAAGGGATCGGAATCCGTTGCCAAGCTCGCGGGCGCATTCGGTCCCTTCCTCATCGCCGTTATCTCCGGCTCGGGCGACGCGGCGGCGCTTGCCTTCAACGGGGCGATTACCCCGCAGGCGGCTTCGTTCGGCATGAGCATCATCGACCTCGGCTCGCTCGCACAGATGGCAGGTTCCATCGGACGTTCCATGTCGCCGGTCGCGGGCGCAGCACTCGTCTGCGCAGGGCTTGCAAAGGTCAGCCCCATGGAGCTCACCAAACGCAACGCTCTCCCGATGCTGCTCGCGACCGTCACGTTCATGATTGTGCTCTTCCTCTAATAGAAAGCGTAACGCCATGATCAACAAGAAAAGAGTTTTGGACGAGTTCTTCGCGCTCGTCTCCATCCGCTGCTCCACCCTCGACGAACGGGAAATGGGCAATCTGCTCACCGCTCGGCTGCGGGAGCTCGGCGCCGCGGAGATTCATGAGGACAATGCCGGGGAAATCCTCGGCGGCAACTGCGGCAACATCGTCGCGAATTTCAAGGGATCGGTTTCCGGTGTTCCGACCGTCATGCTGACGGCACATATGGACTGTGTAGAGCCGTGCGCGGGTATTCGCCCACAGCTCGTGGACGGCGTGATCCGCTCGGACGGTACAACCATTCTCGGAGCGGATGACAAGGCGGGCGTCGTCGCCATCCTCGAGACGCTGCGCTGCCTGCGCGAGCAGCACATCCCGCACGGCGATCTGCAGATCGTCTTTACCGTCGCCGAGGAGGGCGGCGTGAACGGCTCGCAGAACATCGACCAATCGCTCCTGCAAGCCGACGTCGGCTTTACACTCGACACGCACGGTCACCCCGGCATGGCGGCGTTCAAGGCGCCGGGCAAGAATCAGATCGAGGTCGCCGTGCGCGGCAAGGCGTCCCACGCGGGCGTTGACCCCGACGCAGGACGCAACGCCATCATCGCCGCAGGCAAAATCCTCGCCGCCATGCCGCAGGGGCGCATCGACGAGGAAACGACCTGCAACGCAGGGCGCATTACGGGCGGCACGGCGACCAACGTCGTCGCTGAGCTTTGCACGATCAATTTCGAATCGCGCAGCCGCGACAAGGCAAAACTCGACGCCCTCACCGCGCGCATGGTTGAGATCGCCGAGCGCACGGCAAAAGAAGCGAACTGCACCGCGACCGTCACCGTCAAGAAGGACTACGATCCCTACGAACTCCCGCAGGACGCGCTCGCGATCCGGTATCTGCACCGTGCCGCAGGCGCGCTCGGATTCCCCGTCATCCTCGAGGAGGAGGGCGGCGGCTCCGACGCGAACTTCTTCAACGCCTACGGCATCCCGACCACCGTCCTCGGCGTCGGCATGACCGACTGCCACACGAAGGAAGAATCCCTCCTCGAAGAGGATCTCTACAATGCCGCCGAACTCGCCCTCGAGATCGTACGGCAGGCGGCGCTCAAATCCTAAAAAATCTCCCATGACAGCAAAAGAGCTGTGCACTTGCGCACAGCTCTTTTGCTGTACATAACGCATCTATTTTAACACCTGTTGCTAACCCCTTTCCCACGTGATATAATCACTTCAACGATCAACGAAGGAGGAGGCGGGACAATGAAAAAAGGAAATACAGATCAAGACGCAGACGCGCGCGTCCCCGCGCTCATCCCTCACCCTGCATCCGTCGGAAGCGTGCGCCCCATGGACGCCCCCGCGCTGAGCGTCCGGCAGGATGCCATCACACCCGAATATTTCATCACGCATTTCTATGAGTATCTGCCACGCTACATCGCGGGCGGCGCCCCGACCGAGGACACGCGCGACACCTACGAGCTCGCGATCCGCCTGTTCCTCCGCTGGTGCGTCGCGCAGGGACTGCACCCGCTGAATGACGTCCGCGACTATCAGATCCGCGTCTACATGGAGGAGATGCGCCGCAGCAATTACAGCGCTGCGACCCTCATGATCAAGGGCGCCGCCATCCGCGCCTTTTATAAAGTCGCCCAGCGGCTTTCCTTTATCGCGGAAAATCCCTGCGCCGACCTCCAACTGCGCAACCCGCAGCACCTCGACGAGGACTATAAATACCTCACCGTCGACCAGATCGGCGAGATCTGCGCCTATCTCAAAGAGGACAAAGATGCGCTCAAACGTCTCCGCAATCTCCTCATCGTCTACCTCATGGGCGTCGAGGGACTGCGCGTCGTCGAGGTCATGCGTCTCTCCGACGAGGACATCGACTGGCAGCGCGGCCGCATCGAGATTCGCGGCAAAGGACACGCGGGGCTCATCTACCCCTGCGAAGAAACCCTAGAGCTCCTCAAGGCATACCTCGAAGAGCGCGGCGCAGTGCCGCAGGAAAATCGGCTCACGCCGACCATCATCTCTTGCTCCTCCAACAACGCACAGGGGCGTATCTCGCGCGTCGGCATCCGCTACGTCATCAACCGCGCGCTCACCGCAGCGGGACTCAAACAGCCCGGCTATGCCTGCCACCTCTTCCGCCATAGCTGCGGCACGAACCTCTACCAAGAGACCAAGGATCTGCGCGTCGTACAGGAAACCCTCCGCCAGCGCAGCCCCAAAGTCACCGCCAAATACGCCCACGTCCACGACCGCATGGAACGGCGCTATACACGCGGAATCACCCCGGGTGTGAAGGTGGATGAGTAAACATAATGCCGTTAGATAACCGCCGTTTTTCCGACATAAAGGCGTATACATAAAACCGTGTAGGTCCATAGGACACACACGGTTTTTATATTTTATATTCTGATTTCTGTTCTTTTATCCATTGCCCGATATGACCGAAACCGATCTAATCGCCGTAATATTTTCAATTCCTTTTCTAACCGATCACTCCCGTCTTGCTCGACCGGCTACCGCCTCGTTGATCAAATTCTCCCATGCAGACCATATTCGATCAGGCGCATATTGCCGCATAGATTCGCGTGCCGCTCCCCCCATCTGTACGCGCAGAGCACGGTCTGACATCAATTTTTTCATTGCCGCCGCCAGAGGTTCAACCCCATCCTCGCATAGCAGCCCCGTTACGCCGTCACGAACCAATTCGTTTACAGCCGCGCAGCTGCGATAGGCAATCACGGGCAGCCCTTTGCTCATTGCTTCTGCCGGCGCAAGACCAAATCCCTCGTATGCGCTCGGAAATACAAAGAGATCGCCTGCCGATAAAACCTCTTCCACATGCGTCGTCACGCCTTTCAAAAACACACGCTCTGCTAATCCGTATCGTCGAATGAGTTTCTCAAGCTCCCGCGTATATTCTCTGCGGCTCTCTCCTCCCCAAATCTCAACTTGCCACGCGGGAAACTGTTTTGCAACACGCGCAAAAGCCTCGATCAGAAGATGCGGCTGCTTATGATTTTTTACCAAACGGCCGACAAATATAATCTTATATACGGGCTTCTCCACAGCAAGATTTGCCGATTCCCCATACTGGTCGACAACATTACCGATCACAACCGTTTTCATGTCCGGAAACCGTCGTGTAATCGCCTCGGCAAACGACGGCATCAGAACTTGACAGGCAGCGCTCTTGCCGAGCGCCGGAATCTCCTCTGTCGCATATGTGTGAAAATAATCCTCAGGATCCCCGTGCGACATCGTAATCACAGGAATATGTGTCCCTATATCGGACAGTAATAATTTACTCGAGGCAGGCTGAAACGCAACAATGACATCCGGTTGAAATTTTTGTAAAACTGCGCGCGCCTGATCCTGCAATCGTCCATAGAACGTATCATTTACCCCACGCGCACGCCGAATATCGAATGGGCGAAGCAATTCGCGTTTGAGTCTTAAACACAGCGGATACTTGATATGCTTCCCGCCATAATGCTGTAAATTATAGCACTGCACAGAACTGCCAAGCGGGAAAAAAGGCGCCCCCTCTTTGTCGTCACAATGAAACATCGCCACCGTATGTCCGCGGCGGCTCATTTCATTAGCAAAGAGACAGTTCACCTTCTCCATTCCTCCGGTCGCCCCCACAAGGCCGGCCGTATTCGCAGTCAGGATGCGCATCAATGCCCCCTATCGCAGGATTTTCTGCATTTGCTTTTCAATTTCTTCGTCAATCTCATCAAGCATCTGAAACCTTCTTCGATAGACAGCGCGTTTTCGTGCAGGGACTTCTTCGATGGTTTTGCGGTGCAGTGTGAGAGGAAGTTCATAAAACCGAATGTCCTCTGTCAAATGCCCGCCGACTTCCTCCCAAAAAGCGCCGAAGTCCGTTTTCAATTTGCGATCGCGCCGCACATGGTTATTGGCATAGTACCCTGCATTGGACACGGCAAAAATTCGTCGCACACCGAGCGCACGAGCCACTGCCTGCGCCATAAAGAGAATGAGATTCTTCGTGCGGAATCGATGTGCGCGTTTGGTCATCTCACGGACAAAATTCTGTGCACCATCGGTATTGGGGCCCTGCATTGCCCCAATCACCAATGCCGCTTCTCCCTCCCAACGATCGATCCAAAAAACAATTTGGTACAGATGCACGTCGTCCACATCCATGATCACAGAGAGCAATCCTTCTTTACGCTGTCCCGGCTCGAATTTAAGATAGGCACGCCATTCTATATCATTTTCGGGCGATCTCCAAATCTCATGGATACCGTCAAGACCGAGACTAATAAACCGATCGGCATTCAACTTCTCTTCCAAGAATGCATAATGCGCTTGAATTAGCCGAATACGAGTACCGACCGTAGAACCGGCATAAAAAAAAGCTCGAGTCGCCTGCTCCATCATATAGGGATTTCTTGTATAGAGCTCCGCGCGAACCTTGTTCTTATGAAAAAATTGATATAATTCACGAAGTTTATTCCAATGCAGCGCTGCGCGCAACATAAAAACAACGGCACGCCGCCCCTCCCGTAAATGATTGAACCGATAGGAACGGCGTGCAACATCATAAATCTCTGCAAGCATAAAATAATACCTCTAAAACGTCCGCTTGTCCCACTACGCTTAGGATTTAGAAATAAGTTCCGTAAGCCGCGCGGCAAGTTTCCTCGGCGCATACTGCTCTGCGGCGCGAGCAAGCTCCGCATGATATTTTGGCGCATTAACATCGTAATTATTGATGAAATGCTCTATCGTACGCCCGAGAGCCTCCATATCACCGCTTGGGAACGTCTCTCCAATGTGGAAGGATTCAAATACTTCGGGGTTCATCTCTGCACTAACAACAACAGGTTTTCCAAACCCGATTGCCGTAAACAGCATAGCACTGCATTGATAACGATATCGCTCCGCAGCATATGGCATAAGCATCGTATCGACATCAGCGATCATACGCTGCCAATCTGCACCGATCAATCCTTTATGCAAGAACTCGATATTCTTCCGGCCTTCATATTTTCTTATGATGCGGTCAAAGTCCGCCGCATCCTCCGGTCGTGTGGTTGCACCTTGTACAATGAGTTTTACAGGGCGTGTATAGACACGCTTCATAAACACGGCAAGAAAATCTTCCAGTTTTTTCTCGCGCCGATATTGTCCAAAGAATCCAATCGTAAGTGTTTCTTTTTTTGTGTTTTTGAGAGGCCTCTCTATATCGCGCGGAATATACACCGGTGGGACAATGGAGCAAATATTCTTGGGCTGCTTTCCAAAAATATTCTGCGTCAGCGTTAGAGCGGCCAGTTTAATATTAGGATATGGTAAAAGCTTCTCAGCTTCATGCAAAATCGTCGGTGCATCGTCCGGTCTAATACCATGCAAGATGAGAACAATCGGTATGGGCGCGTTTTTCAAGATATTTTTTCGAAGTGTACGTAAATAGCGATAAGAGGCGGTAGGAATAATAATTGCGTCAATATTCCCTTCCGCTGACTCTTGATAAAGCTGCTTATACCAATTCTGCCGCCGATATTCTCTCCGTACTGCCGCACATATTTTCTTTATCCCATGCAGCCCCGTATATGTAACGACTTCACCTTTTAGCCTATGCACAGGAACATGGTAATCCATGCCGAATTGGAATTCTTCCGGAACATAAAATGAGATCTCATGTCCCAGAGCACGCAGTTCCTCAACGAGAATGCGATCAAAATCGACCTCATGCCCGCCGGGAGTCATGATATTCTCAAAAATTGCAATTTTCACGGCGATCCTCCAGGTTTTAGTTAGCTGATTCTTACATGAAAAGTCGATGCGTTTTACTCTATTCTATCGTATCCGCTTGATTCCATCCAATCGCCCCCACTGCAGGCACAGCCCGAGCAGCAGCCAGTGCAGTTTCATTACGGCAGAGTTGCCCATATTGTACTCTGTCAGCCCTTGCAGAATCAGCCCCATTACCACCGCCGCGGCAATAAGCGCCGCGATCTCATGCGTTGTGCTCCATATGCGAACACTTTGGAGAATCCATGTGCCCCAAAAGAAGAGCAGCGCCAAAAACCCGACAGCCCCACACTCTGCAAGCATATGCATCACATTGCTGTGCGCATGTGTAAGTTCACGTTCCTTTGCCTCGGGAAGAATATAGCCGCCTTGATATTCGGATTTGAACTGCGCAAAGCCTACCCCAAGAGCAGGGTGATCCTCAAACATATGATAGGCGCTCGTCCATAGACGAATCCGCTCTGCGTTGCTCTGCAGATTCATATCACCAATACTTTCAAACCGCGAGGAAAGTATCGGCACAGATGCAAAGATTCCCCCGAAAAGGATGCAGACAAGGACGGCGGCCGCAACGAATCGCTTCTTCTGCTTCATCAAAAGCCCGCAGCATAAAAACGTCACGATCGGTACTGCAAGCCACGCTCCGCGTGTTCCATTATAAAGAAGTGCGATGCACCCGAGAAGGAGCAGTATACGCGCCGGAATACGATATTTTTCATCCATTTGCCCGCTTAGCAGCAGCAATACAAGGGACGGAAGGAGCATCGATAGAAATCCGCCCACCGACATGTAGATGGAGAATCCGGACGCTCTAAAATTTCCTTGGAATATGCCTTGATATATCACGGCCAAATCATTGACCGCAAATGATATGGCGACACACACAGCAATGATTGCGAGCTGCCTTTTCTCTCGAATCATGAGAAGGACGGCATAGAGCCCCAACATGCGATAGCCATAGTAGTCGCCAAACGTCCTCAGACTTTTCGATATATCGCTAGAAAAAAGTGATGATAAGATAATCGCGCCCATGAGAATGAGCAGCGATGCTCTCATCCGGCCGTCAGGCAGCGCCGTCTGCCAATCATCGTGTTTGATCCATAGCCGCAAGAGCAACACAGCGACGAGTGTACCAAGGAATATATTGGCACCTGCAATTGAGATATTACTGCATAATCCAAAGCCACAAAGCAAATAAAACGCCCATTGATGAACACGTCTCACAGACAGATTCAGAGACAACCCTCTCACTCTCATTTCAGCTCTCTATGAATTCAAGTATTGATCGCCCCTCGTACCGCCGCGCATAAATCCCCGCCCGTATAGAGCACGCCGCGGACACCTGCCTGCTGCGCGCAGGAAATATCGCGCAGGGCGTCGCCGATCATGAGGGAGGCGGCGGGATCGATGTTGTACTCGCGCAGGGCGCGCAGGAGAAGCCCCGGCGCAGGTTTGCGGCAGTCACAGTCCTGCCGGTAGGCGGGAATCTTTGCCGCAGGATGATGCGGACAATAGTAGAACGCGTCGATGTGCGCGCCGCACTTTTGCAGCTCCGCATTCATCCAATCGTGCAGGCGCGTGACGTCGCGCTCGGGGAAATAGCCGCGCGCGACGCCGCTCTGGTTCGTGACGACGATCGCGAGATAGCCGTGCGCATTCGCCCAACGCACGGCATCGATCGCGCCCTCCGTCCATGCGAACGCCGCAGGATCGTGGAGGTAGTCAACATCGACGTTGAGCGTGCCATCGCGATCGAAAAAGATCGCCTTATTCTTCGGCATAGGAGAAATATCCGCCGGCGTCGAGGAACGCGCAATACTCGCGCACCGCCGTCTCCATGGGGGTAAATCCGCCGTCATAGCCTGCGGTGAGGAGCGCGGTCGTGTCCGCCTGCGTGTAGTTCTGATATTTGCCGCGCAGCACCTCGGGGAAGTCGCGATAGGCGATCTTGCCCGTGCCGAGCGCGTCGATGACGGCACGCGCCGCTTCGTTGTAGGTGTGTGCAGTCCCTGTGCCGCAGTTGTAGACGCCGCTCTCGCCGCCGTTTTCCCAGAACCACAGGTTGACGCGCACGACGTCCTTCACATAGACGAAGTCGCGCCGCTGCGCACCGTCCGCGAGGCCGTCCGTCCCGCGGAAAAGGCGCGTCTCGCCCGTTTCCTTGATCTGATTGTAGAGCTGGTAGAAGATCGACGCCATCTTCCCTTTGTGGTGCTCCTGCGGTCCGTAGACGTTGAAGTATTTCAGCCCGACAATCTGACTGCGCGCCTCGGGGATCACCTGCCGCACATAGCGGTCAAACGCGAGTTTTGAATACGCATAGGGATTGAGCGCATCCTCGCACACGTCCCCCTCAGTGAATCCGTGCTTTCCCCCGCCGTAAGTCGAGGCTGAGGAGGCGTAAAGGAACGGGATGCGTGCCGCCATGGCAAAGTGGAGGAGCGCCTTAGAGTACGCGTAGTTGACCTTCATCATGTAGTTGACGTCGTACTCCATCGTGTCCGAGCACGCGCCCTCGTGGAAGATGGCGTCGATGTCCGTCCCGTCGAACTCACCGTCCTCAATGAGCCGGAGGAAGTCGTCCTTGTGCCGATAGTCGATGAAATGCAGTCCGCGCAGGTTCTTGTAGTTCTCGCCGTCCTTCAGGTCGTCCACGATGAGGATGTCCGTATGTCCGCGCCGATTGAGCTCGTGGACGAGATTGCTGCCGATGAATCCGGCACCGCCGGTAACGATGATCATGCCGTCACTCCTTCCTCACGGTCGAGCACAGCGAGGAGCTCTTCTCTGCTGACCGCATACGTGCCGACCTTCGAAACGACGACGCTCGCCGCGAGATTCGCGAGATATGCGCCGTCCGCGGGCTTGAGTCCGCCCGCAAGCGCGAGTCCAAAGACTGCAATCACGGTATCGCCCGCGCCCGATACGTCGAACACCTCCTGCGCGTGCGTCGGGATGTGGGCAACCTCGTCGCCGTGGACAATGGAAAGTCCTTTCTCCGATCGCGTGAGGATGAGGTTGCGAATGCTGAATTTGCGCATGACGTAACGCGCCGCTTTTTCCACGTCAAAGTCCTCGTTCGCAATGGGTTCGAGGAGCACCTCGTTGATTTCCTTCAGATTTGGCGTGATGTAGTCGGCATCCTTATATTTCGCCCACTGCGTCCCCTTCGGATCGATGATGACGGGAACGCCGTGATCGTGTGCGGCACGGATGATATGCTGCGCCGCAAATTCGGTGCACGAGCCTTTGCCGTAGTCCGAGATGATCACGCAGTCCATGCTCTCGTTCAGCTTGCCGTCGATATAGGAAAGGTACTGCTTCATGTAGTCGCCGTCCACTGCGCTGGCATCCTCGAAATCAAGGCGCAGCATCTGCTGATGTCCGCCGATGACGCGAATCTTCGTCGTCGTCGGGCGGTTCGTCCGGACAAGCCCTGTGTAGTCGATGCCGCGCGCGGTGAATTTCTCGAGCAGCGTCCTGCAGTGCACATCCTCGCCGACAAAGCCCGCGATGCTGACGTGCGCGCCGAGAAGCGCGATGTTGTGCGCCACGTTTGCCGCGCCGCCGAGCGTCTCGCGCGTCCCCGTCACATGCGTGATCGGCACGGGCGCCTCGGGCGAGATGCGCGTGACCTCGCCGGAATAATATTTATCCAGCATGACATCGCCGACAACGAGGATGTTGCTGCGCACGCTCTTTTCTGCAACGACAGCGCGAATTTTGGTCATGTCCATGAAACCGCTCCTATCTTCACTGATTCGGGTGTTCGTCCTATTATTGTATATTGTACCGAAACTTTCGCCGGACTGCAAGCCTCACGCAATGTGCAACCGCCTACAAAGTGCCGATACCCCAACTTTTTCGCTCAATACCCCAACTTTTTCGCTCAATACCCCAACTTTTTCGCTCAATACCCCAACTTT